>Ga0307505_10000048_pt1 | contig 147437 bp, 131 predicted proteins | sample 23_S_MG_FD_202183 | JGI IMG/M metagenome (GOLD analysis project Ga0307505, IMG submission 202183) | Soil microbial communities from Populus trichocarpa stands in riparian zone in the Pacific Northwest, United States - 23_S | ecosystem: Environmental > Terrestrial > Soil > Riparian zone >...
TCGTCAAACGGAGCTTCGATGCTCCCGTCAAACTGGTGTGGCGGGCCTACATGGAACCGGACCTGATGCGTCGTTGGTGCTCGGGCCCCCCCGGTTGGTCGATGCCTGTCTGCGAGATGGATATGCGGGTCGGCGGAAAGTATCGCTGGCGCTGGCGCAGCGACGAGAACGGCCAGGAGTTTGGATTCACCGGGGAAGTTCTCGAAGTCGTTCCGCACGCGAGAATCGTGCATACGCAAATCTACGATGGTGATCTGGGCTATTCCATGGGGAGTGAACCATCTATCGTGACCGTCACCTTCCAGGAAGCCGGCGGGATTACGAACGTGGCGACCTCGATCAAGTTTGCTTCGAAGGCCGACCGCGACGCGGCGTTCTCTACTGGCATGACTGATGGTATGGAGATGAGCTACAAGCGGCTCGATGATGTGCTGGCTGAAGGTGACAGGTGAAAGTCGTGAGTGGAGCGGGATTAGGTTGGTCAGGCTAATCACTGGTTCGGCCAAATGGGAGCGACACCAAACATGAAGACAACAGCTTTTCTGTTGACGATGCTCGTGACGGCTGTCGTATCGGCGCAGCAAAAGCCAACGACGGGCTACGCGCCCGTCAATGGGCTGAAAATGTACTACGAGGTCCATGGCAGCGGCGAGCCGGTGGTGCTGCTCCACGGCGCGTTCATGACCATCACCAACAACTGGACCGGATGGATCGGCGAACTCGCCAAGACGCGGAAAGTGATCGCTGTCGAAATGCAGGGCCACGGGCGCACGGCGGACATCGAACGCGACATCAGCCAGGAAAACCTCGCCGACGACGTGGCGGGGCTGCTCGATCACCTCAAGATCCCGCGGGCGGACCTCATCGGCTACAGCATGGGCGGCAGCGTGGCGATGCAGTGCGCGATCCGCCATCCGGACAAAGTGCGGAAGGTGGTCGTCATTTCGTCCATGTTCCGCCGGGACGGCATGGTCAAGGAAGCGCTCGACGTGTTTCCGAAGCTCTCGGCGGACGCCTTCAAAGACTCGCCCATCGAAATCGAGTACAAGAAGCTAAGCCCTACGCCGGACGACTTCCCGAGGTTCGTCAAGCGGCTCGTCGCGACGGCCACGAAGGGGCACGACCTGGGCGCCGACGAGCTGAAGGCGACCACGGCCCCCATGTTCTTCATCCACGGCGACGCCGACGGGATACGGCTCGAACACATCGAGGAGATGTTCCGCCTGAAGGGCGGCGGGCCGTACGGCGACCTGGGGCCGCGCTCAGCATCGAGGTTGGCCATTCTGCCCGACACCACGCACGTCACGCTGATGCAGCGCATGGCGATCATCGTCCCGATGGTGAACGACTTCCTTGATGCAAAGCCGCAAGAGCAAAAATAAGCCCGGCGTAGCCGCTGAGGCTCCGGATAGACAGGCCGAACCAGTCGCTGCACCCGACGGCGGCCGCATTTTAGGAGTATTGCGTCTCACCGGCGGCCGCCGCGGGTGAGCTTGTGCGTTATGTGGCTGCGTGTTGGGAAAGGGATTTGTGAGATATGGCAAAGAGAGAAGGCTACGAGGTAACTGATGAGTGGTTATCACACGGGTGTTAGACTGTGCCGCCTAACATAGTTGGGCAGACGAACGAGGGCACCGATGAAGTTCCCCCCTGCGGTCAACAAGTCCAAGGTCGGCAAGTACCCAGCCTCAACGAACGCCGGTGGTGGCTACGTCTGGGACGAAGTGCTGGAGTATCGCGTGTGGTGTCACCCTGAGGACGGGGGCGACGACTATTTCTATGCCTTCGCGACCTTTGAGGAAGCAGCGGATTGTGCTCGCAACACGAAGGAAGCGGAGGAACCGCTCGCGCTCGTCCTTCAGAAGGAGTACATCGACGAACCTTCGCCGGGTGAGTACCGGCACATAAGAAGAAAGCGAATCACCGAGTGGCCGGTCGAGTTCCTCGCTCGTCCGAAGCGTCACAAGCGGACCATTCCGGACTTCCTTTCACCGAATGCACCGGCAAACAGGTTGGATATTATTCGGGGGAAGGCGTAGTTACTCTGAAGTGCGTCCCACCGAGCGCTTGGAGCGAACTCGCCATGAGCGGGCTTCTTTGGTTCGTTGCCTTGCCAGATGTGTGGCGCCATGCCGTCGAGGATCGAACCCGGAACGGCGGAGGTTGGCGCCATCGCGTTACCGTCACCTTTATTGAAAGCGTCGAGGTACTGATTAACTGCCGACAAGGGGTCGTGTGTTGCCATTTTCAGTTTCTCCGCTGATGCTGATCATCGAAGCGCGTTGTGAGCTGAAATTTACTTAAGATCGCCGGGTTGTAACTGTCAATTCTGTCAGATTGCACCGGAACAAATAAGTGTCCGCCCGGAAACTACTCCCCTCCGAGACCACCCCGTTTTTCCCCAAGCCGTGATAAATTGAGCGCCCCGATGGAACCCGACGCTCATCAACTTACGCAGCTCCTCGAAGCCTGGAGTGACGGTGAGGAGGAGGCGCTGGAGAAGCTCGCGCCGCTGGTCCATGCCGAGCTTTACCGCCTGGCCAAGCGCTACATGAGCCGCGAGCGTCCCAATCATCTCCTCCAAACCTCTGCCCTCATCAATGAAGCGTATGTTCGGCTGATCGACTGGAAAGCAGTCCGTTGGCAGAATCGCGCGCACTTCTTCGGCGTCGCGGCGCAGATGATGCGCCGGATCCTCGTCGACTTTGCGAGACGCCGCCCACGCGCCGAAAAGGACCAGGAGGCCGTGCAACTGTCGCTCGACGAGGCGCTGACTGTCACCACTGAACGAGATCCGGATCTGTTAGCACTCGACGAGGCCTTGAAAAGTCTGGCCACGATTGACGAACGCAAGAGCCGCATCGTCGAGCTGCGCTTCTTCGGCGGGCTGAGCGTTGACGAAACCGCGGAAGTTATGAAGCTGTCAACCATCACCGTCATACGCGAGTGGAACAAAGCCAAAGCCTGGCTCTATCGCGAACTCAGCAGTAAATAAATGGACCCCGAGCTGTGGAAACAAGTTGACGCACTGCTCGAGCAGGCGCTCGACCAACCGCCCGAAGAACGCGAAGCGTTTGTCACGCAAGCTGCTGCAGACAACACAGTATTGCGTGACGAAGTACTGAGTCTGCTGAAAGCTCAGTCGCAGGCGGCGGGGTTCATGGAACGTTCCGCACTAAACGTGGCCGCGCAAAACCTCGCGCAGAATTCCAACATCACCACACTCGCTTCTTTAGTGGGCCAGGAACTCGACACCTACCGGATCGAAAAACTGCTCGGCGCCGGTGGCATGGGCGAAGTCTACCTCGCGCGCGATCTCAAACTCGGCCGCATGGTCGCGCTCAAAGTTCTGCCTTTGCACTTTGTGTTGGACGCCGAACGTTTGAGCCGTTTCCAACGTGAAGCGCGAGCTCTTTCTTCGTTGAACCATCCGAACCTCGTGACGATTTACGAAGTCGGCGAAGCGCAGGGTCTTCACTTCATCGCGATGGAACTGGTGGAGGGCCAAACGCTTTCTTCGCTGCGAGACAAGCTCAGTGTGAAGGAATTGCTGGCGATCGTGGTCCAGGTTGCGGAAGCGTTGGGCGCCGCACACCAAGCGGGCATCATTCATCGCGATATCAAGCCTGACAACGTGATGGTCCGGCCCGACGGCTACGCGAAGGTGCTGGATTTTGGTTTAGTGAAACTGAGAGAGGTTGAGCCCGTTCCGGGAGCGCCGAACCATACCAAGCTCGGCGTCGCAATGGGCACTTTGGCTTACATGTCGCCGGAGCAAGCCGCAGGCGAACCGGTGGACCAGCGCACCGATATCTGGAGTCTCGGCGTAATGCTTTACGAACTCGCCGCCGGCCGTAAACCCTTCACCGGCGAAACGCGCCAAGCCACGATCAACGCGATTCTTTCAACGCAGCCCAATTCCGTAGTCACTACTAATCCAAGTCTTCCGCCCGATCTCGATCGCATTCTCAACAAAGCTTTAGATAAGGATCGGGAACTGCGTTACCAAACAGCGTCAGATTTTCGCACGGACCTGCGCCGTCTGTTGCGGGAGATTGATTCGTCTGCAAGTGGCTCAGGAGCATCAGGCGCCGCAAGCTTCGAGCACTCTGAGCAAACTCGCTGGCTCTGGACCGCCATCGCGTCTTTTTTGATCTTAATGACGGCGGCGCTTGGCTGGTTGGTTTGGTTGAAGACAAAAGCCGGCACGCCAGACTGGTCGCACGCAGCACATCTGCAACTCACCAACGAACACGGCACCGAATTCTTTCCCAGCCTCGCGCCTGACGGCAAAAGCTTCGTCTACGCGAGCAATCAAAGCGGCAACTACGATCTGTTTGTGCAGAGAGTTGGCGGCAAGAATGCGACGGCCCTGACGCCAAACACACCTTCCAAGGAGATCCAACCGGCGTTTTCACCCAATGGCGAACGGATCGCTTTTCGCTCGACGCGCGAACCAGCAGGAATTTATGTGATGGAAGCGGGAGGCGAGAACGTCAGGTTAGTGATGGCGGGTTGTCATCATCCGGCGTGGTCTCCCGACGGCAACGAGATCGTTTGCAGCACCGCCGGTCACGACGAAGCTCCAACGACCCGGAACACGTTGCCCAGCGCTTTGTGGATCGCAAACGTCGAAACAGGGACCAAGCGTTTGCTCTGCGAAAACGACGCGATGCAGCCGTCATGGTCTCCCAACGGCAAGCGCATCGCATTTTGGTTCATGCCTCCAAGCGCCGGCCGCAGCGATATCGCGACGATCTCCCGCGACGGCGGCGAGGTTGAAGTGATCACCAAAGACGCTTCAACAAACTGGAATCCTGTTTGGTCGCCAGACGGCAAGTTCCTCTACTTCGCCAGCGATCGCAGCGGCAACATGAGCTTCTGGCGCGTGGCGATCGACGAGCAAACAGGGAAAGCGCTGAGTGAAGCGGAAGCTGTTTCCACTCCTTCAAACTTCAATCGACACTTGAGTTTTTCCGCCAACGGGCGGCGAATGATCTACGTGCAAACTGCCCAGCAAGCAAATATTCAAGGTCTAAAGTTTGATCAGCACACCGAGAAGATCGCCGGCGAACCTTTCTGGATCACGCGCGGCGATCGGCACATCGTGCGACCCGAACTTTCACCTGACGGCTCGCGGTTTGTCATGCGCATCTCACGCCGCACGCAGGACGACATCGTGGTCGTCAGCCGCGACGGCTCGCAGTGGCGCGATCTGACGAACGACAAGTTTTTCGATCGTTATCCGCGCTGGTCGCCTGACGGGAAGAGAATCGCGTTTACTTCGGATCGCGGCGGCCGCTACGAAATCTGGGTGCTGGACGCCGACACCGGCAATCTTCGTCAACTCACTTTCAACACTCCTGGCGACACAACATTTCCGCTCTGGTCTCCAGACGGTTCGCAGATGCTCTTTCGCAGTAACTTCGTTAATTCAGTGCTCGATCTGAATAAGCCGTGGGACGAGCAGAACCTGCGACTGATCCCAATGCCTTCCGATAACCAACGCTTTGTCGCCTGGGACTGGTCGCCCGATGGGAAGAGAGTGATCGGTAATCTGAGTGGACCGCCAAGCGTCGTGGCGAGTTTTTCGTTTGAGACAAACCAGTACGAGACGCTGAGTGAATTCGGCGGCGAGTTTGGCGGTGGCGCCATGTGGTTACCTGACAGCACGCGCTTCGTCTTCTTCTTTCAAAACAAACTCTATCTTGGTGACGTCAAGACGAAGCGAGTGCGCGAGGTGTTCTCGTCCGGCGAAAACGAGATTCGCAGTGTCGACGTTTCGCCGGACGGAGAGCTGCTTTATTTTTCAGTCTACTCTTCTGAAAGCGATATCTGGTTGTTGGACCTCGAATGAGGTCGTTATTTGAACGCCTTCTTCAGGAGCCAGGTGTAGATCGGATGCTCGAGCTCGTGCAGGTGATCGTTGGAGAACATGTAGTCGACGTGTCCATACTCCAGCTCGAAATTGATCGTCACAGCCGCTGAAGTCATTAACTGAGCTGTGCTGAACATCGCGGAGCCAAAGCCGTGACCGGCGGCGAACATGATCACTGGACCATTGAAGCCGCCGAGGTTGTTGGTGAAAGTCGTTTCGCCGGTAGGACCACGCCTTTGAGTGCGTGGTTTGGCACTTCGGCTTTCTTAACTGATGTCATCTGGAAGCGATTGAGGGTATTGTTACCACTTTGAATCGTGGTTACGGTCCGGCTCAGATCGCCACCGGCAATCGAACTCTCGACACTGACAGTCTGGTAAGGTTGCGCCTGGCTGATGCTTGCGGCAAACAGGATGTGAGCGGCAACGAGCACGGTTAAGAGGGTTGGTTTGAGGTTACTGAGGGTGGTATTCAACTTAAGTTCTCCTTTTCAAAAATCTACCGACGTGTACTAAGGCGCAATACGCCGGTGAAAGGTATCATTCCACGCTCACTATGATTTCGAGTTTCAAAAAACGGCTGTTTCTGATCCTGTTTGTGGCGGGGTTCGCGGGAGTTGCATCGTTTCTGTTGGTGGACTTTGCTGCTGTTGTGGCACTGATTCCTGTACCTGAAGGCGCGCCTGCTCCGGTGATCACGCCGGCAATAAAGCTGCTCAGTCTGGTTCAGCCGACTGTGTTGCTTGCGATTGCGGTATTGATAGGAGTGGTCCTGGCCCAGAAAGTGGGATTGTCCGCACCGGTCGCGGAAGCGATTGCCGCGGGACGGCCCGTGGTCCCTGTTTTGAAGCCTCAAATCGTGCCGGGCATTCTCGGCGCTGTCGCCGGAGGCGTGTCGATTCTTTTGAGCGCGGCAGTTTTCAAGTCTTTCATACCGGCCGAAACGGCGGAGCGCATCAGCAGTTTTACCAAACTCCTTCCGCTTGTGACGCGATTTCTGTACGGCGGCATCACCGAAGAGCTGTTACTGCGTTGGGGGCTGATGACGCTGTTGGTATGGATCGTGTGGCGTATCTTTCAAAGAGGGCGCATCAAACCGGCAGGTATGAGTTTCGTCATTGCGATAGTCGTTTCGGCGTTTATCTTTGGCCTGGGCCATCTGCCGGCGGCTATCCTGTTGTTGGGAGGGGCCACGACCGCGTTGGTTCTTTTCGTGATCGTCGCCAATTCCGCTTTCGGGATTATTGCTGGTTGCCTCTATTGGAAACACGGTTTGGAGTCGGCAATGATTGCGCACGTGTTGGGCCACGTGGTGCTGGCTACAGCCAGTTACGCCGGAGCATATTTCTAATAACGGCCGCAAAGAGGCACAAAAAGCACAAGAAAGCACCCAAATGTTTTGTGTCTTTTGTGCTTCTTTGTGGTTCAGAAACTATCTACATCCAACACAGCTTGAGCAAACGCCTGCGGCGCTTCCTGCGGCAGGTTATGCCCGATGCCGCCCTTGATGAGACGGTGCGTGTATTTGCCTGAGAATTTTTTCGCGTAGACACTCGGATCAGGATGAGGCGCGCCGTTCGCATCGCCTTCGAGAGTGATAGTAGGCACACTGATCGCTGGACCAAGAGCAAGGCGCCTTTCGAGATCGTCGTATTCGCGTTCACCTTCCGCTAGCCCGAGACGCCAGCGATAGTTGTGAATCACTATTTGGACGTGGTCCTGGTTGTCGAAGGAGGCGGCGCTGCGAGCGAACGTCGCGTCGTCGAAGTTCCATTTTGGCGAGGCAAGCTGCCAGATGAGCTTTGCGAAGTCGCGACGATACTTTTCATAACCAGCGCGGCCGCGTTCGGTCGCAAAATAAAACTGGTACCACCAATCGAGCTCGGCCTTTGGTGGCAACGGCGCCCGGTTCGCCGCCTGGCTGCCGATCAAATAACCACTCACTGAGACCATTGCTTTACAGCGTTCCGGCCAGAGCGCCGCCACGATGTTCGCGGTTCGCGCGCCCCAATCGAATCCACCGATAATCGCTTTGTCGATCTTTAGCGCATCCAGCAGGGCAATGACATCTCGACCAAGCGCTGCCTGTTGCGCGTTGCGCACGGTTTTATCGGAAAGAAACGTCGTGGTGCCGTATCCGCGCAGGTAAGGAACGATGACGCGATAGCCTTTAGCTGTTAACAAAGGTACGACATCCACAAAGCTGTAGATGTCGTATGGCCAGCCGTGCAAAAGAAGCACGGGATTTCCGTTGCTCGGACCAGCGTCGGCGTATCCGACATTCAAGACACCTGCATTGATGCGCTTGAGCGCGTCGAAGGTCCCGCTTTGCGCGGCACTAATTCTCGGTACCTGTGTTGCGACCAGAGCTGCTGCGGCACTGCCTAAAAAACAACGACGATCGATCATGTTTTTAGCCCCTCCCCTCAGTACGACAGCGGGATTAAGCCAGAACAGCTCGCAGGAATCTATCCCCTTTTTGGGGTAGAGAAGCGTCTGTCTCTAATTTAGGCGTTGGAGGAGGACGTACGAATCTAGTAATATCAGCGCCTCCCCGAGCTGCGTTGCCGTATCAGTAAACCCATCTACTTTGGAGTCAAGCTATGTCAAAACCCCTGAACGTCATTCGTTTGTTGTCTGTTTTTGCGGTTCTCTTACTGATCTCCTCTGCGGCACTCGCACAACCCGCCGAAGGCACGCTTAAAAAGTTCTCACTCAAGTCAACAGTACTTGGGGAAGAGCGAATTATCCTGGTGCGTACCCCGGTGGGATATGAAACGAACACCGAAAAATATCCGGTCCTTTACATGACCGACGGCGATGGGCACATGGGCCATACAGCGAGTACGATCGAATTTCTTACTCGCAATGGCCGCATCTCGGATTTGATCGTCGTTGGCGTTACGAACACCGATCGCACTCGCGACCTGACGCCGGCCAAGTCCACCGACAAAAACCCGGCGGGCGAACTGCGCTTCCCAACTGCCGGCGGCGCCGACAACTTTCTGAAGTTCTTCGAAACGGAACTGATTCCGGAAGTCGAAAAACAATATCGAGTGCAACCGTATCGCATTTTCGCCGGCCATTCGTTGGGCGGACTATTCGCGATCCACGCGATGATCACCAAACCGGCACTCTTCAATTCCATTGTGGCGGTTAGTCCTTCGTTGCAATGGGAAAACTTCGAAGCGTTGAAACGCGCCGAAACGTTTTTGAAGAATCAGAAGGAATTGAATGTCACGTTGTACGTGTCACTCGGCAATGAACCCGGCGCGATTGGCCAGAGCTTCGATAAGTTCAAAGAAGCGCTGGCGAAGTCGAACATCAAGGGTTTCGAGTGGCAAGCCGAACGGATGAATGATGAAGACCACGGATCGGTGGTGCTTCGCAGTCATTACGTTGCCTTACGCAAGGTTTATGAGAAGTGGCAGGCTCCGAGAGATCCCGCCAGCGGAGCGGTGACCGGTGGTTTGAAAGGTGCTGACGCGCATTACAAAACCCTGAGCGCGAGATTCGGCTACTCAATTCCGGTGCCGGAGCCGCTCATAAATCAGGTGGGCTATCAGCTTCTCTTCGAAGGCAAAGCCGAAGAAGCGATAGCCGTATTCAAGGCGAACGTCGAACGCTATCCCGGGTCGGCAAACGTCTACGACAGTCTGGCGGAGGCGTACGAACAAGGCGGAAACATCGAGCTTGCCACCCCGCTCTACGACAAAGCGCGAACTCTCGGCGAGCAAAACGGCGATCCGAATGCCGCGATCTTCAAAGCCAATTACGAACGTGCTTACGGCAAACTGAGAGAGCTTCGCAGCAAGAAGCAGCAGTAAGAAGCAGCGGTAAGAGGCAGCGGTAAGAAGCAGCAGTAATTGTAGTGATGCAGTTTGGTTTTAACGCCGAAGGCGTTAGCTAATTTCAGCCCAGGGTTGCTTCAACCCTGGGATTGCAAAGCCTTAAAACATTGGTAACGCTGAAAGCGTTGGCTAACCATGTCGCATCACTTCGCCAACGCTTTCAGCGTTGGGCCACCTTTCTTTATTCCTCTCCCAGGGTTGCTTCAACCCTGGGAGTTGCAACGCCTTAAAACATTGGTAACGCTGAAAGCGTTGGCGAACCGTGTCGCATCACTTCGCCAACGCTTTCAGCGTTGGGTCACTCTTCTCTATTCCCTGTCCCAGGGTTGGTTCCCAACCCTGGGCTGGAATTAGCCAACGCCTTCGGCGTTAAATCAAATTGCAGTAAGTGCTGAAAATCAAACTGCAGTGCTGAGTTTCAGCAGATGCGGCATGGCGCGCGATCCCGGGAGCCCATTGGGACCGCGCGCCATTCTTTCGGGTGGGATGCTAACGGGGGATGGTTTCGTCAGGCAGCGACAGGCATTCGCTGCGGATATACGAACTCGGGAACCATCTCAATCGCGGAGTCGATAGCAAAAACTGTATTGAGCCGGGTGATTTCGAAGATTCGGTACAAAGGCTGATTCACGTTTCTCAGCTCGAGATGAATGTGCTTTGCGAGAGTCTGCTCGCGCAGTTGTAACAACACGCCCAGACCATGGGCGTCCACGGTTGTTACGTTCGATAAGTCGAGAATCAGATCGCTCGTGCCGTCTGCGAGCTGAACGACGTTGCGCAAGACCTCTGTGTCGCCAGTTACAATTTGCCCTTCCAGGGAGAGAACTTCGACCGCATCCAATCTTTTGGCGTGTACCTTCAACATGATGCCCCCAGTCCGTTGTTTCGATTCATGTGCCGCGTATTGCAGCGGCTAGAAGTAATTCCAACTAGTTAACGCTTTGGTTCCACTTTTCTTAACTGAGCGTTCTCAGTTTTTTCGCGTCTTGCTGAGATAACACCGCCGGCCTGCGGTTTTAAGTCAACTTTTTTGACGACCAGCGGATGAGAGTTAGCTGTCACAAAGGCGGGCTGCGAGGTGTTCTAAATATTGAGCACTACTTCCAAAAGCTAGTTGAACCACCAGCCCCGACGCCCGTCGATCCGCGTGCGAATGGAGGAAAGTCATGACCAGCGTAACTCAGGATGTGCGCTATAGCCTGCGCCAGTTGCTGAAGCACAAGGGTTTTACAGTGGTTGCGGTACTCACGCTGGCATTGGGCATTGGTGTGAATACAGCGATGTTCAGCGTGCTGAATACGTTTCTCTTTCGCTCGTTGCCCTACCCGGAATCAAATCGATTAATCCGAGTTTTCCGCACGTCGCCACACTCTCAAAGCTGGCCGTTTTCCAACGCCAACTTCTTTGACCAGCGCGAGCAGAACACGGTCTTTGAAAAGATGGCGGCCTACACCTTTACGAGCCGCAATCTTGCCGAACAGGGACAAACGGCTGAACGTTTGCTCAGCATCGCGGGCACCGCTGATTTCTTTCCAATGTTGGCAGTGGCGCCAGTACATGGGCGCGTGTTCAAACCGGAAGAGTTCGAGGCTGGCGCTGACAACGTCGTGATCCTGACCGATCGTTTTTGGACGCGGCGTTTCGGTAATGATCCAAACATCATCGGCCACACGATCCAGCTAGATGGAAAGACTGTCGAGATAATCGGCGTGATGCCTCCGGGATTCGACCATCCGATCCTGTGGGGACCGATCGACATCTGGCAGCCACTCGCGTTTACCAAGGAAGAGAGAGCGAACCGTGGCACTAACTATCTCTCTTCATTTGGCCGTCTCAAACCCGGCGTGACGATCGAGCAGGCGGAGCAAAGCATGATCACGCTCGCCGCGAATATCGGCAAACAGAATTCCGCAGGCGAGGGCGAGAGCATACGTCTGGAGCCACTGCAGCGATCGATGTCCGACAGCATCGGCAGAACCGTCATGTGGTTCACGTTTGGACTTGCAGGGTTTGTGTTGTTGATCGCGTGCGCCAATCTCGCCAATCTTCAGCTCGTTCGCACGGCGGCGCGTTCGCGCGAGCTGGCGGTGCGTGCGGCACTCGGCGCCGCCCGGATGCGGCTGTTGCGGCATTCTCTGACGGAGAGCATCGTCGTTGCGCTGATCGGTGGAGTAATCAGTCTCGTCATAGCGATCGCGGGTGTTCAGTTTATTAGTAATCGTCTCTTTAATGATCTGCCGGGTGCGAGTGTGCAACTCGATTACAAAGTTTTCGGCTTCGCATTGCTTGTTTCAGTGCTGACGGGTGTGCTCTTCGGGACGGTGCCTGCGTGGTTCGCATCGCGCGCGGATCTGAATCTGGCGTTGCGAGAAAACTCGCGCGGATCTACCGCGGGAAGATCTCAACACCGGTTGCGGCACACGCTTATCGTCGGCGAAGTGGTGTTTGCGATGGTCCTGCTTGCGGCGGCGGGATTGTTTCTGCGTGGCCTGTACCGGTTCATTAATGCCGATCCGGGTTGGCGTGTTGACGGATTAGTGACAGCGCAGATGAGTCTTCGCGGAGAAAAATACTCCGAAGAAAAACAACGCGTTGCTTTCCTGACGGCACTGGAAAATCGGCTTCGCACGTTGCCCGGAGTGCAGCACGCCGCAATCGGCGGTTCACAACCGACCTTTGGGTTCAACAGCAGTAATTCATTCCTGGTTGAGGGAAGGCCAGAGCCTCCGCCGGAAAAGATGCCGGAGATATTTGTTGAACCGGTGAGTAGCGACTATTTCGCGACGCTCGGGGCTCATTTGCTGCAAGGACGTACGTTCAACGAAAACGACGTAACTGATCGCCCGCTGGTTGTGATTATCAACGAAACAACCGCGCGCACTTTTTGGCCCAACGAAAGTCCGATCGGAAAACGCGTCAGCGATGCCGGCCGGGAGAAGACGTATGCTGAAGTTGTCGGCGTGGTCAATGACCTCGCGTTTCCGGCTGACCTGGGAGAACCGTATACACGCTTTCAATCGTTTGTCCCGGTACGCCAGACGGCCCCATCTTATCTCACGTTAGTCTTGCGCACTTCTACAAATGCAGAAGCGTTTGGTAATACTCTGCGCAACGCGGTTGCGGAACTTGATCCCAACCTGCCGGTTTACCAAATTCGCACGGCACAGACGGCAGTCGATCAGGGGCTTGGCAGTATCTCGTTGTTGGGAAGCTTGCTGGGCGCGTTTGCCGTAGTTGGTTTGATGCTGGCAGCCATTGGGATTTATGGCGTGGTGTCGTACACGGTGGTCCAACGAACCGGCGAGCTTGGAATTCGCATGGCGCTCGGAGCGCAGAGTCGTGATGTTCTCTGGTTGGTGTTGGGCAAAGGCGCCGTCCTGGTGCTGATCGGCGCGGTGTTAGGCGGCGCGGGTGCGTACGGCGTGTTGAGGCTGTTGGAATCTCTCATTCCTTCATTGCCCACACGCGATCCGTTCGTCCTTGTCTTGACCGGTTTGGCTCTTGTTGTAGTGGCGATGGTGGCCTGTTACATCCCGGCGCGGCGCGCAACGCGAGTCGATCCGCTAGTGGCGTTGAGGTCTGAGTAGAGCCTCTTTGTGGCTTACGCCCATAGCGCACCCACAATAAACCGGAGCAGACCGGCTCCGAGGATGACCCAGAAAGCGTTCGGACGATATTTGATCAGAGTGAACATGGCGAGGACCATGATCGACAGACCAACCCACGAGTGAATTCCGGCGCGGCCGACACTCAATGCAGACGCGACCAGCAAACCCACCACCGCAGGCGCAACGCCTCGCAGAAACGACTGGACCTGTTCGTTATTCCGAAATCTTCGCAGCGAAGACGCGGCAGCAATCGTCACCAAAAATGCCGGAAGAAAGATGCTCACCGTCGCCACTAAAGCTCCGATCGTTCCCGCAACTCGATAGCCGACGAACGTCGCAGTAATCAATACTGGACCAGGCGTGATTTGTCCGAGCGCGAACGCATCCGCAAACTCCTGATGTGTCAACCAATGGTGCGTTTCCACTACTTCCGATTCAATCAAAGGAACCATCACGAGCCCGCCACCGAATGTAACACTGCCGATGCGCAGGAAAATCGCCGCCAGCGTAATCAGCAAACCGAGCTTTGCAACGAGTGGTACAGCGAGAGCTAAAAAACTTATCGAGCGAAAGGTGAGTGACTCTTCGCGGTCTGTGCCGGGCTCTTTCGCAGCAGTTTCTTGATGTCCATCTTCATCAGTTTTCTGTAGCGCCGGAGTGCGGAAGAGATTCACTCTTCGCAGCCGCCTTTGTTTTGCCAGCCTCGTGCGAATACGTGTTCGCCGCCGGCCTATCAGCGTAGGTAGCGTTCGCAATCGTTGCCATTGCTTCTCGCCGAATGCGTTGACGTAGATCCCGATCAGTCCTGCCGCAAACACAACTTCGAGGACCGTCGCTTCGAGTATCGCCACGGCCAGAAACGCGAGCACTGCGAGCATCCATTGCCAGTGCCGAGTCAAAATGTTCTTTCCCATCCGCCAGGCTGTTACCAGAATCAACGCTACGACCGCGCCGTTCAGCCCGTGAAAGAACTGTTCCGAGCCGGCGAGGTTGTGCACGTGCTTGTACACAATCGCCAGCGCAATCATGATCAGCATCGACGGCAGTATGAAGCCGCCCATCGCGGCCGCGGCGCCACGCCAGCCACGCAACCGTACGCCGATGTAAGTCACGGAATTTCCCGCGCTGGTCCCAGGCAAACTCTGAGCGAGAGCCACAGCTTCAGCAAACTCTGAATCCGTTAACCAATGACGCTTGCGGACGGTGAGAGTGCGGATCTGGGCCAACACGGCGATGCCGCCGCCAAAGCCAACCACCCCGATTTTGAGGAAAGACAAGAAAAGACCGCCGAGAGTGGCGGTGCGAGAGATTCGTTCGATTTTCCTTCTTGCAAAACGTGCGCGCCGCCTCATCTCATGGGCGCGCACCCGAACCCTGTTTGCTCGAACCCTTGAATAACTCACTGCTGTGGTCAGAGTATAATCACCCTTTTGCAAACTACCAAAGGACAACGAAACGGCATGAACAAACTCTTGTGCAACTTGATACTAATCCTTCTGTTTATGATGGTGAGCGTGCCCGCAGTTTATTCGCAGACTGCCTCGGCGCCGCGAAATGCTTTGCTCGTCGAAGAGTTCTCGTTTTCGCTCAAAGACTTCAAAATCGATCACCAGGGTGAGACCAACAACCTCAACATTTCCATCTCGTTTCGCTACGTCGCCAACATGACGAAGTCTCAATATCCTGACTTTCGCTGGCTGGTACAAGACGTCGAGAACCTTTTGAACAATTATCCAAATGAGGACGACTACTGGGAGATCGTAAACAAGCAGCTCACCGCACTATTGTTGAAGAAGTATCCTGCGCTCGCGAGCGTGACCTGTGAATTGAAAGTCGATCCCTCACGCAATGTTCCGTTTAGCCGTGCGAGCCGCGTCACGCGCGAGCGATCCCTTCCGCAAAAGCGCAAACTTTTTAGCAACCAGCAGTAAGACGCAGCCCTCCGGCCGGCGCTATTTTTCTTAGCGTCGAGTTTTATTCAGGAGGGTGCTATGAGTTCTGCGCAATTAACAGTCGCCGATAACATCATTCTGGCGGAGGCGCGCCCGCCATTCCCGCCGTTCACTCAAGAAACCGCAATTCAGAAAGTTCGACTTGCCGAGGACGCGTGGAACTCGCGCGACCCGGAACGAGTGGCCCTTGCTTACTCGCCGGATTCGCGCTGGCGAAACCGCGCTGAGTTTCCCAGCGGCCGCGGGCAGATCGTCGAGTTTCTGAAACGCAAGTGGGCGAAGGAACTCGATTATCGACTAATCAAGGAATTGTGGGCGTTTGGAGGTAATCGGATTGCCGTGCGCTTCGCCTACGAGTGGCGCGACGATGCAGGCAATTGGTTTCGCTCTTATGGAAACGAGAATTGGGAATTTGACGGCAACGGTTTGATGCGCCGGCGGCATGCCAGCATCAACGACTTGCCGATCAAGGAATCCGATCGCAAGTATCACTGGCCACTCGGCCGGCGGCCTGACGATCATCCGAGCCTTAGCGAGCTGGAGTTGTAAACGCCGTGAAAGACCTTCCACACACTGTTACGGTCGATGGCGTTGTTCAGCAGGCTTCGGCTGACGAGTTGTTGGTCCAGGTGATCAATCGCGCCGGCGTGCCACTGCCGCAGGTCTGTTATCACCCGCAACTCGGTCCAATTCAGACCTGCGACACCTGCATGGTCGAGGTCGACGGCGAGCTCGTACGCGCATGTGGGACCAAAGTCTCGCCGGGATCGAGCGTCACCACAGACTCTGCGCTGGTGAAAGCCGTGCAACGCGAAGCTTTCGATCGCATTCTGAGCAATCACCTGCTGTACTGCACGGTTTGCGATAACAGCAATGGCAACTGCACGGTTCACAACACGACGAAGCTGTTGCAGATCGAGCATCAGAACATTCCTTTCCACACGAAACCATACGCGGTAGACAACACGAATCCTTTCTATCGCTACGATCCGAATCAATGCATCCTGTGCGGCCGCTGCGTCGAGGCCTGCCAGAATCTCGAAGTCAACGAAACGTTATCCATCAACTGGGAAGATCCGCATCCGCGTGTGTTGTGGGACGGCGGATCGACGATCGGCGAATCGAGCTGTGTGTCGTGCGGCCATTGCGTGACTGTTTGTCCGTGCAACGCGTTGATGGAGACTTCGATGCTGGGTCATGCGGGTTTTCTGACCGGACTGCCACAGCCCGCACTCGACAGCTTGATCGATCTGGTGAAGGGAATCGAACCGGAAACCGGTTTTGATCCCATCATGCGCGTCTCCGACGCTGAGGAAGCGATGCGTGAATCGCGCATTCGCCGGACGAAGACCGTTTGTACCTACTGCGGCGTCGGTTGCAGTTTCGATGTGTGGTCCAAGGATCGTCACATCCTCAAGATCGAACCGTTTGAAGGGCCGGTAAACGGAATCTCGACCTGTATCAAAGGAAAGTTTGCCTGGGATCACATCAACAGCGAGGACCGTTTGACGAAGCCGCTGATTAGAGAGAATGGCGCGTTTCGAGAGGCGACGTGGGAAGAGGCGCTGAGCTATGTTGCGCGGCGTTTGAACGAGATCAAAGCCGCCCATGGTCCAGATTCTATTGGTTTGATTTCATCGTCGAAGTGCACGAATGAAGAGAGTTTTCTGATGCAGAAACTCGCTCGTGCGGTAGTCGGCACAAACAACATCGACAATTGTTCGCGTTATTGCCAATCGCCGGCGACCACGGGATTGTTTCGCACCGTGGGTTATGGCGGTGATTCAGGCTCGTTCACGGACATCGCCGGCGCCGATCTCGTCGTGATAGTCGGCAGCAATACTGCTGAGAGCCATCCGGTCCTTGCCACGCGCATCAAGCGCGCGCAAAAACTTCACGGTTTGAAGTTAATTGTTTCGGACTTGCGCGAGAACGAGATGGCGCGCCGCGCGGACGTTTATATCCATCCGGAACCGGGAACCGATCTGATCTGGTTGTCGGCTGTGACGCGCTATTTGATCGATAACGGATTTGCGAAAACCGAATTCATTAATCGTTGGGTGAACGGGTTTGACGAGTACCGCAAGAGTCTCGAGCCGTTCACTATGGAGTTTGCCGCCGAGCGTTGCCGTATGACCGTCGAGACGCTGACGCAGGTGGCCCACATGATCGCGGACGCCGAAAAGACGTGTATCTGTTGGGCCATGGGTGTCACGCAACACAGCATGGGCTCGGATACCTCGACTGCGATCTCGAATCTGCTGCTCGTCACAGGCAACTACATGCGGCCCGGTACCGGCGCGTATCCGTTGCGCGGGCATAACAACGTGCAGGGCGCAAGTGACAACGGTTCGATGCCAAACAATCTGCCGGGTTATCAGTCGGTTGACGATCCTGAGGTTCGCGCTCGCTTTGAAGCCTTCTGGAAGGTAAAGCTGCCGAGGTCCAAAGGTCTCGACAATCACCAGATGGTCGATGCCATTTACGAGGGCAAGGTGAAGGCGATGTACATCATCGGCGAAGAGATGAGCATCGTCGATTCGAATGCTAACTATGTTGACGAAGCCTTCGCGCAACTCGAGTTTTTAGTGATTCAGGAGATCTTTTTCGGCGACGTTTGCCGATTTGCCGATGTGGTGTTGCCCGCGTCGCCGAGTTTGGAAAAAGACGGGACGTTTACGAGCAGTGAACGCCGCATCCAGCGTCTCTACCAGGTGTTCGAACCGCTCGCCGGTTGCCGGCCTGACTGGCAGATCATTCGCGACGTCGCAAACCACATGGGCGCTGACTGGAAATATCAGCATCCGTCTGAAGTGATGGCGGAGATCGCTGCGACTACGCCGATGTTTGCCGGTGTCACTTACGAACGGCTCGAAGGATACAAATCACTTCAGTGGCCGGTCGCGCCCGACGGCGCCGATCAACCATTGCTTTACACGAAAGAGTTTTTCTTTCCCGATGGCAAAGCACGTTTGTTTCCAACCAAGTGGAACGAACCGCCCGAGCAACCGGATGCGGAGTTTGATCTGCACGTGAACAACGGCCGTTTGCTCGAACACTTTCACGAAGGAAATCTCACTTATCGCACTGCGGGTATCCGCGCAAAGACACCCGACACGTTTGTGGAAGTCTCGCCCGAGCTGGCGCAGGAACGAAAGGTAACTACCGGTAGTTGGGTGCAGCTTATTTCACGTCACGGAAAGATTCGCGTGCGCGTAGTGGTGACCGATCGGGTTCGCGGCAAAGAGCTGTACGTGCCGATGAATTCAGTCGAGAACCCGATAAACCGATTGACCAGCAGCTATACGGATCCGGTCACACACACGCCGGCGTTCAAAGAGGTCGCGGTGAAAATGCGCGTGTTGGGTGAGGTTGGCGAGAGTCCCTTGCCACGGACCAACTCACGTTGGGGGCATCCGACACCGCAGCGTGGCGTGGAAGTCGAACGCAAATGGGAGCGGCCTGACTACCACATACCCGGACCAAAACTAATTCAGATCGAACCGCTGCGCGCGCGTTAGAGGAGAAGCTCATGGCCCAACCAATACCTTTGATTCTGCCGCCACGGGATACGCAGCGCGAATTTAACGTGCGGCTCGAAGCAGCGCCAACGAAACATGCGGAAGCGGTCGTGGCGGCGTATGAAGTGCTCCAGCTTATGCACGACAAAGGAGTGCTCGATCTGATGCGCGGCGCGTTGGGCGGAAGCGACGCCGTTGTCAGGCAGGCAGCGGCGGTCGCGGGCGATGCGGCAACGATTCGCGCGACCCGGAACGCGCTGGTTTTGTTCAAGACGCTTGGCGACATTGAGCTGAAGGCCAATCGGGAAGAGTCTCCGAGTCTCTTCAAGTTACTGCGCCGGCTTTTTAACTCCGATTTTCGCCGCGGTCTGGCCGCGTGCGTAGACCTGGTAGAAACGTTTGGAAGAAACATGACGAACAAGGGCAGGGAAAATGCGAACTAATCGTTGGGTAATTGCTGTTGCGGGAGTGTTGTTGCAAATCGCGTTGGGCGCGGTGTACGCGTGGAGTGTGTTTCGCACGCCGTTAGTAAATCAGTTTGGCTGGTCCATTGCTGAAGTCACGTTAACGTTTACGATCAGCATCTTCGTACTCGGAGTCGCGGCGTTCTTTGGCGGCTTGTGGCTCAATCGCAAGGGGCCACGCGTGGTCGCAATCACTGGCGGCGTGCTTTACGGCCTCGGTGTGTTCCTCGCCAGTTTTTCGGCGAACAAACTCTGGTGGCTTTATCTGACGTTTGGACTGATCGGCGGGCTGGGACTTGGATTCGCCTACATCGTTCCCGTGGCCGTACTGGTGAAATGGTTTCCCGATCGCCGCGGTTTGATCACCGGAATTGCAGTCGGTGGATTCGGCGCCGGCGCGTTGATCACCGCGCCGGTTGCGACCTACTTGATCCAGCTCGTCGGCGTACTCGACACGTTTGCGTATCTCGGAATCGTTTACCTGATCGTCACCGTCATTACGGGATTCTTCATGACGAATCCGCCTGAGGGTTGGCGGCCGCAGGGTTGGACGCCTTCCGCGTCACAAGCCTCGCAGCGTGCCGGCGGTGACTACACGCTCTCGCAGGCGCTCCGCACCTGGCAGTGGTTTGCACTGTGGTTGCTGCTTTTCCTAAACACACTCGCGGGCATTGCGATCATTTCGCAAGAAGCGCCGATCTTTCAGGAGCTTGTCGGCGTAACTGCGGTCGTTGCCGCGAGCATGGTCGGTATTGCCAGCATCGGCAACGCTGTCGGCCGGGTGTTTTGGGCCTGGGTGTCTGACTCGATTACCAGGCGAATGACGTTTCTGGTGATGTTCCTGATCCAGGTGCTGTTGTTCTGGTTGCTCGCCAACTCTCACATGGTTGCCGGCACGACTCTGCTCACGTTCGTCGTGTTGATGTGTTATGGCGGAGGCTTCGGAACGATGCCCGCGTTTGCGGCGGATTACTATGGCTCGAAGAATGTAGGACCGATTTACGGATTGATGTTGACGGCGTGGGGAACTGCGAGTGCCGTCGGTCCGTTAATGATTGCCCATCTACGCCAAACTACCGGTTCTTATCATCGCCCGCTGCACGTGATTGCAGTGCTAATGGCAATTTCGGCGGTGCTGCCGCTATTGATGTTTGCGCCCGGGACAAGCACGCGCCGGGAGACTGAACTGGGTGAACCACAGACAAGACCGCGATCGAAGGCGGCGTGAAAGTGGAGAGGAAGTACGAAGCTACTTCCTCCACTCCAACGGAAATAACGCGCCTGCTTTTTCGGGCGTGTAGTCGACGCCAACTAACGACAACGCATAAGCCAACACCGGGTCGCGTTTGCTTGCGAGGTCGGCGGCAGCGGGAAGCTTGACCTCGTCGGGTGTGACACCCACGTGCTCGATGCTCTTTCCGTCGGTCATGATGATGTCTGAGTCAGTTATGCTAACGGCGAATGGGATCATTCGGTCGAGGCCGATGGTGTGAGAATAGACTCGCGAGCGCATGACGGCGCCTGCCGATCGATCGCCGATTACAGTTCCGCGCTTTTGTAGTTGGACCACACGGGCAAACAGCTCGGCCGCGGATCCGGATTCACTGTCAATCAGCACCACGATCTTGCCTGTGAAAGCCTCGTTTCCTCTCGACTTGGCAAGCATTTCCTTCTGTTCTTTGCGCCGTTTCAGGTCGCCGACCTTTACGTCCTCAGGGAAGACATTGCCGATCAGTGCGAGCAGTGTGTCCACATAGCCGCCGCCGTTTCCACGCAGGTCTAACACCAGGCTCTTGAATTTTTTGATCCTGCCAAACGTATCTCTGACCTGAGTTGCATCCTGATCGAAGCCTGGCATTTTCCAGACCAGTACATCGCCAATCTCTTCGTAGCGCGGGCGGTTGAGACGCGCCTCGTTCTCGGCTTCCCGAATCAGATCCCCGGTGTCATAACCCTGGCCATAAACGCTAATGTCAACAACTTTCTTTCCCTGATCTATCTTCGCCGCGACGTCGAGTTGCTGCTGCTCACCGTTGGGTTTAATCACGCTGAGTCGCATGCCAGGCCGCGGGCGAATCTGGTGGTAGAGATAGAGGATCTTCCACATATTCTCGCGCGTGGGTTTCATCCCGTCGATCGAGACGATCTCATCACCTTCTTTTAGACCTTTGGCTTCGGCGTCACTTTTGGGTTTGACGGCGAACACATAACACTTATCGCCGATGGCTTTCATTTGCCAGCCATAATCCGTTCGGTAAGTGCGGCCGGGTGGAAGAAAGAACGTGTGCGAATCATCGAGATCCAGCAACACCTGGCCGACGATGCCGAGAAGTTGGGCCAGAGATGTGGCTTGATCGATCTTTTCGTTTGCGGCCTTGAATCGCTCATCCAGATTCATGCCACGATACTGGGGATCGTAATAGTACTTTTGGAGATCGCTTTTGATCGTGTTGAGCATCGTCCGCGCATTATCGCGGTCGGCGCTGGAAGGGGGAGTTTGCGAATAAGTCGAAGGGGACGCTGCCAGGAGGAGCAGCAGAGTTATCAGGTAAATTTTCATAATTAGATCTTCGGCACTGTAATCCAATCCATGGCGCTACCGATGCGGCTGCTCTTCAAGTCACGAATGCCGACTCTTACCTGGTAGAGACCGCCGGGCACCATTGTGCTAAACCTGTAGATCGATCGTTTCGGTTTCTTTGCTGAAGCCGGCGAAGCGTTTGAGTTCTGCGGAAAGACGCGTAACCGTCCAACAATACTGTCGATCGGTTTGCCTTTGTCGTCGTAGCAAATACCGCCGATATCCACGTCGGCCGAGAGTTTTCCGTCAATAAGGTCAAAACTCAGCGCCGATTCATCGATCGAGATGGTCGCGATAACGCGTGTGCCCACACCCGGCATTTGCACGAATCGCAGATCTACTTCCGTCGGGATCTCACGTTGCGAAACAGGCGCGTCGATGACCCAACGCATGTCGTCTTCGCGTGTTTTTAAAGGGTCTTTGCTCGACTTTTTCTTAGTGTTCAGTAACGGTAGAGCCGCTGATTTGAAGTACCCACTTCGCGCGCGAACCTTGAGATCGGGACGGTCCACAATGCTGATCTCGATCTGTTTGAACTTGCCTCGCTTTTGCTCTTCCGTGTCCGGCTTCCACGCCAGCAGGTAGAAGTTGGACGTTTCGTCCACTACTTTCTCCACCCACTCGTGCATCGGCGCATTTGTATTGCGGAACGCCTGGCCACCGGTGTCTTTGGCGAGCGCATTGAGGCCATCCTGGGATGAGGCGATTTCGCCGATCGAGGCTCCGGACAATAAGCCGCCGGGTTGAATAGGTTTGTTATTAGTGACGTCGATGGAATCGCTAACGATGCCGCGTGCATCAAGCGTGTAGATCACGACGCCGGCACGGCCGGCCGCGTCCGTGACTTTCTTGATCCTGTCGATCGCTCCTGTCTTGGCATCGGTCAGGTAAAAGCCGTCAGAAATCATGAACACCAGTTTGCGTCCGGGCAGTTGGGCCGCAGTGCGCATCAGGCCTTCGAGCAGTCGCAAGGTGTCGTCAGTCGCAGGCGCCGACTCCACCACCATCTGCTGGGCACGCATCCGGACCTGTTGTCTGGCAGCCTGAGGAGACATCGTGCAGATAGTTTGGTTACCTGCCTTAAAACAACTCTGCTTGTGAATCTCCTGAACGTAGTAGGAGATCGCCTGGTCGTCGCCTTCGCGGATCTTCATCGCGATGTACTCAGACATCGGCGGCTGTTGCATGTCTGTTTTTGTGTTGGTGCGGTAATTCAAACGCGCAACGGCTGAACGCAATGCCTCTCGATCGGCAGTGAACTGTTGCAGAAATCCGATCTGTCCGCTGGGCGAAGTGATGGCGACTAAATCACTCTTGCCAATGCCACGGTCGATGAAGTCGAGCAATGCCGTTCGTGTTCGGGCCAGGCTGTCTGGAGCGAGATGGAAATCGTCAACGAAGAATATGACGGCTCGCCGCTGAGCATCAGTTTTGGGTGGTTTGACTGTCTTTGGCTCGCCGGCGGCGTTTGGCTGGTCAGACTTCACTTCCTCACGTTTGCTGGTGAAACCGCCTGACCGGATTATTTCAAAGAAGGATATTTCACGCGGCGACTTGTCGATCTTCAACTGAAACTGTTCGGGTTTTAGACCGTCGACGAATTGTCCATTCTTGTCGAAGACCATCACGTCAGTTTGCACCAGCGAAGTATCAAACTTGATGACGTCCTGCGCGTCGCCACCCGGGTCAGGTTTGGTCTGGCTGAAGACAATTGCGGGAAGCAAAAAGAGACAGGCAAAGAAACAAATCGCTTTAGAAATTAAGGAAGATTTAGTGCTGGACATCATTGTCGCCCTCAGGATCGAAATTGTTGGGCAGTCTTACAACGTACCATGGCTGGTACGCGGGGAAGTTTACCCGCCTTTAAGGCATACCGCCAACTGTCTTTCAATGCTAAACGCGACTGTATTTGCAATAGGGAACCTTTTCGACGCACTCAGCTATAAGATCTTCTACCTCATCTCTCGAACTGAGATCTTTGCTCTCACACATCGGTTTGTCTGATTTTCTCCCATCCTTCAACCGTTCCATTATCTGCACCCAATATGTTCCGTGGACTGGCCCGGCTGGGTCATAGTTCGCCTTATCTCCCATCAACTTTACAAGATCAGTGACGGCGGTTTCACATTCCTCCCGAGTATCATGAACGTCCGCTGCTCTGAAGACCTCGGCGTCCTTTTTGAAGATTGAATACTTGAACTGCTTCTGCGCTTTATACATTCGAATTTCATATTGGTTGTCGAAGATTGAGTTCACTCGAGTGTTGAGTGAAGGAAAATTCTCGAGGTGGTACTCAATGCTTCCTGAACTTAGCGCTTGAAAGATAACTAAGACAAAACAGATCTTGAATATGAATGCCGCCATTAATGCTGACGTTTCTATAGCGCTAAATACGGGAGTGCCGCGCTCGAAAACCACGAACAGAGGTTGAAGTGCCGCATAGACATACAAAATCGAGATGACTGAAGTCGGCAGGCGTATTAACCTACTGTCTAATCTGGCGAATAAAAGAGCGAACGCAACAGCATTGAGCACGCCACCGACCGCCGCAATTACAGTAGTGGCTACCGCTGGATTAGCGATGACCATGCTGTGCTTGTCTAGTGAGAACAGGGGCAAGGGGGTCGCTAACGTTATCAGAAGGGAGATCAGAATGGCATAGTTTCGCAACGACCTATACTTCGCAGTGCCATGTCGCTCCTCGATAGATAAGTACAAAACCGAAAAGCACAGAAAGACAAACAGCACCATCAGATTATTAAGGAGGAACGTGCCAATCGAATAACCTAGAGTCCAAACCAAATCTTCTCGCGCGTGCTTTTTGGTGTGCTCGTCTATAGCCGGTGGCTGCATGAGGATGAAGGGAGGATCGAGATTTCGCTCCGCCATGAGATTTTGCGCGAACTCGATGTTCTTGTCGGTATTCCTCGAGTGCGTCTCGATGATTATGCTTGAGCAAGGAACACTCGCACTAATAGCGACGGGCGATCCTGGCTTGTCTTTGGATTCACCCCAAAGCTTTACGTTGCGCGGCTCGTGTTTGCTGGCAACGATCGCGAGCGGTGTCCAGCCTTCATGAATTTGGTGCTCTAATCGCTGCTCAACTCGTTCGTCATCACTGCAGAGCACTGAAATCGGTGCTTCGGGAGTCTCGGGGCCATGGTTTGAAGAGGAATCGTCGCTGATCTCTACGCTATGCTCCTGCCGAAGTGCCGTCGAAGGATCTATATATTGCTTAACTGCATAAGCAACATAGAACACGAACATTACAGACCAAAATATTAAGAAGAAACGTTGAAACTGTTCTAACCGACTCTTCGCAGTTGGGGGTACCGAATCTTGCAGTTTGGTTTTCGGTGCAGCGTTTCCTTTCACGTCAGCTACTGCAAGACGCCTTCTCACGCGAATCAGACAGGTTATGATTATTAGCAGTAAAGGAAGATGAGCGAAGATTATTAAGAGTTTTAGGTCAGGCGAGAAAAGGAATGGTTCCTTAGGACATAGTGTTGGCCAATTTGTTCTGGAACAGAAAATCTTCGCATAGTAGAGCAGGGAAATCACAAAGTAGATAATCCCTAACCACCCTAATGATTTGCTCACCATTAACGGCTTTTCGGCTTGCCATCTCTCCTCGAAAAGTTCGAGTTCCCACCTTACCTTGTCGGATATGTTATTTGCCCTCTTCTTCCCTGCCAGATATAGACGGTGATGTAGCGCCCGAGACCCGTGGTCCAACGGAGGATGGGATTTGTTTTTAGAAGCAAGGCGTCTGCGGGAACGGGATCGCGCGACCACTTTTGCGCTTGTCTGCTTGTTGCGGAAAGGAGGACCTTGAGTGACCTGATTCTGCTTGGCTCTGACGTGTTGGTTGAGAAGTGGGGAGCAGTAGAAATAGTTAAGGAGGCGTCCCTCCTGTAGTGAATAAAAGATGATCAGAAAGAAATAGAGTTTGAATATGAATACCACGATTAGAACAATTGCTCGAATAGCGCCAAACTCATCGAGTTGTTGTTCAAACACGACGAACATCGGCTGAATGCCGGAGTAAAAATACAAAATAGAGATGAGCCACGGCGGCAAACCAATAAGCTTGCTGTCGAGTCTCGCAATCAGCAGAGCTACGACAACCGCGTTTAGCGTTCCGCTCAAGGCATTGAAAATCGCGGAGTAATCGCTCCAATTGTCGATAGTTAACTTCAGCGGCCTGAGCCAATAAATCACTGGATACGCAACCGTGAAGAGCGCGAGCAGTGTGCCAAACCACCAAAGCAGTCTTGTCTGGTGACTGCGATGTTCAGCCGCTTCGTCCTCAATCTGTTGAGCATTAATTACCCGACCTTGTGAATGTTGCGTGACCCGTTTCCGTCCTGCCGGCAAATACATAGCAACGAAGCAACCGAAGATAAAAAACATGCTCGCGTTATTTGCGAGAAAAGTAAGAAACGGAAAGATTAGGACTTCGCCTTTCACGTAGATCTCATCAGGATTGGGATGGAAGAAAACGCTGTACTTAATTTCGACTGTGAAGACGATGTACAGAAACAACATCGCGCACCAAAAGAGAAGGAACCAACGTTTGAACTTGCCTACTTGGTGGGTGGCAATATCCTCGAGTTTTTTGCGTCCTTCCTCGGTCAGGCTGGCGGCGCCAAAGTTGGCTTCAACTAAGCGGTCGTGTACCCGGCTCGCGCGATAAACGCCGCGCTTGTCGTCGAGGCCTTTGATGAGCCAAATAATGAATATAGTTAAGAAGACGAGGTGTGAGTAAATCACGAAAGTCGAGATCGCCGGCGGCGTGAGGAAGGTAGGCGGGACATGCAGACCGCCAACGTAATACGCTAACGCGGCGATCGAGCCCACAGCTCCAATCAGCGCCAAAAGCTGGCCGACAAACAGTGCTGTTTGCGTTCTTAGCCAAGCGAAGAAGGATTGGTTCGGTACCGAGACAACTTCGAAAGCAATCGCGGGGGCACTATGGGTCATAGAGTTTGAGGGGTTTCATCTCTGGTCCATATCGGCTTCTTGTTTAATCAAGATGCCGTACGGCCAGACGATATGAGGTTCTCCTGAAGACGCTTAATAGAGGAACTAAGCCAAAGATGCGAGAAAGCGAAGGTAGATTATTGTCGAACAATTGATAAGTCAAATGCTATAAACGATGAGCGGCCTAAGCGGTCGCGATCGTTAGCATCAGGTCCGACTAACCAATCATTACAAATGACTAAAAACAAGCTGGGAATTGGATTCATCGGTAGCGGCTTCGTGGCTAAGTTTCATCTTGAGGCTTGGCGCGGCGTTCGTGATGCGGATGTGCTTGGCGTGTACAGCCCAAACACAGCGCATGCCGAGGCAACGGCCGCGAGGGCGCGCGAGCTTCGTGTCGGCAATGCGCGGGCCTTCAATTCAATCGAGGAGATGATTGCTGCTCCGGAGATCGACTGCGTCTGGCTCTGCGGTCCAAATCATCAACGCGTGCAGAATATGGAGGCAATCTGCGCTGCGCTCGAAGCCGGCAAAGGCAAGCTGATCGGAATCGCTTGTGAAAAGCCGTTAGCGCGTAACGTGCGCGAAGCGCGACGCATGGTCGAGCTCGTGGAACAGTCGGGACTGCTGCACGGCTATCTTGAGGATCAGATATTCGCGCCGAGCGCGACGCGTGGCCGCGAGATCCTGTGGACCAGGGCGGCTGCTTTAACGGGCCGGCCGTACCTTGCTCGCGCTGCCGAAGAACACAGTGGTCCACACTCAGCGTGGTTCTGGCAGGGTGAGCTACAAGGCGGCGGTGTGCTCAACGATATGATGTGTCACAGCATCGAAGTTGGCCGTTTTATGCTGACGAAACCCGGCGCGCCACGCTCAAGTATCCGGCCACTGAAGGTGTCGGCGCAGATTGGGAGTTTGAAATGGTCGCGACCCGAGTACGCGGAGATTCTCAAGCAAAACATGGGCGCCGCAGTCGATTACAAAACCAAACCCGCCGAAGACTTTGCCCGCGCCACAATCAACTACATAGACGAAGACAACAACCCGCTCATCGTTGAAGTGACCACTTCCTGGAGCTACGTTGGTCCAGGACTGCGTTTGACCCTTGAGGTGCTTGGTCCGGAATACTCACTCTCCATGAACTCGCTCGATAGCGGCTTGAAGTTATTCTTGAGCCGTGAGGTAAAAGGCGCGGCCGGTGAAGACTTCGTCGAGAAGCAGAATGCCGAGCAGGGTTTGATGCCGGTGTTGGGGAGCGAGGCGGCGGAGTATGGTTACGAAGCACAGGATCGATATTTTGTTCAATGCTTTCTTGACGGCCGGCAACCGGAAGAAAGTTTCTATGATGGTCTTGAAGTAACCGAGCTGCTGATGACTGCTTACATGAGCGCCGAGCAGGAGCGCACGATCCAGTTCCGTCCTGACGGGCTCGATTCGTATGTGCCGCTCGTTGCTCAAGGATTGTGGAATGGCAGATGAGTAACCGGCGATCTTCTAAGTAAACTGCCCACCACGCCAACAGAAACCGCTACCCAACCTGCGAGCGCCAGATACGATCGGGACTTTCGTTTACTTCTCCAACAAAGAAAATTTTCTCAGCAGTGGCCTTCTGCAAACACTTTTCGCGCGATTAGTAGGTGAGAGAGATGACGCTCAGAAAATAACTAGAGCGTCGACGAAAGGAGAAAACATGACTGCGTTAGTACTTTCAATCATCATGATTCTTGGCTTGGCCGGTGGCCCGAGCGACTTCAACGATTCATGTTCGGTTGACAACTCTCAAACAGTTTCGCAAAGCGCCAACTAAGGCCCCAGAGATCCTGTAATCACACAACTGAATTAGTTTCAACGCCAAAAGCGGCTGCCATCGCGGCAGCCGCTCTCGTTTTAAAGTCTCCCTTGACAATCTAGGGAGGCTTCACTAGTCTCTGCCCAAGATTATCTAGGGGAGAGGGCGAATGCTCGTAATCAGAGATTTGACGAAGACTTACTCGAGCGGCGTGCAAGCGCTCGGAGGAGTCAGTCTCGATCTGTCTCCGGGTGTTTTCGGCTTACTTGGACCAAACGGATCAGGCAAGACGACTCTGATGAAGATCGTGGCGACGCTGCTGGAGCCCGATTCCGGGACGATCCAGATGAACGGCGCTGACTTGATAGCTCGCAAGGACCACACGCGCCGGATGCTCGGCTACCTGCCACAGGACTTTGGTCTCTACCCAACGCTCACCGCCTGGCAGATGCTCGATTACTTAGCCAAGCTCAAGGGCGTCACAAACAAGAAAGAACGTCACGCTTTGATCGGTGCGCTGCTCGAGCGCGTCAACCTCTGGTCCGCGCGCACGCAGCGGCTGGGCGGATTCTCCGGAGGGATGCGCCAGCGTTTAGGTATCGCTCAGGCGCTCATTGGCGAACCGGCGCTGATCATCGTCGACGAACCGACGGCGGGACTCGATCCGGAAGAACGTGTTCGTTTTCATAATCTGCTTTCAGAAACCGCCAGCGAAAACACAGTCGTGATTCTCTCCACGCACATCGTGTCCGACGTCTCCAACCTTTGCACCAGCATGGCGATCATTCGCCAGGGAAAAATTCTTTCCGCGTGCACTCCACGGCAGGCAGTCGATGAACTGAAGGGATCGGTTTGGGAGGGAGCCGTGCCGCGCGAGCAACTCACGGCGTTCAATTCTGAATTCAACGTGATCTCTTCACGAATGTTCGATGGCCAGGCGCGCGTGCGTGTAATCGCAAAAGGTAAGCAGCCAGGTGAAGACTTCAGTCAGGCAGAGCCGGTTCTTGAAGACTACTATTTCGATCTCGTTAATCGATGAGAAACCCCTTCCACACGCCGTTCGCCGCGGTCTTTACCAACGAAGTGCTACTGAGCGCAAGGCGTGTTGCGCCGTATGCGCTAATGATGTTGTTCAGCGCCAATGCGGTGTTGTGGTGGGGCTGGGGCCCGGCGGTGGCGAAAGGTTGGGCCACTAACAGCGATTTCTACATTCATAGAAACCTCGTAGGCTTCTCGTTCATATTGGGCCTGCCGATACTCAACGCGGTCATCATGGGCGATCCGGTAGTAAGAGATCTTCGCCTCGATGTGTATCCGCTGATCTTTTCGAAACCCATCGGCCGCGGCTCATATTTGTTAGGCAAGTTCTTCGGAAATTTCTTCGTGCTTGTCTGTTGCCAGGCCGTCTTTGCGATCACGCTGTTTGTACTGCAATGGGTTCCGTTTTCCGGCATGGTTACGTTGCCGGTGCGCGTGCTTCCTTACGTCAGGCATTTCTTTTTTGTGGTCGTCATTTCTCACCTCGTGCTCGCGGCGTTTTACTTCGCCGTGGGTACGCTCAGCCGCAATGCGAAAATAGTTTTTGGTCTCGCTGTGTGTTTTTATCCGGTCTACATTACTTACTTGCTGTTATTGAAAAGCATACCGGGTGTGGGTGTATTTACCGATCCCTTGAACCTTCAATCGCAGTCAGGACTGGATCCCTGGAGTCGTAGCGCGGATTTCCTCAATCAATACGTAGTTAGCTACAGCGCGTCGTCGTACGCCAACCGCGTGTGGATGATCGCCGTCTCCGCCATCATTCTGTTTGTTGTTTATTCCCGGTTCGCAATCGCCGCGCGGACGAAGCCGTCAGAAATGACAGTGCTGAGACTCTCCAGCGCAGCCGAAATAGTTCCATACACGTTGGACGGCGGCTCGTCTTATCAACTTCTCGACTCAACGAACGACGCGATGTTCGATCGCGATCGAGTTGAACTTCCCAAGGTCAGCGCAACGCGAAGTCCGGCAACAACTCTTTCGAAATTGTTAGCAGCCGTCGGCATGGAGTTTCGACTGCTGCGTGCTGAGCGAAGTCTCATCGTGATCGCTCCGCTGGCGATCGTCCTTTCTATTTTCGATCTCGCTTTTTACCGCGTGGTTCCCGAGATTTCCTATTCCGTCACCTATGCGAGCGGCACAGCCAAGGCGTTGCTACTGTTCCTGGTGGGAATGATCGTGTTCTACACCGGTGAAGCGATGCATCGCGATCGAGAAGTGAAGATCGAACCGGTCGTGTGGTCCACGCCCGCGCCGAACATTGTTTTATTGCTTTCAAAGTTTCTCGGTACGGTCGTGTTGGCGCTTTCTTTGGTAGTTGGAGTCGGCCTGACTGCAACCGTGATTCAACTCGTGAGAGGTCACACGCCGGTTGATTTCTCGGCTTATTTACTCGTCTACGGCGTGGTGCTCGTGCCCGGCGTTCTTCTTGTGACCGCCTTCGTAGTGGCGTTGAACATCCTGCTGCGGAATAAGTACCTGGCCTACGTATTGGCAATCGGCACAAGCGCCGGGCTCTTTTATTTATACAGCACTGGTCACAACCACTGGCTTTACAACCCGCTGCTTCATCAACTCTGGACCTATCCCGACCTCACTAACCAGACAATACTCATTTCGAGACTCTACTTTCTTACTCTCACCGCCGCCTTTCTCATGCTCGCTCTTTTACGGCACGAGCGTGCGCGTTGATCAGAGTACAAACACTTGCCTTAAAAGTCCTTCTCATTCACACCGGGCTTTAGCCCGGTGCTGAACTGGCCCATCAGCAGAAAACCGTTTCAACGGTTTTCGGTGTTTCTCAAGGGAAACCGTTAAAACGGTTCTCAATAATATGAGTGTTTTTTCCACCGGGCTGAAGCCCGGTGTGAATGAAAAGACTTTCGGGCGAAGCCATTACAAACTCGACCGTCGTTACCTGTACACATTGGACCACGCAAGTGTCCTTTATAAAAGACACTCACTCTAACTCTGCTTTCGCACATTGAAAGAACGCCCGGAATTTCTCTCGAAAATACTTGGGCCCCAAAGTTGTAATGGACCAATCGTCCTCGCGAGACCACGCGTCAGGAGCCGGGTCGCCTTATCCACCGTTTACCACCTGACCGATCAAATAACCTGACCGAAACACACACGCGCACAAGTGCTATCACCGCGCTGGCGTGACACATCAGGATTACTTACTGACCCACTACTACACCGATAGGAGTTGTTTCATGACCAAATTCGCCGTCGTTCAAAACGCCCGACTTCCCGAACAAGGACCGGCCGTGCGGAATCGGGCAATTCAAAGTGTATCCGGAAAAATTCTGGCCGATCTTTCATACGGAACGTTCGTCGAGATCGATGACAGCGCCAGCAGTAAGCTTGGCAAAGATGGATTCAGCGTCCTGGATTTCCCCGATCCGGGAGAACTGAAGATCGCCAACCACGTCCTCAAGGTCGATAAAGGCCGCAGCCTCGAAAAGGAAATCGGAAAAGGTAACAGAAAGAATTGGAAACAATATGTCGTGCAGTTCAAAGCTCCGCCTGAGAACCATTGGCTTCGCTTGCTCGAAAACGCGGGCCTGCGTATCACCGGCAAACTCGGAACGTATGGCTTCACGCTTGACGGCGAGTCGGATGCGATCGCGAGTATCGTGGGCTCACCTCAAATCGCCTTCGTTGCTCCTTATCAACCCGAGTGGCGAATTTCACCTAACGTCGCCAAACTCTCCGGCCGCATAAAATTTGTCAGCGTGCAGGTGAGGCCGGCAGATGCACTTGATGGTGTGGCTGACGCGATCAAAGCGGCCAACGGCTCCGTCGTGCGGATCTGGTCGGAAGAAGAGTCGCCGTCGCCAGACACGCGCGTGATTATCGCCGAAGTCGACAAGAGTAAGATCGCCGAACTCGCCGCGCACGCGGACGTTCGCTGGATCGATTTTCAACCGCCTGACTACCAGCTCGAGGATGAACGGTCAGCACAGATTGTCGCCGGCAATCTCGATGCAACCGCGCCGCCAAATACATTGCCAGTAACCGGTTATGCCGGAGCCTTAACCACTTTGGGCTTCAACGGCACCGGCGTCACAGTCGCCATCAACGATACCGGTGTCGACACCAACACTGCGGCAACACCTCATGCCGATCTGGCAGGCAGGTTTGCTTTTGGACCAGCCGGTCCAGGCGCGGGCGACACGGACGGCCACGGCACTCACGTGGCGGGCATTGCCGTTGGCAACGGCGGAACCGGAGATGCTGACGCCGGCGGTTTTGTTCTCGGGCAAGGCATGGCGCCCGGTTCTCGCTTCGGCGTGATTCCGATTACAGGCACTGCGTCGGTTGCAAACTTTTCCCAGGTTGCCGTTCAGAACAATTCCCAGGTCATGAATTGCAGTTGGGCCGTCAACGGCGCCGGCGATGCTTATTCGACTGGCGACGCGACCATCGACAGAGCCATTCGCGATGGCGATGGTGCTTCGGCTGGAATGCAGCCTTTGACCGTCGTATTTTCAGCGGGCAACTCCGGCTCGGGAAATTCAACCCTCACCAAGCAAACCAAAAACGCGATTGTGGTGGGAAACAACAGCAACGCGCGGCCGGGTGAATTGACTACACCGGACGACATTCGTGCGCTCGCGCCGGGATCGAGCCGTGGTCCAACGGCTGATAACCGTCTGCTGCCGACGGTTGTCGCACCGGGCACGGACATCATCTCGATTCGGCCAACCATCGACACTTCTCCCGCCGCAGGTGTTCAGCGACCGCGAACTCCGTACACCGATACAGGCGGCGCGATACATCAGGACCACTATCGCAATTCCGGAACGTCGATGGCTTCGCCACACGTTGCCGGTCTCTGTGCACTGCTTATCGAATGGTGGCGCGATCGCACCGGTGGCCGCACACCTTCACCGGCGATGCTCAAAGCGCTCATCGTCAACGGCGCTGTCGATTGCGTCGGTGGACCAAACGGCGCGGGCGGCAATTTGACGAACATTCCCAACCCGCAACAGGGATGGGGCCGTGCAAACCTTCGCAACGTCGTGCTCACTACGCCCGACGTACAGCGCGGGCCAAAGCTTTTCGTCGATCAACGACACGCTTTTACCGCCAACGGTCAGGTGTTCTCGTTGCGTGTGGCCATCGCTAACCCCGCCGTGCCTTTGAAAGTTACGCTGGCATGGACTGATGCTCCCGGCAATCCCGCTTCCGCGCAGATGCTCGTCAACGATCTCGATCTCGAAGTTGAGTCAGTGACGTCGGGCGATCTGTTTCGCGGAGAAGGTGGTTCGGGCACCGGTTTCGCGGCTGGTTTCTCGGTTGCGGGCCAACCGCGAGATTCGGTCAACAATCTCGAGTGTGTCTACATTCAGGCTCCGGCCGGCGAGTACGACATTCGCGTACGAGCAACCTCAGTGACGACCAATGCACGCCCACCGTACGACGCCAACGCATGGCAAGACTTCGCGCTGGTTATCGACAACGCTGAGCGTGCGGCTAGTGCTCCCGCGAGTATCGTGACGGTGATCGATCGCTCGAGCAGCATGATCGGCGCGGGCTATGTTGACGTTACACGAACATCCGCCCGCGCGTTCACAGATCGTTTTCGTGTTGACGATGCGATCGGCGTGGTCAGCTTTGGCTCAACCGCGCAGCGCGAGTATCCGGCGGCTGGAAACGTGGTGACGGTCACGGGTGACACCGAGCGCAATCAGGCGCGTACGGCGATCGACAACATCACCTTTGGTGGCCTGACTCATATGGGACCGGCGATCACGCTGGGGGCCAGCATGCTCGCGGCGAGCCCCGGCAGCAAAGGAATGGCCCTGTTTTCAGATGGATATGACAATGGAAGTCCGTCTGCACTCACGGCCGTTGCTGGTCTTCCTTCCGGTTTACCCATCTACACCTGCGCGATGGGTCCGCTCTCCGATCAGGATCTGATGGAAGATATCGCGACTACAACCGGAGGCCGTTACTACTTCATGCCGACGATCGACGACCTGTTTGAGATTCACAACTACATCAGTGGTTCTCTTACGGGAGACTCGCTCGTCGCAAACGACTCGGCACTGGCCTCGTCGAGCCGTGTGGAAGCATGGATCGATTCAACCTGCAGGCGCGTTACTTTCTGCGTCGCGTGGTCTGATCCGACCCTGACGTTCCGCAACCGCGAGCCGCGTGGAACGGGAGACATCGACATCAGGCTGCGCGCGCCGAACGGTAAGCTGGTCCACCGCAACGCGGCGTATGTGCATCGGACTGTCGGTAACGGTTACGTCGTGTTTCGCGTTGACGAACCGGCCGCCGGCCGTTGGTTCATGGAAGTCGCAACGGCGCGGACGACGCACACACGGTACACCGCCGGGGCGTTTGTCGACTCGCGTTTGCGCATCCTGGCTCGGCCAAACCTTACTCGGATCAAGCTCAAGCGCTTTTTGAACGTGTCGGCGCTCGCGTTCATGGACGATCAACAGCTTGCGGATGTACGCATCGTTAGTAAGCATGTCCGTCCGGACTTCGACGTTAACGACATACTCAAGAAGCACAAGAACTTGATCAAGTCGGCAACGCTGTCCGATCAGGTGCCGGCTCAAGTTGCGAAGCTTGCGTCAATTCAGGACGGACTCAGGTCGGCAGGCAAAGCAGATCCGTTCAGCTTCAAGAGCGCCAACATCACTTGGGATATTCCTAACGTGATTAAGCAGAATGGGACTGAACAGGCCGCGGTGACGAACATTGCGTTCTCAGCGGTGAGTTCGTTGCTGAACTTGATCGGGCGCAACGGGCTGACGCTACCGTCGGCGCGCATAACACCGCAACGAGCAGGTTCGCATAATGTTCAGTTGTCGGTTAGAGGTTCGGTGCCCGGCACGAACGAACCGTTTGTGCGTCGTGAAATGGTCAGTTTCCTCGCTGAGTAAGCTGTGCCACAAAGAGGCACAAGAAGCACAAAGGATTTGTGAACGCACTTGTGCTCTTGTGCCTCTTGTGCTTTTGTGGCTATTAAGCAGTCCCTAGTTTTTATCGTTCATTCGTTGCGTAGCGTCACCAGCGGATCGACTTTCGTCGCGCGGTGCGCCGGGATGTAGCACGCGAGGAAGGCAACCACGAGCGCACCGATCGAGACTGCGGCGAACGTTGCTGCATCAGTAGAAACCACGCCTAACAATACCGAGGCCAGCACCTTTGTTAATGCGATCGCAGCTACGAGCCCGACTGCCGTGCCGATGCCCGCCAGCTTCATTCCGTCGCCGACGATGAGCAATAGAACATTGCGCCGTTGTGCGCCGAGCGCCATGCGAATGCCGATTTCGCTGGTGCGTTCGGCGACGTGATATGACAGCATGCCGTAAATACCAGTAGCCGCAATCAGCAACGCCAGCAGACTAACTGTGCCGGCAAACCACGCTCCCATTCGCTCCGGTCCCAACATGCGCCGCACGTTCTCTTCGAGCGGCTCCACTGTAACGACCGTTTCTTTGTCGAGTGATCGGCCCAGCTCTCTCACGGCGCTTATGCTTGCAGCCTGATTGCCTTTCGTTCGTAACACAAAACTGAGGCCGGTCAAGTCGCGAGGGGAGGCGGGAGTGTAGAAGAGAGGTCCATCAAGTTGGCCCACACGGCGGCTGCTTATGTCTCTTGCGACACCGATGATCTCGTGGGGCGCGCCGCTGATCTCTTTGAAGCGTTTGCCGATCGGATCGGCGCCCGGCCAGATACGATTAGCCATCGCCTGACTGATCACTGCCGGTGATGTGCCGCTCAGCGCATCAGCTTCGCTGAACGGGCGGCCGCGCAGGATTGGGATTCCGAGCGTTTTGAAGTATTCAGGTGAAACGATGTTTGTACCGACGGACAATACGGCTGCGGCTTCGTGGCCCTCGATCTCGATGGCGGTCTCACGCACGCCCGCAAAGGGAACTACTCCAGCAAGACTCACCGATTCCACTCCCGGCAAAACTTTCAAACGTTCGGAGAGTTGTTCGTTCAGAGTTGCGGCATGCGCTTCATCTTGATCCGGCGTCGCGCGGTCCAGTGACAAGACCAGCAGGTTCTTCTGATCGAATCCGAGATCCGCGGACTGGGCCTGCCGTAATCCGCGCACCAGCAAACCGGCGCCAATCAGGAGCACGAGCGAAACCGCGACCTGGCCAATGACCAGCAGATTGCGCAAGTATGAGCGCGTGACGCGCGGTCTGGTTCCTTGTGTTCTCAATGCTAAGTTGAGGTTCGACTTGGTCGATTCGATTGCCGGCGCCAGTCCAAAAACCACACCGGTAATCAGCGAGATCAGGAACGTGTAAGCAAAGACTGTTGTATTCGGTTTCAGGTTGATGTCCAGACCCGCCTCTGGAATCGCCGACAATACGATTGGCGGTAACCAGAACGCGAACAGTAAACCAACAACACCACCGAGGATCGCGAGCAAGAGACTTTCCGTTAGCAGGAGTCTAATCAACCGCCAACGGCTTGCGCCGAGCGCCAGGCGTACGGCAATTTCTTTTCGCCGCGCGGCAGCGCGCGCAAGCATCAGGTTCGACACGTTCGCGCACGCGATCAGCAGTACGAGGGCAACGGCTGCAATCACGAGGATCGCTATCGGCGTTCCCTTGCTGCGTGCTTCGGGAGAATTGAGATATGACCCGGGCATGACGTTGACGATCGATTTTCGCCCGGGATAGTTTTGGTCCATCTGTGCGGCGACGAGTTGCATCTCCGCCTGAACCTGTTGGATCGAAACACCGTCTTTCAACCTGCCAAACACACTCAACCAACTACAGTTTTCGACCGGAAGTAATTTGCTGTCAGGTTTCACAGCCGGTTGCATCGTTACCGGAATCCAGACATCGGGGACACTGATTTCGGCGCCATGAAAATCGCGTGTTGCGACTCCGATAATCGTGAAGTTCTGGCGGTTCAGCGTCAGTGAAGAGCCAATGACGTTCTGATCGGAGCCAAATCTTCGCTGCCAGAAATCGTGACTGATCACGGCGAGCGGGCATTGAAGCGGCGCCTGGCATTCTTTGTCGAAAAAAGTGCGGCCGAGAGCAGCATTGCCGCCGAGAAGTGAAAAGTAGTTGTCCGTAACCAGCAGCCCGTTGATTCTTTCGACGTTGTCACTGCCCAGGTACAAACCCACGTCCGCGGAAGCAGTCAGGCCGGAGAAGCCGGTGACTCTGTCGCGATAGTTCAGATATTCGGGATAAGAAAGCAGCTCGACGCTACCGTCAACCTGACGCGAGAACTCACCTTCGAACGTTTGAAAGACATTCACCACGCTCTCCGGGTCTTTGACCGGCAGCGGCCGAAAGGCAACGGAATAGAGCAACGTGAAGATGCCCGTGTTAATGCCGATACCCAGCGCGAGCGTCAGCAGCGCAGCCACCGTAAAATTGCGGTTTTTGAGCAAAGCTCTTAACGCATAGCGCAGGTCTTGCAACGTACTATTGAGCATTCGGTACTCCCGGATTTAGAAGCTTGTTTTTGTCGGCCGCCATTAATAAACGTTGAGGCGGGTGGTTTATATACGAAAGATAGTTTAAAAAAGCTTGGCTTAAATCGCGGTCGGCTCAATTCCAGAACTTTTTAGCGAGGTTAAATGGAGCTTCTTACAGATCCTCAGGCTTGGATTGCCTTTGCAACCCTGACATTGCTCGAGCTGGTGCTCGGCATTGATAACATCGTTTTCATCTCGATCCTGGCCGGCAAACTTCCCGCCGGACAGCAATCAAAAGCGCGCTATATCGGTTTGGCCCTCGCGCTGTTGATGCGGGTGATACTGCTTTTTTCGCTTACCTGGGTGATCGGGTTGACTGCGCCTTTGTTTGCTGTTTGGGGAAAGGAGATTTCCGGCCGCGATCTCGTTTTACTGCTTGGTGGCTTGTTTCTCATCGCCAAGTCGACGCATGAAATTCACGGCTCGCTGGAAGGTGAAGAAGGACACGCCGCCGGCAAAGTCTACGCCTCTTTTGTCAGCGTTATCATTCAGATAATGCTGCTCGACATCGTGTTCTCGCTCGATTCCGTGATCACGGCTGTGGGAATGGTTAGCGACCTCAGAATCATGATCGCTGCTGTTGTCATTGCGATTCTTTTCATGATGGCGTTTTCGGGGACGATCGGTCGGTTCGTGCAAAAGCATCCGACAGTAAAAATGCTGGCGCTCGCGTTTCTGCTATTGATCGGTGTGACTTTGATTGCCGAGGGTTTCGGTCAGCATATTCCGCGCGGCTATATCTATTTTTCGATGGCGTTCTCCGTGTTTGTCGAGATGTTGAATCTGCGGCTGAGGAAACCGAAAACAGCGCCGGTCCACTTGCGCGCCGGTTATGGTGACGTGCCCGGCGAGTAGTGTTGTGATTGCTTTTCGGAAAACTTAAACACGCGCACTGCGTTGTCGTGGAAAACAGCCTTCCAATGTTCTTTTGGAATGGCCTGTTTATACGCCTCGACATAAGGCTTGATTGTGACGAGCGGCCAGTCGCTGCCGAACATCATTTTCTTCGGGTCTTCGAGGTAGCCAAAGACCCAGGCGATTGGCCGGACGACATACGTATCGACCTTTTCCTTCGGCATTTGATCGAGATTGCCCGTCAGCAGCGCCGAACATTCTATGTAGACATTCGGGTTCTTGTAGGCGACTTCAGCCGCCGATTCAATCCATGGATTTCCGCAGTGGGCGATTACGAAGTTGACCTTCGGGTGATCGACTGCAACTTCATCTATCGTGAGTGGATCGGCAAACTTTAGTTTTGCCTTCGTGGAATTGGTGTCGCCGGTGTGAAAGACAACCGGCACGTCATATTTTTCCGCCAGGCGATAGATCGGTTCATAGAGCGGGTCGTAAGCGTACCGGTGCGTGTAGCCTAAATAGATCTTGATGCAGCGATAGTTATGCGACTTCAATCCGTTTTCAATTCGCTTAACGTCTACGAGATCGCCGACCCCGCCACAATAAATAACGTTGCGGTTCTTAAGGTCGTAGAAGTTTTCTCCGCTGGCGCTCGTGTGCGCGACAGCGCCCACAACGCCAGCCTCGCGCCATTCTTTGAAATACTGATCTTCCGAGGGCGAGTTGGGTGTTTGTTCCGCACCGCGTTTAAAAGCGGTGTGGGTGTGTACGTCGATGATGGGAATACTTTCGTCTTGTGGTGATTGAGCTTCGACGGGAAGAAGGTGGAGTAGTACTACGATGAAAACACTCAGCGAGTATCGTCGCATGCATCTCCTTTCGGGCCTGGCGTTACGCGAGGGTGATAATATCCGCTTTGGGCGAGGAACCATAGAATGAAAGCTGTTGTTATTACTCGTTTCGGTGGTCCTGAAGTTTTGGAGATCCATGATGTTCCGACGCCGCAGCCTGGGCCGGACAAAGTCCTCGTTCAGGTGCGCGGCAGCGCGCTCAATCGCGCAGACCTTTTGCAAAGAGCAGGGCGATATGCAGCGCCCGCGGGCGCTCCCGAGAACATTCCCGGGTTGGAATTTGCCGGTGAGGTCTTCGAGATGGGCGCGAACGCTCATCGGTGGCGTAAAGGAGATCGCGTCATGGGGATCGCCGGCGGCGGAGCCCATGCGGAATTCTTAACGGCCCATCAAGATACGCTCGTCGCCGTGCCGCCAAACCTCGAGTGGTCGGCAGCGGGCGCCGTTCCCGAGGTCTTCATCACCGCACATGACGCGCTTCGACAAGCAGCGTTCAAAGCCGGAGAAAACGTCCTGATCCATGCAGTTGGGAGCGGAGTCGGGCTGGCCGCAACACAACTCGTCAAGGCATTGGGAGGGCGTGCGTTCGGCACTTCACGTACGCCCGACAAGACTGAACGGGCAAAAGCATTTGGTTTGGAATCGGGATTTACAGTTGCGGATACAAGTTTCTTAACGGGACTTTCTTCCTTCGCCAAGGATGTGACTAGCGGCGCGGGATTCGACGTCGTGCTCGATCTGAATGGAGGTCCATATTTCGCCGCCAGCCTCGAAGCAATGGCGCTGAAGGGTCGGGTCATCCTCATCGGTGGAGTGGCAGGCGGTAAGGCCGAGGTCGATCTTTACCAGATACTGGGAAAACGTCTTCATGTGATCGGGACTGTGCTGCGCGCACGATCCCTGCAAGAGAAGATCGCGATTACCGGCACGTTCGGACAAGAAGTCGTGCCGCTGCTGGCCAGTGGAAGTATTGAACCGGTAATCGATTCCGTCTTCCCAATCGAGAAGATCGCAGATGCTCATCGGCGTCTTGAGTCCAACGAGACATTCGGCAAGGTTGTACTCACGATTTCATGAGTAAGTCAGGGCTGAGCTCGTGGCCCAGCCCTGCTTCCAACTGAATGCTTGCCTGGATTACTTTGGCGGCGCCTTGATTAGGATCGTCTTGCCATCGACCATCAGCAGCAACTCGCCTGACAGCGCAAGTATTCCTTCTCTACCGTCGCGGACCAGCCGATCGACCAGCTTGTAGAACTCCGGCGTGCCGAACTCAATAACCTGATCCGGCTTAACCGTCTCTTTCTTTAACGCATTCGAGTCGACCCACCGGTTATTGCGTTTGAAGAAGGTGCGATCGGTAATCTGTTGGACGCTGGTGATTTCGACCCGCTCCATGTTTTGCGTGAGGTAGGAATTGGATCGGTTCGTGTTTGTTGAGAATTTTTGCATCGTATTGTTGGACGCCTGGCTCACGCTACCCATTCCACTGCGAACGCTCTGCGCGTTGTTCACGAGCGATTCGCGCGCACGTGCGTTGAGCGATTCCAGGTTGCTGAAATCAGTGCCGTCCGTGGCCAGGAAGGCGGTGTATTCCGTCAAAATACCGTACTCGGTGGAAAGCTTTAGTATCTCGTCGACCAACTCTTTTAGCTTTGGATCGTTCGGAACAGTAGGACTTAATGGCCTCATAGTGCGACTGTTGTAAGCAATAGCCGAAGAGGATGAATACGCGGGACGTGCAGCCGCCGTGTTCTCCGATCCGGCTTCAGTAATCAACTCGACGAGCCTGGCTATTTTTCTGCTGGCCCATAGACGCGGCACAAACGCGTTTCGCGTCGTCGCTTTCGACAGATCGAATTTCAAATCAAACGTGCGCGGAGTTCCCAGGTAGTTTCCACTCAAACGAAAATGCAGTGGGTCGTCAGATTGGTATTGTCCCAGGACAACTAACTGGTCTCCTTCGAAAAGATCGCCCAGTTCGCCCGGCAGGAGCTCACGCACAGCGCGCGTCGTCACTGCTCCGGCGCGGTCCAGAGTTGCCAGTTGCGGCTCCGCCAAAACCGGTCCCGAAAGACGTTTGAAAACCTGACTGACTTTTGTTTCAACGTTTTCGTTTGGAAGAACAAATGTGGGTGTTGCGCGCGTCGCAGTCGCGATCGACGTGAGCAGCGGCGCATTTAGATCGTAACCAACACCAAAACTGAACACGCGGCGTTTGTGTTTATTAGCTTCGACGACGGCTTTTCGAATCGCAGATTCACGAACTTCACCCGCGGTTGGTACCCCGTCGGTGAGAAAGATTGTTAGGGGCAACATGTTTGCGGTGGGAGTTTGCCGCATTGCTTCGACGAGCGCATCGTGAATGTTTGTGCCGCCGGCTGCTTTGATACGCTGAACATGGTTCCGTGCTTGCCGCAACGTGTCCGCATTCTTGATCACCGGTTTCTCAGAAAACTTCGCGACCGTGTCGGAATAGTCGATGATGTTGAAAGCTTCTCCGTTTTCGAGCCCTTCGAGAACTTGCAACGCGGCAGCACGCGCCTGCTCGATCTTTTCTCCATTCATACTGCCGGAGCGATCGAGCACTAAAGTCACCTCACGTTTCATCGCCGACTCTTTGCGTTGCAGGTCAGCCGGCACACCGGCGAGCAGCAGAAAATAACCGCCACCGACGCGCGCATCCGGATAGGCTAAAAGTGATGCCGTTACTGAGCTTGAGTCTGCAAGGTATGACAGGCGAAACGGACCGGGCTCGATCTGCTGGTTCCCGGTCGTGCGTACGAGTGCCTGCTGGTTGCCGGTATGCTCGATGCTCACCTGATGACTCGGCGAGTAAACTCCGGAAATGGGAGCTGACGAACTGATTCGCAACGAAATGGACCACGGAATTGCGGAAGCTTCAAAAGATTCGCTGCGCGGCAAAACATAATCGATCCGGTTTCCATCAGCTTTCAAGACGTGTTCGTACACGATTCGTACTCGCTGCTTGCCGCCGGCGGGAACGGGAAACACGCTCGAGCGTATGAGGCTGTAACTTGCGAATTCCAACAACGCAGGGTCGCGGAGTTTGGCGACGATCGAACGGTAAATTGATTGAGCCTCTTCCTTCGGAAGAAGTTTTGCGGTTGATTCCTTCTGCGAACCAGCAAAGGTGAAAGAGCGCACCACAGCGCCGTCGGGAACAGGAATCAGCATTTCGGCTTCCTGAATTTGACGCGTTGGATTGTCGAGCGCCACATCCATGGTAGTAGTCGCCACTTGTTGCAGAATCCGAACCTCCGCCGTCACACCACTGATTTGTACCTGCTCTTGTTGGCCGGCAAGCGAGTAGGCGCGCGATTGCGGCACGATGAGATTGGCTGCGCTGCTGTGGAAAGTGGTGGGCGCTGATCCGCCTGTAATCTCCTGGCTCTGGGTTGTGATCGTTAGAGTCGCAAGAGCGAGGAAAGTAACGCCGAGGACGACCGTCAGGGTTAGGGTTACGTTTCGCATAGACACCTCAGGAAGCTGAAATCTAACTGCTTGGAAGGCTGTAATTCAGGGAGACTCGTTTCGCGCAACTGAAAGGTTTGGACCTTTCCCGAAAATGCGTGGGCTGCAAACGGCTGCGCGACGGCCTTAGGATGGAGCCTCGCACGCACGCGTTGCCACGCGGGTCTTTAATCTTTCGTCGTTTTATTCAGTTTGACGCGACCTTTGAATACGCATCATACGCCGCGCGCGCCAGTTCGGCGATCAACTTTTCCTGATCTGCGTCCGGCAGTTTCGACTGATGTACCAGAACCGCAATTGCCAGGTGGCCTCGGCTTTGTGAAAGCGTGATGATCCCGACGTCGTTGGTCGACTTAGCTGTATCTGTTGCCGCATCTTTCTCACCTGAACCGGTCTTGTCGGCGACAACCGTGCCTGCGGGCAGATTCCCTCGCAATCGATTTAGACCAGTATTTGCGCGCTGCATGAAACCAAGCAGCAGGTTTGTTTGAGCGGGCTGCAAAAGTTTTCCCTGGTGTAGTTGTACGAGGAGTTTCGCAAGATCGTCCGCCGCTCCGACGTTTGGATTCTGGCGTGTCTTCACATATTCCGCGACGGTTGAATGAATGTCGAGACCTTGAAAACCGAGTGAACGCATACGCTTGGTGACTTTGAGTGGACCACCAATAAGTTTCAGCAGCTTTTCGGCTGAAGTGTTGTCGCTGCGTGAGATCGAATACTCAATGAGCTGTTCGATGGAAACAGCGATGGGTTTTTGCCACAGCGCTGTGTTCCCCGGCGTGCCCTGCACGATCTCCGCGGGCGTTACCTGAACCTTCTGGTCCAGGCGCAAACGGTTCTCTTCTACGTCCTTCAGGACGGCAATCGCCAAAGGCAGTTTGAAGACGCTATAGAGCGGCAGTTGAGATTTGCCGTTGAGCGAGATCGTCTTCCCGCTTTCGATGTGCACGACAGTGACGCCAACTGTTCCTTGCGCTCCGTCGCTGATGGTCTTCAGACGTTGCTCGAGTTGTTGTTCGACAGCGCTGACCTGGTTTTGTGCGCCTATAGCTGCCGGGGAAGAAGGTTTTGTGCACGCAAACCCGAACACAGATAAAAGGAGCAGGATACAGATCGAATTTATCCGCATGCCGAGATCCTCGTTGGAAAAATTTCGCGCCGCAGTAATACGGCGGGAAGTTTAGCAACTTCTCCGTACGACGGTAATTTTTTGATCAACCTGCTATCAAAAGGAGAACAGAATGAGAAACCAGGCTCTGTTTGTAAAAAAGATGACGGCGCTGGCGCTGGCGTTCATGGTTTTGCTCGGTACGAGCGTGACGCGCGTTGAGGCGGCGCCTGCTCCAGCTCTCACGCCGCAGCAGATCGAGGCCGTAATTGAGGACGCGTTCGCCGGTTTAGTGTCGTTTGATGTCCAGCGAGTGATAAACAATTTCGCCACTGACGCTGTGCTTGAAGACCCGGTCGGAACCCCGCCGATGCAGGGAACACAAGCGATCACGGCATACTTGGAAACGTTTCCAACGCTTTTCAATCAATTGAAACTCTACTCGCTGGACATCAAGGTGCGCGGTCAGGAAGCGGCGGTCAAATGGCGGATACGTTTCACGACCAAGACCGGAAACGTTTTCTTCCTCGAAGGCATCGGCTTCTTCAAATTGAACCAGCAGGGCAAGATCGAACTCGAGCGAGAGTTCTTCGATCTGGAGTATTTCCTGGCCGAGTTGCAAAAGAATTGATGATTGGCAAAGAGGCCTTTGCCACGTGCATTGGCCTCTCTACTTCGGAATCTTTAGTACCTGTCCGGGTACGATCGTTGTTCCGGGAAGTGAGTTTAACGCCTGAATCTCGGGCCACCGGCTCGCCTTGCCGAGAAGTTCTTTAGCAATCTTGGAAAGCGTGTCACCTTGTTTCACGACGTACTGGCCTGGCTCGGGAATCTTCGGCATCATGTCGGCGACTTCATGTTTCTCGCCGTCGCCCTGGGCCTCCCAGTAGAACTGCCAAAAACCGTCTTCGCCCTCAAACGGAAACCGCCGCGGATCGCTTCGCGAACCATCAGTGATGATGCCTCGGTGCGTGGTGATGTCGCTGGTCGTGAGGTTGTATTTGTTAACCAGCCACGCGCACAAATTCGCGACGCTCTTCACTTGCGCGGTCGGATACGTCGGCGACAGAGTCAAGTTTTTGTGTTGGCAGATCTCAATTCCGATCGTTGCCCGCGTGACGGCGTTGTTTACTTTGCCTTTGAACTTCGTCGCTCGGCCGGCATGTGGAGTGTAGAACTTGTCCAGGTCAGGATTCAGTTTCCAGATGCTCCCATTCCTCTCGACGGTAAAATCCACGCTGACCTTGCGGCCGTCGGATGGATTGGCGAGGTATTCCGTATCGCCGTGAGTGCCGTTGCCGGCGGTGTCGTGCAAAACTACTCCGAGAACTTTCGTCCGCCCGTTTTTGACATGTCTAGCAGTAAGTTCGTTCCAGTTCGGTTGTCCTGCCATAACTCGTCTCCTTTGCAGATTCGTATTCACTGCTCATAACTACATGTCAAAACGCGGGAAAAACGTTTCGGACGTTTGAGGCGAGTCTCACTCGTCAACATCTCCTGTTGCTGTACTGCCGGTTCCGAGCGGTGTGGTGAGCGGGACTATCCAGGGTGTGGGTAAGAGCCTTACCTCTTCTTTAGCCAGGTCTACGTTGGGATCGATTAGCAACTGCCGCTCACGGCCGTTGAGGGAAACCATTACGCGGGCCCGCACTTCGACGTCATCGTAACCCTGAAGTCTCTTCTCTTCGGCGAGGAAATGAGAGAAGAGCACGAGCAGGTCGGGCTTGGTGATCATTTTCGTCACCTGATGCGATTCCACATAGTCTTTCGGGTTGATGGTCCATGTTTGTCCGCTGCGGGGATGTGTAACCGTGAAGAGTGCCTCGCCGGCTTTTGTTCTCAGCTTCATGTGCCATGCAAAATTATGTCCCTCTTCGGTCCAACTCACGTTACCGGGATAAAGGTAGTGCCGAAGCGGCAAGAGAATCTGGACGGCAAGGTAGGCTGCCAACAGCCCGGCAACCAATTTTTGCGAGGGTGATAAGGGCGGGCAAATGCTTTCTTCAGCGAGTGGCTCAGGTTTTGTTGGGGCGGGCAAAGGTTTCTCGTCGGCAAAATCTCCTGGCGACATAAACGCCCTCCCGAAGCGTCGCGCAAGGTCCGGCGGAAAGAAGATCATGAGCGCGCCCAGCATCAACCACGGAAAGATGCCGATATCGAATATCACGGCGTTGATGAGATTGAATGCAACTGCCGCTGCGAACGCGAAAAGCCGCGTGCGCCGCCACAGGAGCAGCGGCACCACGAGTAGATCGAGCAACAACCCGCCCATCACGAAACTGTAAACAACCCAGTCGGCTGCGAAGATATGGCCAAACTTTGGCAGCTTTGTCAGAGGACTTAACCAGATGCGCATTGGCTCGCCGCCGAGTAGCCAATCGCTGTTGAGTTTCGCGATGCCGCCGAAGAAATATGGTAAGCCGACCTGTGCTCGCAACAACCACAGCGTCCACGCCGGAACTACATCTGTGCGGATCTTCCGGCGCAGCAACGCATCAACGGAAAACGCACGTTCCGCCGGAAGGAAACACATCAAGAAACTGATCAGGCAGACCAAATAGAAGTGATTGAGATAGCGCGTTTGGTCCAACAGAAAAAAGTATGTGAAACCAAGAAAGAAGACTGGCGCCGCAAAGCGGTAAAGAAATCCCACCATTACACAAGCTGCTGCCACACCGAGCACAAAAAAGTGAACGTACATCCCTTCGCCCGGCCACGGCTTCACCCAACTGAACCCGTAGTAAGTAAAAGTAACCACCGGTTCGATGAAATAACGTCTGATCCAGCCGTTAGTGAAGTAGCGATACACTTCCCACAGCATGACGCCGCCGAAGATGATGCGGAAGGCAACTAGGAATGAAATGTCGACTGGTTTGAAGAGACCGGCGCACAACCGTCGCAAGTCGATCCACGCTAGCATTGTCTGCGGTCCTTTTTTGAGATATAAGCCCACTTATCTCAGAGCCTCAATAAGTGAACAGCATGAATCCTAAGGTCGATCAGTTCTTAAGGAAAGCCGAAAAGTGGCAGGATGAAATGGAGAGATTGAGAATGATCAATCTCGACTGTGGTTTGACCGAAGAATTCAAGTGGGGTGTTCCTTGTTACACGTTTGAGGACAGAAACGTAGTTTTGATACATGGATTCAAAGAATACTGCGCGCTGCTATTTTTCAAAGGCGCCTTGTTGAATGATGCCGAGGGTATTCTGATCCAGCAGACGGAGAATGTGCAGGCGGCACGCCAGATCAGGTTCACCAATCTTCGGGAAATAAACAAGCTGGAACCCATCCTGAAGGCTTACATTTACGAAGCCATCGAAGTGGAAAGAGTCGGTTTGAAAGTGAACTTTAAGAAGACCTCAGAGTTCACGATTCCTGAAGAGTTTCAAATCAAACTCGATGCAATGCCCGCCTTGAAAACTGCATTTAAGGCGTTGACGCCCGGGCGACAAAGAGCATACATGCTGCACTTCTCAGCACCCAAACAATCCAAAACTCGCGTGTCAAGAATCGAAAAATGTATCCCCAAAATTCTCAATGGAAAGGGATTGAATGATGAATGAGGCCACCAAACGTTCGATCGTACGCTGGATTCACATCGTCATTAGCATTCCAATTATTGGTTACATTTACAGTCCGTTTGACCAGATTCCAAACTACGCACCTTTGGTCCGGTTTGTGTTCCTGCCGCTAATGGTCCTCTCGGGATTCTGGATGTGGAAGGGCCATGTTGTGCGTAGGTTTTTTGCGAAACGATCGGCGTAACATCCTCGACCGCTTGTTAGCCATCCCGCGAGAAATCGTAGAAAACGCGGAAAAGATTGCCGTCCACGTCAGACGCCGTGAACTCGTGCAGCTTCCACGGCTTTGACTCCGGAGGTGAGGTGATTTTTGCTCCGTTCGCATTCCAGATAGCGTAGAGCTCATCTACTTCTTCCTTGCTACTCAGGTTCAACCAGATCGTTACTGGCGAAGCGTTGCCTTGATGCGCGCGGAAGGCTTGGTCCGTGAGAAACATCCGGCACTGTCCCTTTGAGATGCCCGCGATCCCGCCGTCGGCGCCGCCCCAATCTATGGTGAAGCCGAGTTTGCTCTTGTAATAGTCGAGCGCCGCGTTCATGTCGGTCACAGGTATCTCCGGCACCGCGGCAGGAAATTCAGATCTCATTGGCCCTCTCTGGTTCACAGCAATCCGGGTTTAGTTTGACTTGAGCCTGCGTTTCGGCATAGAACATCCCATCAACTCCAACTACGAAATCGAGGATCTATACAATGAAGAAGCGAATCCAGGCAATGGTTTCGTTCGCGGTGGCGCTTAGTTTCGCAGCCGCGTGTACCACTACTACAACCAACCTGAACACAAATTCTGGTGCGGCTAACAATAACTCAGTTGCTGCTGATTTGAAGCCCGCCTTCGACTCAATCACCGCAAACGACATCATGCAACACACTAAAGTGCTGTCGGCGGATGAGTACGAAGGGCGTGGTCCGGGAACGCCAGGTGAAGAGCTCACCGTCAAGTATCTAACCGAACAGTATCAGCGCATTGGCTTGAAGCCGGGGAATCCGGATGGCACGTTTGTTCAGAAGGTCCCGCTGGTTGGCTTCACGGGCGCTCCGACGGCTTCATTCACTGTCGGGACCAAGCAAATGAACCTGACATTTCCGCAAGACTACGTTGCTGTTTCACGCCGGTTCGTTCCCGAATCAAAGGTTGAGAATTCCGACATGGTCTTTGTCGGCTATGGCGTTGTGGCCCCGGAGTATGGTTGGGACGACTACAAGGGCTTGGACGTGCGTGGCAAGACGATCGTAATGCTGATCAACGATCCGCAAGTTCCCAGCGCGAACGACCCAGCAACGCTTGATGACAAGTTGTTCAAGGGCAAGGCAATGACGTACTACGGCCGTTGGACCTACAAATATGAGATTGCCGCCGAGAAGGGCGCTGCTGCCGCGATTATCATTCACGAAACCGGCCCGGCTGGTTATCCCTATGAAGTTGTTTCCGGGAGTTGGTCGCGTGAGAACTTCGATATTCAAACGCCCGACAAGAACATGGGGCGGCCTGCGGTTGAGTCATGGATCACAACCGACCGCGCCAAGGAGTTGTTCACTGCCAGCGGCCAGGATTTCGACGCGTTGAAAAAAGCTGCCGTCTCGAAAGACTTCAAGCCTGTTGCTCTGAATGCAAAGGCAAACATGACGGTCAAAAACACACTACGTGAAATCAATTCGAATAACGTCATCGGAAAGCTCGAAGGATCGGATCCCGCGCTGAAGAACGAGTACGTTGTCTACACGGCACACTGGGACCACCTGGGCCGCGATCCAAAACTCGCCGGCGATCAGATTTTCAATGGTGCGCTCGATAACGCCTCCGGCACGGCCGCGTTGCTCGAAATTGCCGAAGCGTTCACGAAGCTCGCCACGCCTCCAAAACGATCCATCTTGTTCCTGGCAGTTACAGCCGAAGAGAAAGGTTTACTTGGCGCAAAGTATTACGCTGAGAATCCTTTGTATCCGCTGAACAAAACGCTCGCCAACATCAACATGGATGGCGTGAATCAGTGGGGCAGGACCACGGACATCACGATGGTGGGCGACGACAACAGCACCTTGATCGACTTGTTGCGTGAAGCGGCCACTTCACAGAAGCGAACCGTGAATCCGGATTCGGAGTCAGAGAAGGGCTTTTACTATCGCTCGGATCATTTTGAGTTTGCGAAACAAGGAGTTCCGGCGCTCTACACCGATTCCGGTGTTAACTACGAAGGAAAGGACGCCGCGTTTAGCAAACAGAAGCGCGACGAATACACCAACAACGACTACCACAAAGTTTCCGACCAGATTAAACCTGACTGGGATCTCACGGGAGCCGTTGACGACGCGCAGTTGCTGACGATGATCGGCTATCGAGTGGCGCAGGGCGACAAGTATCCGGAATGGAAAGCCGGATCGGAGTTCAAAGCCAAGCGCGACGAGATGATGAAGGGCTCTTCGTAGCAGGCTAACTTATTCGCGCATGTAGTGGCAGGTGTATCCGCCGGGGTGCTTGCGCAGGTAGTCCTGGTGATAGTCCTCGGCGCTATACCACGTCGACGCGGGCTCGATGCTCGTAGTGATTGGCCGCTTCCAGTGTCCTGACGCGTCGACACGTGCGATGACACGTTCCGCGATCTCACGCTGCTCTTCTGTTTGTGGAAAGATCGCGGAGCGATACTGAGTGCCGATGTCGTTGCCCTGGCGGTTGAGCGTCGTGGGATCGTGCAGGCGGAAGAACCAGCGCTCGAGGAGATCTTCGTAGCTGAGAACCGACGGGTCGAAGGTTATGCGAACCGCTTCCGCGTGTCCGGATTTGCTGTGGTGCGTATCTTCATACCGTGGGTTCTCGAGGTGGCCACCTGTGTAGCCAACCTCGGTATCGATCACTCCGGGAACATCGCGCAGGATTTCTTCGACTCCCCAAAAGCACCCGCCGGCGAGCACCGCGACTTCAGTCATGAGCATTATTCCTCCACATTTATTTCCTTAGCTGGCGTGAGCCGCCGCGGTGTCAACGATCCACTCCAAACGTCGCGGCTGAAAATTAAGTTCACGTTTTGCTTTGGCATTCGAAACGCCTCGTATCCGAGTGCCATAGTACACCGCATCGGCGCCGCTCGTGTTAAGGGCCTCTTCAACTGATATCCGCGGCGGCGGTGGAGCATTCAGCCATTGAGCAAACGCTGGGAGCCATTCGCGCACAGCTAAAGGTTGATCGTTCGCGATCAAATAAATCCCCGGATTGCCTCGCTCGGCTGCTGCAACCGTGGCAGTTGCCGCGTCCTCAATATGTAACCACGACCAGACGCCTTCACCATTACCGACGATAGGAAACTGTTGTGCACGTATCTGTCGGGCAACATCACCATCTGGATTGAACCAGGTGCCTGGTCCATAGAAGAAACCATAACGCATGACAATCCCTTCGATATCGGAATTGCTGAGTAAGCCTTGCTCGAGCTCTGTTACGACGCGTGCATCTGCCGCTACCGCTGGCGAGGCGTCAAAAGCGAGTGGCGTTTCTTCATCTGCCAATCCGGGACCGGGAATCGCCCAGAACGCGATCGACTGTCGCACATATCGACGCGCCCCCGCCGCGCGTGCCGCTGCGAGTACATTCGCACCTCCTTCTAAACGGATGCGAGTATTGAGAGGGCCAGCAGCTTCCATCGCCTCCGACGTGTAGTTTCTCGGCAGCGCAGTAAGTGTTTCAATCACGACTTCTGGTCGAACGTGACTAAGAACAGCTTTGACTGCCTCTGAATCAAATACATCGGCGACGGCAGGTTCGATACCGCATTCCACTAAAGTCTTAGACTGGTCTGCAGACCGGCTCAGCGCAACTACCTTGTGTCCTTTCGCGAGCAATTGCGCGACCATCGGACGACCAATAACTCCCGTTCCACCTGCAACAAAGAACTTCATCTGTAAACCTCCGGATACATCTTGCGCCCGATCATTTTTTCTCGAAACCCCAGATCGTGCGAGCCGCAGATCACTCAATCGAGTTATAACAGATCATGTATCCGCGACTGCGGAAGAATGCCGCAGTGCGATTTGTATCAAACTAAATCTTGACATGGTTAGGCGCTCCCAATAAGATTCGCCCCTCTGAACCCCGCCCAGAAGTATCTGCCCAGAGTACCGGAATTTCTTAACTTCATTGATAGCTGTGAAATGTTTGCAGGCGGTTATTGATGCAGATTGGTCACGATATCCCCCATCTCGGAGCATTCACCCATGCTCTGGCATCAGGTCTGAATTATGGATCAGCGGATACGCACCACCATCGCTTTGATGGAAACGCATCTTCAGCGTGAGCTATCACTTGAAGAGATGGCACAGTCCGTAAACCTGTCGGCTTCCCGCTTACGCCATCTTTTCAAAGCTGAAACCGGCGTTGCTCCCGCACACTATCTCAAAGTAATCAGACTGCGTAGAGCGAAGGAATTAATAACGACTACGTATCTGTCAATGAAACAGGTGATGAGCAGAGTGGGAGTCCATGATACGGGACACTTTGCTAAAGACTTCAAAAGGATTTACGGCCTGACACCTGCTGAATACAGGGAGCGTCTTCGTGATGCCAACCTGAGTGACGAAAACGGTCGCGCCCTCGAATAGCCAAATCGGCTGCTAAATAGCCATTTTCGTTACCATATTTTTCTTGCACTAAAAGACGTACGTGGAATACTTTTCTTCGTCTAGTTAATGGCCTTAAGTTCCGACTCCTCCCAAATCTGTGATGGGGCGTTAACGATTCCAAAGTTTACGTAATCGCTCTGTAGAGCACGATTGATTCCAGGCAGTTCTCTCATGGGAGATTTGCACAGCCTCTCTGTAGAGCGAGAACGGGGGCATATGGAAGACATTTGGCAAGATGTGCGCTATGGCGTGCGGAGCCTGATTCGGACGAAGGGATTCACGGCGGTCGCCATCCTTACCCTGGCGCTGGGTATCGGCGCTAACACGGCGATCTTCACTATCGTGAATTCAGTGTTGCTACGTCCGCTGCCCTATCCGGAATCGGAAAATCTGATGATCGTCGGGCGCAATTTCGCGGATGCAAGTTTAATCTCTGATCTGAGCCCGCCGAAATTCGTTTTTCTGAACGACTATGTACAGTCGTTCGAAGCCCTGACTGCGACTCAGGAGAGACCAACCGACTATTTATCCGACGAAAACCAAACAGACTACATCCGTAGCTTGATGGTATCGGCTGACTTCTTTCGCGTTCTAGGAGTGCAGCCAGCCAGTGGACGTGCTTTTACCTCAATAGAGGATAGTCCCGCGGGCGAGTCAGTGGTGATTCTCAGTGACGGATTGTGGCGGCGGCGATTCGGGTCGGACACCGGCATGATCGGCAGGACGATCACGATTAACAGCCTGCCCTATACGGTGATTGGGATTATGCCGTCCAATTTCGAATTCGCTGGTGTTCAGGATGTGATTCTACCCCTGCGTACCGATCCTGCCAGCCAGAATGAAGGGCACAACTATAAGGTAATCGGGCGCTTGAAAGATGGCGTCACAACGGACCAGGCGCGTTCGGAGTTGAGCCTACTGTTCAACACCTTCCGGGCTGCTAATCCAGCCCGCGTGAAAGAGAACGAAACCTTTGGGTTGTTGAGTTGGCGGTCGAGCATCACAGGCAACATTCGGGAGTTGCTGTGGATCCTGCTTGGCGCAGTCGCCATCGTATTGCTGATCGCTTGCGCCAACATCGCTAACCTGCAATTGACGCGCGCTATAGCCCGGCGGAAAGAGATGGCGATTCGGAGGGCGCTGGGCGCGGCTAAGTGGCGGTTGATTCACCAGCTCCTGATCGAGGGCATGCTCCTCGCATTCGTGGGAGGCTTGCTCGGATTGCTGTTGGCGAGATTGGGAGTGGGTGCAGTGCTAGCACTCGCTCCTGTTGGAGTAATTCCACGGGCCAGCGAAATAACGATAGATTGGCGGGCTTTGGCCTTTACGCTAGGGGCAAGCCTGCTCACGGGCATCATCTTTAGTCTCGCGCCGGCGCTGCAAACGATGCGCGTAGATGTGAACGACACGCTCAAGGAAGGCGGTAGAACCGGAACAGAGGCCGGCCGCGGACGCTTGCGCAGCGCGCTGGTTGTTGCCGAAGTCGCATTGGCCTTAGCGCTTTCGATCGGGGCCGGCTTGTTGCTCAGAACGTTTGTCAATCTGTACCGCGTCGATCCGGGTTTTGAAGCGCGGAACGTGTTGACGTTCGAGATTTCACCGAGAGGCAAAAACTACGACACCGTAGAGAAGTTAAATACTTTCTACCGCCTCGCTCTTGAAAAATTCAGCGCGCTCCCGGGCGTCGAGACGGCGGCTTTGACCAACAAGTTGCCTCTCGATGCACAATACAACCTTCCCTACAAACTGAAGGACCAGGTCAAGATTGTGGGTTCCGTGCAATACCGCGTCATCTCACCCGAATATTTCCGTGTGATGAAGATGTCGATTCAGCGGGGCAGGGCGTTTGGTGAGAGTGATACGGCTAGCTCCGAGCCTGTGATCATCGTTAACGAGACGTTCGCGCGCTCGAATTTCGCGGGCATTGATCCACTCGGTCAGCAACTGTGCGCTGGCTGTGAATACGGTGATCTGGCGATGCGCCGGATCGTCGGTGTGACTAACGAGACTAAGCAAAAAAGCCTGACCGACGCGGCGCCGGCAGCCGTTTTCGTCCCACTCACCCAGGCTGCTGAAGGCGTAAAGGGAACATTGCGGCAAGGCAGCTTTATTCTGCGAACCCAGGGCGATCCGTCGAGCTTGAGCGCTGCCATCCGTAACGAGGTGCGCCAACTCGATCCTACTCTGCCGATGAGGAATCTATATCCGATGGAGCAGTTGGTTAGCCGTTCGGTTGCCGGCCAACGATTCAATCTGATCCTGCTGGGCCTGTTCGCAGCCCTGGGACTATTGCTGACCGCGGTGGGAATTTACGGCGTGATGGCTTACAGCGTGTTGCAGCGCACCCGTGAGATCGGCCTGATGATAGCGCTCGGCGCGCAACCAGGTAACGTGCTGAAACTGGTAATGAAACAGGGGATGACGCTGGCTCTGATTGGAGTGGTGATTGGTATAGGCGCTTCGTTTGCTTTGACGCGAGTGATCAAGAGTTTGCTTTTTAACGTGAGCGCAACAGATGCGCTCACGTTTGTTGCGGTGTCGTTAACGCTTACTTCGGTAGCGCTACTAGCGTGCTGGATTCCCGCCCTGCGCGCGACAAAAGTGGATCCGATAATTGCGCTCCGAAATGAGTAGGTACGATTCGTTTCCTCGATGTCTTTAGTGCAGTTGAGGTTGCTGACTCCCGGCAGCGAAAGATAACACGAACATCGCTCACGCTTAGGGACTTGGGTTCGCGCGGCTGAAGGCTTTGCGGCTCTACGCAATAGATCTGTCTCCCAGGTTCCTTAGTCAAACTTTGAAAAAGAGATTCTGGTTTCGGTCTGACAAATGGTCAGGCAGAGTCGACTGTGCCGAGCACGGTCGAAGCGTTGCTTAGCAGTCCTCACACAAGAGTCAGATGCAAGTCTGGCAGCAGATGCACCTGAGTTTTCAGATGGCCGCTGAGCGCCCACCCCTAACGTCGGTTTCGAATGAGCGAGCAGTCTGAGGGGTATGTCTTTACCGACCACAACCCTCCGTTGGCTCGATGCAAATGAAGCCGCCGTAATTCAAGAAAAGGAGAAAAGAAATGGACAGAGTCTTAGGTCTACAAGCTTTGTCAGAGTTTTCGGAATATGACGCTGCCGAAGCGGGCTGTAGTGGCACCAGTGGCAATTGCTCCAGCTCATCAGGCGCCGGCGGCAATTCCGGTTGCAGCATAGGTTGCAAGGAGTCCGAAGAGCTGGATTGGTAGAACCGAGTAACTAAGAGTTGGATTGGTGGATTTGTCAGAACACCAAAGCGATTCAGCTTATCCTCAACTCTAACTCGTTGAATCTCAGCTCTCGCTTAACCCGGGAGCTGAGATTCATTCGCATATTCCAATCCAGAAATGTGTGAGCCGGTGGTTTCAATGCCGCAATACTCTCAAAAGTCAAAGAAGGAGGGCCGAAGCTATGAGTGGAGCAAATGTTCTCGAAGCCATGGTTGATCCTGAGTTTTACGATTCTATAGACCATTTCCAGCCTCAAGAAGATGAGTTTCTGGATCTAGTGAGACAGATGGTTACAAGCGACATGATGTTTGAGAGGATCAATGGAGTTTGGTTCGGCTGCATTGCACCTGAGGAAAAAAGAAACCGCCCTCCACTACAGGGGTGGAAGATACATGTGTCATCATCGATATCCTGCGCAAAGGATGTTCTGAGGGCCGTCGTTCCGGTCCTGATTAGTAATAATATTGAGTTCAAGTTCTCACTCGACGAAAGAATTCTCTCACTGATGAACAGCAAGCGTTGGGCACGGCAGGGCGCCGGAAAGTTCATCACGATCTATCCACCTGATGACGATCAATTTGTCTCTGTAATCGAGCAGCTTTATCAGGTAACCGGGCAGTTCGAAGGCCCATACATACTTTCTGACAAACGGTACAAAGACAGCAAGGTAGTGTTCTACCGTTACGGCGGGATGTCGCCTTTTAAGGTGCTTAATATCAAAGGCGAAAAAGTACCCATGCTGCTTTCGCCTTCCGGCGAACGGATACCCGATACGAGGTTCCCTTATTTCCATGTGCCGGACTGGACCAAAGATCCATTTGCGGCCGATCCCGCCGCTTCACATGGACAACAAAAACCATCCGAAATCTTCCTCAAGGAGGGTAGGTATTTAGTCAAGTCTTCCATGGGTTACACGAATTCAGGCGGTGTGTATGTCGCTGAAGATACGCAAACAGGACAACAAGTAGTGATTAAAGAGGCCCGCCCGTTCGTCGACAGCACTGAGGATACAGTTTCGCTCCTGAAGAAAGAGTACCGCATCTTATCAAAGCTCGCTCACCTGAAATTTACGCCGCAGCCTATCGATTTCTTCCAGGACTGGGAGCATTTCTTCCTGGTTCAGGAGTACATAAAGGGGGGAGTCATTCATAACTACATTGTCAGAAATAACATTACTCTTCTCTTTAATCCGACAATCGAGGACGCAAGGGAGTTCTACAGGAACTTCAAGACTATCATCCTGCAACTCGCTGAAATTGTGAAAGCTCTGCATCAATGTGGGATTGTGTTTTCTGACATGTCACCTGGCAACTTGATCCTTGATCCTGACACACTGGAGTTAAGGATAATCGATTTTGAAGGCTCCTTTGAGGTAGGCGTGGATAAGCCTGGTCTACTTCATACGCAAGGTTTTGCCGCGGACCAGGCGTTTGGGCGTGACCCGACGGTGGAGAGTGATTATTTTTCAATCGGGGCGATCATTCATTACTTTCTTTCGCCTGTGAACTCGCTTTTTGCCGTCAACCCGAAAGCCAGGTATACGTTCATGGAAAATGTGACCAGGGATATGGGCTTTCCCAAAAGCGTTTGTGATCTGGCTACCGCTCTTATAGACAAGTCGCCCGAAAAAAGACCTACTCCAAGTCAGGTGATTGAGATCTTATCAAGAGACGATGAGGTCAGCTCCCCAAATTTCGCCACCGATGGTGGTGACGCCGATTTAACCTATCAGAGCTACGTCAGGAGGATTACTGAGTACATCCTTGCAGTGGCTACTTATGACCGACGGGATCGGCTCTTCCCCTCCGACGGCTCAATTTTCAAAACAAACCCTTTGAGTCTCTCTTACGGGGCGTGTGGCGTTGCTTATGCCCTAAACAAGATTGAGCACAAAGTTCCCGAGGAAGTAATCAATTGGATTCTGTCGTGCAATAAGCACGTCACGCTTATCCCTCCTGGCTTGTACATCGGGCTGGCGGGAATTGCCTGGTCAATGCTCGAACTAGGATTAGAAGAAGAGTCACGGAAGGTACTCGCCTCGACTTATAACCACCCTTTGCTACACGATGCGTTCGACATCTACTTCGGAATAGCCGGATGGGGAATGGCGAATCTGAGGTTCTTCATGGAGTTTCAGGACGAACTCTACTTGCAAAAGGCTGAAGTGGCTGGCACCCATCTAATAGAGAACCTCTCAGAAGATGCAAGGGGCTATTATTGGCCTTTCGACGGTAAGATTCCATTGGGATATGCTCATGGCCAGAGCGGGATCAGCCTCTTTCTGCTCTATCTTTATTTAGCTGGCGGCAAGGAGAGATTTCTCGACGTGGGAATGAAGGCCCTGGAATTTGAAATGAATAACTCAACCCCTTCCATGAAGGGGGAAAGCCTCTCATGGAGGAGGTTTGCCGATGAAGGATACATCGTCTATCCGTACTTCAAAATCGGGTCCGCGGGCGTGGGCACGGCAGTGCTCAGATACTATAGACTGCTAGGCGAGAAGAAGTACCGAGACATGCTCGAGATGATCTACTTTGACACGACCAGGAAATATACTCTCTTCCCAGGTTTATTCAGTGGGCTGGCTGGCTTAGGAGAATTTCTTCTGGACCTGCACCGAGTCACCAACGAGAGTCATCATTTCGACGCCGCCTATAGGGTTGCGGCTGGCATATCACTTTTCAAGATCGAAAAGAAACAAGGTCTCGCCTTTCCCGGAGATATGCTGCGAAGAATATCCTGCGATTATGGGACGGGCAGCGCCGGGGTCGGTCATTTCCTTCATAGGTTAACTCACCGGGAAGAAGAAGGTGCTTTCAATCTTGATCGGCTCTTCGCGCACGATAAAAGGCCCGTGCATGCCTTGTCAGCCACAGGGGCGTAGCTTGGAAAAGATTCATCAGGCTCGAAAGATAGTGAAAAATGATGCTATGGGCGCTTTTCAAAACTGATCGTTCAGCGGCTGGAAACCCAACGCGGAGCACCGGTTTCTTTCTGGCAATACGCTATATCCCGATGTTCATCCGGCTCGTGTGGGCCACGCATCGTGGTTATACCGTGGCGATGATCGGTTTGCGCATCGCGCGCGCGTTCACTCCAGTCGTGATGTTCTGGGTCAGCAAACTGATCGTCGACGAGGTCATTGCCTTACGCGCAGGCGAGCAAATCGGATACAGACGATTGTGGGAATTGGTGGCTCTCGAATTCGCGGTCGTACTGGTAGGTGAAGTGCTCAGTCGCGCGTCCGGACTGGTCGAAAGCTTGCTCGGCGATTTGTTCTCAATCCATGTCAGCGTGCGGCTGATGGGACACGCGGCCGCGCTCGACCTCGAGCAGTTTGAAAACCCGACTTTCTACGATGTGTTGGAGCGCGCCCGGCGCCAGATCGGGAATCAGATTGGCCTCATTACGAGCCTCGTCACTATGGGCCAGGACGTGCTGACGCTAATATCGCTCGCCAGCGCATTGCTTGTCTTCAAACCATGGTTGCTGCTGCTGTTGGCTCTCGCTGTGTTGCCTAGCTTCTTCAGCGAGACGCGCTTCGCCGGGCTTGGATATTCGCTCCTGTACCGCTGGACTCCGCAGCGTCGCCAGCTCGATTACCTGCGCTATCTGGGCACGAGCAATCAGACCGCGAAAGAGCTTCACCTGTTCGGCCTCGCTGGCTGGTTGATGAATCGTTACACCAAGCTTTCGACCCGCTTCTACAAAGAGAATAAACGCTTAGCCACGCGCAAGGGAGTGTTCGCCGTCCTGTTGGCAGGCGTCGGCTCCATCGGATATTACGCAGCCTATGTCCTCATTCTTTTGAGTGCGACAACGGGCCAGATCACACTTGGTATGCTCACGTTCCTCGCCGCCTCCTTCATGCGCAGCCGTGACCTCATCAGCCGGCTTCTCAACAGTGCGAGCGACATCTACGAGCAGTGCTTATACCTCAAAGACTTGTTCGACTTCTTTGAGATGCAGCCTGTAATTACATCTCAACCAAACGCGCTGCCCGCGCCGCGTCCGATCCGTGAAGGGTTTGTGTTTGAAAACGTCGGCTTTCGCTATCCGGGAAGTCAGCGGTGGGCAATACGCAATGTAAACTTTGCTTTGCGGCCTGGTGAGCGGCTGGCCCTCGTAGGTGAGAATGGAGCAGGGAAGACGACCCTCACCAAACTCCTCGCGCGCCTTTATGAACCGACTGAAGGACGCATCCTGCTTGATGGCCATGATTTGCGGGAGTACGACCTGGCTTCGCTAAGGCAGTCAATGGGTGTGATCTTTCAGGATTTCGTTTGCTACGATCTGCACCTCGACGAGAATATTGGGGTCGGCCGGATTGAGGAAGTCGAAGCGTATCTGGACGAGGCGAACGAGAACGAACCGCACTCTGGTGCTGGACCAGACGGAGTGAGGCCGTCCACGCAGCGCCTGAACGGGAGTGGGTTGCTCCATGAAAACTCGTCGAACGGTAACTCGAGGATTGCACTGCCGGTTCCACCTTCGATCGTTAAGGCTGCTGAGAAATCGATGGCTGCAGCGTTGTTGCCTCGCTTGCCAAAAGGGTACCGGCAGATGCTGGGACGCCGGTTCGCCGGGGGCGTTAATTTGTCTGGTGGTGAATGGCAAAAAATCGCCTTGGCGCGTGCCTACATGCGTGACGCCCAAGTGCTTATCCTCGACGAGCCGACAGCCGCACTCGACGCCCGCGCCGAGTATGAAGCCTTCAACCGCTTCGCTGCACTATTCCGTGACCGCATGGCCATCTTAATCTCACATCGCTTCTCGACCGTACGCATGGCCGACCATATTGTCGTTCTACAGAACGGCACCATAGTCGAAGGCGGCACGCACGATGAACTCGTCGCGCATGCCGGGTTGTACGCTGAGCTTTTTAAACTCCAGGCCGTAGGTTACCGTTAAGGACCCTGATCAATCCACAGATTACATAGATTGATTTATAGAATCTGTGTAACCTGTGGATAAAAGAATTTTACGCGGCGAAACTCATGCCAACCTGATAGGTGCCCGGTGTTGTGCGGAAAGCGATGTTGAGTCGATTCCAGCCGTTAATTGCTACGACGGCCAATGTCAGATTCACTAACTCTGCTTCGCTGAACTGTGCCCGGGCCTGCTCGTAGACGTCGTCGGGAACATCTTTGCCATTGAGTGTCGTGACTGCCTCTGCCCACGCAAGTGCCGCGCGTTCACGCTCCGAATAGAACGGGCTCTCGCGCCACGCTTCGAGCACATAAAGCCGTTGCTCAGTTTCGCCGCCTGCTCGCAGATCTTTGGAGTGCATATCCAGACAGAATGCACAACCGTTGATTTGGGAGACGCGAAAGTACACGAGATCGAGCAAGCCCTTCTCCAGCCCGCTTTGCGACAGCGGTTTGTGCAATCCAAGCATCGCTCGCACCACATTTGGTGTCGTCGAAAGAAAATCCAATCTCTGATTCATTGCTAACTCCTCGCTCCTCTTTGATTAATCGGGACTTCTAATAATAAAGACGAAGCTGGCGGGAGTTTGTGACAGTGCTAATTAACGCTGGAGAGCCAGTGAAGTTTGTTGGGATTCAGTACGGAGTAGAGAGCGGTGATCGAGTTGCCGTCTGTCTCGAAAGAGATTGTCGCGAGGGGTGAGCCGTCCACATACATGACGACGCCAGTTTCACCGTTGATCGTCAAGATTTCTTTGCGGAGTCGAGCCCCTAGTTTCTTTGCCAGAACCAGATACAGACGCGCAATACGCGAGCGTCCGTGAACAACTCTACGCGCCGCGGGAACGATTCCACCGCCATCGCTCGTAAGAGTGGCGTCTTTCGCGAACAGCGATAGTAACGTGACGTCGTCTCCGGCATCCGCGGCGGCCATGAATTGATTGATCAGTGACTGACGAGCGGCGTCGCTGGCTTTGAACCTGCATTGATGACTGCGAACTCTTTGCCGCGCGCGATGCACGACTTGCCTGCACGCGGCTTCACTCTTTCGCAGGATGTTCGCAATCAAAGGGTAGGCACAATCGAAGACGTCGTGCAGCAAGAGCGCGGCGCGCTCAACCGGCGTCAAGCGTTCGAGCAGCACCATGAACGCCATCGAGAGATCGGATGCAGTTTCGAGTTCTTCTTCCGGAGTAGGTGCGGTGGTGGCGATGAGCGGTTCAGGTAGCCACGGTCCTATATATTTTTCTCGCTCAACTGAAGCCTTGCGGAGTTTATCAATCGAGAGCCGGGTAACGACGCTGACGAGCCACGCTTCGGCCGATCGAATCTCTTCGGTGTCTGCCTGATGCCAACGTAAGTAAGCCTCCTGGACAATATCCTCCGCATCCGCCGTCGTTCCGAGCATCCGATAGGCGATGCCGAAGAGCCGCCTTCTAAGTTGCTCGAATGTGTCGGGGCTTCTGCCTGGGTATGCCGCAGCCACCTGAGTATTATCCCTGTTTTCGACCGATGAGCAAAAGTCACTCGTTTCAGTGCCCTACTTTTGATGGCGGAGCGCGGGCGGCTCGCCCGCCGGGTTGGCCCGCTCACTGTATGCACCTTGCGGGCGAGCCGCCCGCGCTCCGAACATTTTCAGGCAGGCCATGTAGAGCAGGGCACTACTCGTTTCTCAGCGCGATCAGCGGATCGACCTTTGTCGCGCGCCGCGCGGGGATGCTGCACGCGGCCAGAGTGATCAGAATCAGGGTCAGCGTCACGAAGACGAAGGTCATGGGATCGCTGGGAGTTATGCCGAAGAGGAAACCTCGAAGGACTCGGGTGAGCGCTAGTGCGCCTAATAAACCAAAGGTCAAGCCAAAGGAAACAACTTTTAGTCCCTGGCCCAAAATCAGACGAAACACCTGAGTCCGCCGGGCGCCAAGCGCGAGTCGTATTCCTATCTCCGGAGTGCGTTGAGTGACGGTGTAAGAGACAACGCCATAAATCCCAGTCACAGCAAGCAACAACGCCGCGGTCGAAAAGATTGTCAATATCCGCAGGCTGAACCGGCGTGGCGCGATAGACTCTGACAGGTATTCTTCCAGCGTTCGCGTATTCGACATCGCGGCTTCCCGATCTATTTTTTGCACTTCGGCTGTGAAGGCTTTTTCGATCTGCCTATCGTCAGCTTGCCCCCGAACAACCCAATACTGGCTATTCGTCAGTCCCTCAACGTTGTCCTCATGGACCTGGGCCATCGGAATGTAAATATCAAATGCCTCTTCGCTCTCGAGGTTGCGTTGCTTAACGTTGCCGACAACGCCTGCGATCTCAATCGGACGCGGCCCGGTATTGTTATCGTCGACGTTCACACGAGTGCCAATCACATCGCCTTGAGGAAATAGCCGCCGGGCCATTGCTTCGTTTACCAGTGCGACCGGCGGACTATCAGACTGATCGTGTTCATCGAAATCACGGCCCCGCAACAACGGGATCTTCATTGCGGAAAAGTAACCAGGAGTAGCAAGCCGATAGTTAGCCGTGTACTTGTCACGTGTAGAGGTAGCACGGCCAGCTACGCTGAATTCGATGGTGTTGCCACCGCCACTCATGGGCAGGATCGACACCGCTCCAACACCCTGCACACCCGGCAAGCCTTCAATCGCTTGCGAAACCTTGTTCGCAAACAAGCTCACATCAGTACGATTCTGGTATTTCGATTTTGGTAGTGAAAGTCGCGCGGTCATCGTGTTCGCCGGATCGAAACCGGATTGGACCGCCTGCACACGCATGAAGCTTTGAATCATAAGACCCGCGCCAATCAGCAGCACGAAACAGAGACCAACCTCGCCGATCGCCAAAATACTTCGCCAGCGGTTTAGCCGTGCGCCATCGCCAACGCCACGGCTACTTGCTCTCAGCGTACTGTTCATCTCTGCCCGAGATCCCTGCCATGCCGGAAGAATCCCGAAAGCCACTGCGCAGAGCGCCGACACGCCCACGGCGAATCCGAGCGCTCGCAGATCTAAGGCAATCTCCTGGTAACGCGGAAGCGGAGTCGCACTGAGCCATAAAAGAGTTCGTACCGCGCCGTTTGCAAGCAGTAACCCAAACGCACCTCCGATGAGAGCGAGCAACAGGCTCTCGATTAATAGTTCCGTGGCTAATCGAGCGGAGGTTGCGCCGATGGCTTTTTTGATTGCGATTTCCTGGTAGCGTTTGGCAGCGCGAGCAAGCGATAAAGCGGCGAGGTTGGAACAGCCAATCAGCAACACCAACGCGACCGCTCCCAGCAACGCTAACAAACCGGTTCGCACCTGGCCCACAAGTTCTTCATAAAGTGGGACCAAATTCGTGCCAATCTTTTTCGAGTACGAATCACCATATTGCTGCCGCTGTCGTGCGACTATGGAGTTGAGATCCGCTTCGGCTTGCGCGCGCGTAACACTCGTTTTCAACCTGCCGATTGCTCTCAGGAAGTTAACTGAACTACGCACAGTCCGCAGCGGATCAGCCTCCGGAGCCAGCGGGATCGCCAGCTCAGCATCCGGATTCGGCAGAGAGTAGTTGAATGGCAGAATGCCGACGACTTGAAATCCCTCGCCATTCAGAATCAGCGTCTTGCCAACAATCTGTGGCTCGCCGGCAAATCGCTGCTGCCAACTGTTATGACTGAGCACAACCACGTGTCGTTGATCGGGATTGTCATCTTGCGGAACGAACAGGCGGCCGTAGCTCGCGTTTACTCCCAGGAGTTGAAACAGGTTGGCTGAGACTCGCATCGCCTGTAACCGGTCGGTCTTTTCCGTGCCTGACAGGCTTACGCCAAAATTACTGAACGCGGCGATCTCCGCAAGCGTTTGATTCTGTTCGCGGTAATCCAGAAAGTCAGGCAGGTTGAGAGGCGCCTTGTTGTTATCCGGACGGCGTGACCAGACCCATACCAGTTCGTCCGGATTCGTGAAGGGAAGCGGACGCAGCAAAACAGAATTCACAACGCTGAACACGGCGGTAGTCGCGCAGATACCGAGTGCCAGAGTAATAATGGCAACCAATGCAAAGCCGCGGTCCCTTTGTAGCGACCGGGCTCCGTAGCGTACGTTTCTCCAGAGCGAGCCCATCTTTTGTTTCACCTCCCGTTGAGCCGCTGATTATAGGCATCGTGGCGTTGTCACTTTGCGCCAAAGGCCGGTCGATTTTTGCCGAAAGTTGCACGCGATTTGTAAGATGGCAGTATGAGGAAGCGACGAACTGTTGTCGTTGTTGTGCCGCCAATCGAAGAATTGGATCTGGTTGGTCCAATGCAAGTCTTTGCGGCGGCCAATCGCCTGTCTGGAAAAAAGATCTATTCGCTCGAGATCGCCACAACGGGAAGGGAATTGGCAGTTGAAGGCGAGGGAGGCATGTTCTCTTTTCTCGCACAGTGCCGGCTTCCGGAGGTGAAAGGAACGATAGATTCCGTACTTTTGGTTTGTGGTGTTTCCACTCGATTGACTCGCGATCGGGCGCTGTCGCAATGGTTAAGAGAGACTGCTCCCGCCGTTCGGCGTCTCGGCGGTGTGTGCGTTACTTCTTTCCTGTTGGCGGAAGCTGATCTACTGAATGGCAGAAAGGCGACGACGCATTGGAAGTTTGCAGACGAGCTGGCCCGGAGATATCCGAAAGTACACGTTGAGTCAGAGCCGATTTGGGTGCGGGATGGGAACATCTATACCTCGGCTGGTATTTCCGCCGGAATCGATCTTGCGCTGGCGTGGGTGGAAGAAGACTGTGGCAGTGCATTGGCCCACGAGATCGCGCGAGAGTTGGTCCTGTTTCTTAGACAGCCCGGCGGCCAGCGGCAGTTGAGTGTTTCACTGGCGAGCCAGGCGTCGGAGATGAAGAGTATTAGCGAGCTTCAGGTCTGGATCGCCGATCATCTCGATCGGGAGCTTTCGCTGAGAGTGCTGGCGCAACGCGTCGCCATGAGCGTGCGGAATTTCGAGCGGGTGTTTACGCGCGAGGTTGGGTGCACGCCGGCTCGTTATGTCGCCCAGATGCGCGTGGAGGCAGCGCGCCGGCAACTTGAAGACACCAACAAGGGCATCGATCAGATCGCGCACAGTTGTGGATTCGTAAATGCGGATCTCTTAAGACGCGCCTTCACTCGAACCATTGGCACCACACCCGCACGTTACCGCACTCAGTTTACGAGAAAGACCTCCAATCCCGAGTGAACACTCAGCAAAAGGCTTTTGACATCTCCTCGATCTGGGCTCGGGCGTCAGGACTGATTTCACCGACAGTCCGCAAGAATTGCGGGTGTGTCATCGCCGAACCCAAATAGGTCCAACGCAGCGCTTGTCTCTGAATCGCGCGAAACTGCTCTTGCTCAGGTTCGCTGAAAGTGCGCCCGGCAGCGCGTTGTAATGCCTGCATGTCAAACTCGACTTGCGGCGGGATCCCGCCGTCGATCAATGCGCCTATAGCCGCATAGTCGCTAAGGCCTTTTTCGATCTCCGTCGCATTGCGGTTGTCGGTCAAGGCCTGGACCATCAGTGTGTCCAGCTTGGTGTGTTGCGCTTCCTCCATCCAGTGATGACGCAGCAGGCTCTTGAACTGCGGGTCGAGATCTTCATCGTCGCGAACGCTTTCGAGATAGTGCTTTTGCGTCATCCACTCGATTCCGAGGATAACGAGTGCCACACCCAGCGCGCCGTGTGACAAGACGGCCTTCCCGATTTCCTCGGGCGGCCCAATCGTTTCGCAGTTGGTCACGAAGCCGGCCTTGAATTCCTCCGCAAACTTCCTGAACAGGTGAATGTGCTTGGCTTCTTCGCTCGCGAATTGCAGCAGCGCGCGAGTGCGATAGTCGTCTTCATTCAGGTGCGGCCGTGCGTGGTCGAGCACGAAAGGCAGAATGAATTCCTCGACGACTCCGAAGGTGTAGAGATAGCCGTAGCCACGAATTTGATTGAGCAGGATCTTCTCCTCTTCGCTGAGAAAATCCAGTGATTCAACTCGCGCCAACGATTCGGGCATGAAAGGTTTGGTGAAATCAAGACGTTTGTCGCCGCCGATTATGTCTTCGATTCGCCAGTTTGCCTTTGCAGACGCCGCCAAAGTTTCCTGGTAGTTGTAATTGACCGTGAGCATGATGTCCTCCGTTCAGTGTGTCTCTTCTAATCATTGCGGCCCTGCCGCGTAACAACTAGAATCTTGCGCTGCAACCGGCGAGTAGCCCATGCTCGTGAGTCCAAAGAAATTGACCCAGCGTCCAGCGAGCACGATCACTTTGCCGCGAGTACGGCTTCTTTTTGCCGTTAGTCCAGACGCGACATGGATGCACTTTCTGAAATTCTTCGCGGAGTGGTGTTGAAGGGAGCGTTGTATTTCAACGCCGAGTTCTCAGCACCCTGGGGATTTCGTACACCGGCGACGGCGGAGTTGGCCCAACTGCTCACACCGGGCGCGCCTCATCTCCTGATTTATCATTTTCTGGTTGAGGGGTCGGGAATTGTCCGCCTGGAAGACGATCTGGAGATTGCGTTGACCGCCGGCGACGTGATCGTTGTGACACACGGCGATCCTCACGAAATGTGTAGCGCGTTCGACGTCGCTCCTAAGCTTTCAGACAAAATGAAAGCGAAACTTCTAGCGCACGACTTCACCCCAATGCAGGCTGGCGGTGGTGGCGACGTCGCCCGTTTCGTTTGCGGATTCATGGTTTGCGATCCGCTTTTGTGCAGCCCGATCCTGGGAAGTTTGCCGCCGGCTTTCAAAGTCAACTTGCGTACGGATCGCGCGGGTCATTGGCTCGAGAATGCGCTCTTACATTTGGTTGAGGAGGCTAATTCCGGACGACCAGGCAGCGAAGCCGTGCTGGCAAAAATGTCTGAGGCGCTGTTTGTTGACACGTTACGCCGTTACTTCGCGGGCTTGCCGGAAGAGGAAGTTGGCTGGTTGGCTGCCGCTCGCGATCCGACCATTGGAAAGAGTTTGATGCTCCTGCATTCGCGAACTGCGCATCCCTGGACCATTGCCGAGTTAGCGGCGGAAGTTGGATCGTCACGTTCGGCTTTCGTGGAACGCTTCACTCGATATCTCGCTGAACCTCCGATCGCTTACCTCATGCGATGGCGGTTGCAACTCGCCGCGCGCGCGCTCGGTTCAACTTCTCGCGGCGTCGCAGACATCGCTGAAGAAGTAGGCTACGAATCTGAAGCCGCATTCAACCGTGCCTTCAAGCGCGAATTTGGTTTGCCGCCCGCCCGTTATCGAAGGGACCAAAGAGCAGCGAAAAATTAGCTCTGAAGCCTTCAACGTTGTAACTAAACTTTATTGCGCTCAGCTACTGCCGGATCGATGCGAAAGTCTCGAACGGCTTTCAGCACACCCGTGTCGTTTGATGAGAGGCTGATGATATTGGCGAAAGGGCCCAACTCGCTCTTTCGTTTGGGATCTTCGATTCGCAACCGAGGATCGTCTTCGAAGTAAAAAGATTCGACCCAATGTTCGGGACCGCCGGGCGATTGTAGATGTACGTGAATGTGCATCGGCGGCGGAGAGCTTACGTCGCCGTAGTGGGCTGGTTTGATCGTGTGGAACGAGTACTGGCCCGACGCATTGGACCACAATGTCCCACGCAACCGTGCCTGCCGCGGATTGTTGACTGGACGGCTGTAGTATCCAGTGGCGTCGGTGTGATACAGAAACATTCTCACGCCGGGTAAAGGTTTGCCGTTCTGGTCGAAGATGGTCCCGCTTAAATGAATGCGCGTGCCCGGCTCTTGCGGGGTCGTGATGTCTATCGCGGATGGATGCTGCGCCTGTGCCTCGGCTTGATGGTCAGAACAAGCCAAACTTGTGGGTACCGCCACACAACTAACAGCAAAAACACAAACGCTTCTGATAAAGCTTCTACGCTCTTCGAGGGCAAGGATTGTTGGGGGCATAATCAGGATCTCCTCCAAAAAACTGTAGGGAATACGCGTAAACGTAATGACAGAAAATACTACTTCGTACGCACTTGGTTTTCACGTAATAGATGAAACAAAGCTCCCGCTGGTTGGCGGCAAGGGCGCCAATCTTGGCGAACTTTCAAAAATTGATGGGATCAGAGTGCCGGAGGGCTTTTGCGTCACTACCGAAGCGTACAAAAACACGATCGAACAAACACCGCAGCTCAATGCTCTTCTGGACCAACTAGCTCTCTTAAAGATAGAAGACGTTGCAGGAGTTCGTGAGATCAGCAAAAAGATACGCGAGGCCATCGAAGCGACGCCAATCGGAAAGGACATTGCTGAAGCAGTTGCCGATCGGCTCGCAAAACTTGGAGATAAAGATCCCTATGCCGTACGTTCCAGCGCGACGGCTGAAGATTTACCCACGGCGTCGTTCGCGGGACAGCACGATACGTATTTGAACGTCATCGGAACCGAGGCAATCCTGAAGCACATCAGCAAGTGTTGGGCGTCGCTTTTTACGGATCGTGCGTTGGTCTATCGAATGCAGAATGGATTCGACCACCGTAAGGTCTCTCTTTCCGTCGTTATCCAGAAGATGATTTTTCCCCAAGTGGCGGGAATCATGTTTACCGCGGATCCAGTCACTTCGAACAGAAAGATTGTGTCTATTGATGCGAGTTTCGGACTTGGCGAGGTGTTAGTCGCCGGCCTGGTGAATGCTGATATTTATAAAGTTCGTAACGGTAAAATTATCGACAAGAAGATAGCCACCAAGAGACTGGCGATCTATGGCTCAAAAGACGGAGGCACGAAAGAACACGAGATTGAGCCTGAGCGGCGGAACAAGCAGGCGCTGACAGATGAGCAGATCTTGCGGCTTGAACAGATAGGCCGCAGAGTCGAGGAGCATTTCGGCCGGCCGCAGGACCTCGAATGGTGTTTGGTTGAAGATACGTTTCATATTGTCCAAAGCCGTCCCATCACTACTCTGTTTCCAATTCCTGAAGCGAACGATCGGGAAAATCACGTTTACATATCCGTCGGTCACCAGCAAATGATGACCGACCCCATGAAGCCACTGGGATTGTCGTTTTTTCTGTTAATGACACCCGCAACCATGCGTACCGCAGCCGGAAGGTTGTTTGTTGACGTTACCCCGATGATTGCTTCGCCTGCCCGCAGAAAAGGGATACTGAATACCCTGGGAAAATCCGACCCACTCATCAAAGACGCACTCCAGACCATCGTAGAACGAGAAGATTTTATTCAGGCGTCACCAGGCGAAGAACAGATTTCCGATGAAAGCAGTAGAGCCCTGCAGGCTATGGAATCTCCGCCGCAAATTGAAAACGATCCCCAAATCGTTTCTGACTTGATTGAGCGCACTCAAAAATCGTTAGCGGAGTTGAAGCAAAACATCCGGACAAAATCAGGATCGGAACTATTTGAGTTTATTCCGGAAGATCTCAGGGAATCAAAAAAGGTTCTTTTCGGCCAACAAAATTTGGCCGTGATTGTGGCTGCGATGACTGCTTCATTCTGGATCAATGAAAAAATGACGGAGTGGTTGGGAGAAAGAAACGTAGCAGACACGCTTGCTCAATCAGTACCTCACAATGTCACTTCTGAAATGGGGTTGGCCCTTTTGGATGTCGCAGATGTGATTCGCCCTTTTCTGGAAGTAATCGATTATTTACAGAACGTAAGAGACGAAAACTTTTTGGATGAACTGGTTAAGTTTGAAGGTGGACAGCAAGCCCGGGATGCCATCAATGCTTATCTCGACAAGTACGGAATGCGATGTGTCGGAGAGATCGACATTACCAGGACTCGCTGGAGCGAAAAACCAACTACGCTCGTCCCGCTCATTCTGAGTAACATCAAAAACTTCGAGCTGGGCGCCGCCAAGCGCAAATTTGAACAGGGGCTACAGGAAGCTCTTAAGAAGAAAGAAGAGTTACTAGCTCGATTGAAGCAATTACCGGACGGCGAACAAAAAGCCAAAGAGACCAAAGAGAAAATCGACCTGATCCGGAACTTCAGTGGTTATCGTGAATATCCAAAATACGGCATCGTTAATCGCTACTTCATCTATAAAAAAGCTTTGCTGAAAGAAGCCGAACGGCTCGTGCAGACAGACGTTATTCAGGAAAAAGAAGATGTCTACTATCTGACTTTTGAAGAATTTCGCGAAGTTGTGCGCACAAATAAGTTGGACCGCCAGATCATCAGCAAACGAAAAGCCGAGTACAAATCGTTCGAAACCTTAACTCCGCCACGTGTTATCACATCTGACGGTGAAATCCTTACCGGTGAGTACAAACGAGAAAATCTTCCGGCTGGAGCTATTGCAGGGATAGCTGTTTCTTCCGGAGTTGTAGAGGGACGCGCACGCGTCATCTTGAACATGGAGGATGCTAATCTGGAAGACGGAGACATATTAGTCACCGCCTTTACTGACCCTAGCTGGACACCATTGTTTGTATCTCTAAAAGGCTTGGTCACCGAAGTTGGTGGACTGATGACCCACGGAGCAGTTATCGCACGTGAATATGGCTTGCCGGCAGTCGTCGGAGTAGAGAATGCAACGAAGCTGATCAAAGATGGACAGAGAATCCGGGTGAACGGAACGGAAGGATTTATAGAAATCCTAGTTTGAAATCGTCAGGTGAGGCATCAGCCGCATGAGTTGAAGCAGTCGCGTAAACCTCGGATCCTCGCGTAAGCTTTTAAACGTTGGTTCGACAGCGAGAGATACGAGATTCACATCGCGTTCCTGATAAGCTTTCTCGAGCCATTCGAACGCTTCTTCTTTTTGGTCCAGACCCACGTGTATCAAGGCTATATAGAAGGACGGAACGTAGCCGCTATTTGAAGACGCTGCCAGTTCTTCGAGCGCTTTTATCGCGGCTTCTCGTTTCCCGGAAACTGCATAGACATATCCGAGATGAGCCAACAACTCCGTACTTTTACCAAACACACTAATAGTACGCTCATACTCCGTGATCGCCGCGTCATACATCCCCTGTTGCACATAGACCCTTGCCAAACCGTAATGTGCGATAGTGCTGTTAACATCTAACTCCAGCGCTCGCCGGAGTTCTTCGATTGCCTCGTCGTAATGCCCGGCGCAGTAAAGAGTAACTCCTTCCGTAGCCTTACGACCTGCTGAAGTAGGATCGAGTTCCTGGGACTTTTTGCTCTCCGCCAGCGACGCCTCAAAACGCCGCATGTGTCGCAGGTAGAGAGCGTAGTAATGATGACCGGTTGCATAGTTGGCGTTTAGCTCGATGGCTAGCTTGAACTCTCTCTCGGCGGCTGCCCATTCCCAATCGTTCAATAGAATCCACCCGAGCGCGGCGTGAGCTTCCGCCAGGTTGGGCTCGATGCTTAGTGCTTTTAGAGCGGCTTCCTTTGCTTTCGGCATCGAGTTATTCGGCGGAAGCAAATCGAAACTGCTGAGCATGCAATAGCATTCGGCCAACCCGGCGTATGCGATGGCATAGTAGGGATCAATTCTGATTGCCAGCTCGAAGTACTCAATGCTTTTGGTAAGTCCTTCCTGACTCCTTCTCTCAAAGAAGTAGCGGCCCTTCAGATACGCCTGATGCGCCTGCGTGTTCTCGGTGTAGCGCTTGGCAAGTAGTTCCTGCTCCTCGGCCGTCAACTGCACGGTCAGGGCTGCGGCCGCCTGTTCCGAAATCGAGTCTTCTATCTCAAAGATATTTGTGAACTTCTCGTCGAACCTCTCGGCCCATAATGTCGTTCCATCACGAATGCTCACTAGCTGTACTGTCACACGAATGTACTCGTCCCACTTCTGAATGGTTCCCTCGAGCACCGTAGCCACCTTCAATGCACGCCCGGCAGAAACCGCATTGTCCTTCGTCGCATTTCGCACAGCGCTGGTGGGCCTGACTTTCACTTTCTTGAGTTTGCTGAGCCGGGTGATGAGTGCGTCTGCTATGCCTAGTCCGAGATACTCGTCTTGCGTTGTGGCGCCAAGAGTTTCGAACGGCAGCACAGCGATTGACGGTATATCAGCTAATCGCTCCGGCGTATCTTTTTTCAGCGTAACTCGTTTACTCACATCACCGGTGACTTCAGCAAATTCCTTTCGGCGCTCGCTGACAGGAGCAACAAAACGATAGCCTCGCCGCGGAACGGTTTCGATGTATTTTGCGTTCTCTACACTTTCACCCAGGGCTTTCCGCAGCATGAAGATATGCTGCGCCAGATTGCCCTCCTCAACGAATTCATCCGGCCAAACCTTTTCGATGAGAACATCTTTCTCAACTAACTGGCCTCTACTCAATACGAGTGTGAGAAGAGTGCTCACAACCTTTGCCGGCAGCGGCACCAGCCGTCCGTCGCGTAGCAGCACACGCTCCCCTGCATCCAGGCAGAAAGGACCGAACTGGTAGAGACGGCTGTCTCGATCTGTAGTTTGTTTCATGATGAGATAAACGCGTGAGAATTCCCTAATAAGTCCTTAAGAGTTACCTAAAGACTTCCTTCCCGCATGACGAATATAGTCGAGGCTGTATTTCAGATCAGTAGAACAAAGCCATTCCGCTGCTTGCAGGCGTAAGCAGCGGTCCGAGTTTCAGTACGACAGCTTACCACGGCCTCTCACGGCAAACAGGAGATGTAAACAAATGAGAAAACGCAACACCCTGATTATCTCCCTGTTACTCATCTGCGTTGTAACAGGCGGAGCAATCTGGATGACTTCAAACTCAACCGCTCAAAGCAGCTTTGAAATGAGCGAAGCGCAGTCTTCGTCAGATCAAGAAAAGCCTTCAAGCCCTCTGAGCAACATCAACGGTAAAGCCCGGGCAGCAAACAACGGCGGCGGTGAAACTGAAGTCCGCGCACTCGCGGACGAGATTTTCACCACGTATCAATTCGACGAAGCCCCTGCCGTAGTGGGCGATAGTATCAAAGAACGTCTCGTGCGCGCCGAACTCAACTACCGCAGCGGGCATGGCCAGCAAGGAATTTCAGACGCGAGCATCGTTCGCGCGGTTAACTACCTGGCTTACAAATTAGGCGCTCCCGCTTATGCCCAGACGGATGTTTTCGAACTGCGGAGAATGAAGGCCGCGATACTTCCCTATACCGGTGATTTGCAGGCACGTTCACGCGCGGAAGAAGTGACTAACGTCATTGCTGGAAATCAAAAGACTAACGCCAACGATGCGCATACGCCCACGATGTCTCCACTCGAGGCAATCTTCTTCATGACGGCGCTGGTGCAGCAGAAGCAGTCCAACCCCGAATACCAATTGACGAATGAGGAACTCGTCGCGCTCCGCGGCAACAAACGTCAGGCACAGTCAGAGAAGATGTTTCGGACTGAAATGCATTCTCGCATGGATGATCGGAGCCGCAGCAGGCAACTGGTCCAACAGGTTGAAAAACACGCCGCCGAGATGTCCTTGTCCGAGATAGTCAATTTGCCGGAAGAGCTCATGTACGTGCTCGGTATCGGAAAGTAAGGGAGGAGAATCATGTACAAACACAAACTATTTTCGCTGACTGCCATGCTCGTGCTCGCCGTGCTGACCTCCGGCTGTTGTATCTGGCCTTTCTGTAGCGGTGGGGGTTCGCAGCCGCAGACTGGCTTTAGGGTGTCGGGGGAAGCGTATGTCCAAATCGTCGGCGGCGGTTTCTTTATGAACAACCTCACCACCGTACGGGGAAATTGGATATCTGATAACGGAGCGGCTCAAGGTAACACCAGAACCTTCACGGAGTGCTGCGGCCCTCGTTCTGTGCCGGACGGCAGAGTCCCTGCGCGCTGGAATATCACCGCGGGAGTTCCGGGCGAATGCATTGGCCAACTTACGAATCCGAATATGGATATCCAGGCGAATGATTCGATAACAGCCAAGTGCCTGATTCCCGGCATCATTTTCCCGTTCTCTATGTTGCCGGGTGCGGTTGACTTACAGGCGCCGCCCGCGACTATGCAAATGAGCGGCACCAATCTCGAAACGGCCTATGGGATGCCGCGCATTGAGTACCGGGATCCGTATACGGGAGCGCTGGTTGCAGTTACGACGGCCACGGAAGTGCGCAAAGGCAGTTTGTTGACGATGACAACGCCTGACCTCTCATCTGTTTATTCGGGAACCTACAATGTATTTGTCAGCAACGTCATGGCTGACGGTAGTTTTGAAACTGTCGGTGGTGGGACTGTGGATACTTACGGAAGGGATTATCCGATTGATCCACCACCACCGCCCGGCGAGTGCGGTTGTCCGCCAGACGGAGGTTATTGCCTGCCTTGTGGACCCGTTGCGTTCACGTCTACGCCTTCAGATCGAGACTGGACCAGACTTGTACTTGGGTACTTGATCTTGCACTGAGTTGCCGCGGTGCAGATTGCAGAAAGCCTCCGGCCTCATCCCGGAGGCTCTTCTGTAAGAGTCGATCCAGATCAGATTTTTACCCTAAGGGGTTGCTCCCAATCTCGCCAACCCGGCTTTTGCAAAACTATTCGCGGGGTCCAACTTCTGCGCCGCCTTATAGTCCGCAATCGCCAGGTCTTTCATGTTTTTCTTTTCGTAAACTTCAGCCCGCATTGAATAGTTATGCGCGGTTTTGGGATCGAGCCGGATAAGTTCGTTCACATCGGCCAGTGCGAGATCATAGTTCTTCTTCTGATAATGAGAGATGCTGCGGTCCTTGTAGCCCTTCGGGTTCGCGGGCGCAAGCTTGATGGCCTGCGTCAGATCGGCAATCGCAAGGTCATACTGAGTTTTCAAGTTGTAAACTACGGCGCGATTTCCCCAAGCGTCGACATAGTTCGGATCGGCGTCGATCGCGGCACTAAAATCCGCCACTGCCAAGTCGTAATTCTTGGCACGGAAGTGCGCGTTTCCTCGCGCCAGGAAGGTCTTGGCCGCTTTCGGATTCAATAGCAAAGCCTTTCCGAAATCCGCCATCGCCAGATCTGTCAAACCCTTCTCGATGTAGGTATTGCCGCGGTTGTGATAGATATCTCCGCTCTGGGGTGCGATCTCAATGCCCTTCGTGTAATCAGCTATTGCCAGGTCTAGTTCACGTTTTTTCTGATACGCCAATCCCCGCTGCATATAAGCGTCTGCACGGTTTGGCGCGAGCCTTAATGTTTCCGTATAACTCGCTATCGCGGCGTCATAATTCTGGGAGAAATAGTTTGCCTGCCCGAGATTGTAGCGGGCCTCGACCAAATTCGGATCGAGATCGCGCGCTTTCGTAAAATCGGTTATCGCGGCCGCATAATTCTTTTTCTTGAAGTAGACGCCACCGCGATTGATATAGGCTTTTGTGTACGCGGGATTGAGACGAACCGCCTCGTTATAGTCAGCCATCGCCTGATCCGGCAGCCCTTTCTCAACATATGCGAGCGCCCTGTTATGCCAAAACTGTGCATCAGTTGGGGCCAACCTGATCCCCTGCGAATAATCGGCAATCGAGGCGTCATGATTCTTGATCTTGCTGTAAGCAAGTCCCCGCTGAAAATAACCGTCGGTCATATCCGGCTTTAGTTTAAGTGCCTGCGAGTATTCGACGATCGCTTTGTCGAAAATCCCTTTATAAAAGTATGCCTGGCCGCGGTTAAACCAAGCCGCTGACATGTTCGGGTTCAAGCTGATGGCTGCCGAAAAACTGGTGATCGCCTGATCGTAGGCCTTCTGGTTGTAGAACTCTAAGCCCGCCTTGAAATGCTGATCGGCTGTTTGGGCGTAGGCAGAAATTGCCAGTGCAACGAGGAAAACGATTGATAACGTGAACTTTTTCATAGGCTGGTCTCCTTACTAACCAATCGCAAGATTCAGAGAAGAAATGGGTCACATTAATTGCTGAACCCAATCCAAACCACTCGGTGTGTCCGTAGATTCGGTGAAAGAAACAAACAGCGAGGCTCTTGGAAGCAAGAGTTCAAAAATTCTGGAAGGACGAGAAAGAGAGAAAGCATGAAAAAGTTTTTCGCACTGAGTTTATTGGCGCTTGTGACAATACTCTCCAGCACCGCTTTTGCGCAAAAGTCAGTAATGGTGGGCGGCGCGCCAATGTTTCCCAACAAGAATATCATCGAGAACGCAGTTAACTCGCAGGACCACACGACGCTGGTCGCCGCAGTGAAAGCGGCCGGTCTGGTTGAGACACTGCAAGGTCCTGGGCCGTTCACGGTCTTCGCGCCGGTCAATGCCGCGTTCGACGCGCTGCCCGCGGGGACCGTCGATACACTGCTCAAGCCCGAAAATAAAGGCACACTGACAGCAGTGCTAACCTATCACGTCGTCGCCGCGCGTCTCAATTCGAAGGCGCTGGAGCGAATGATCAAGCAGGGCGGCGGACGCGCGACTCTGAAAACTGTGCAGGGCGGTGAACTGACGGCCACGATGAATGGTGGCGAAATCAACATCACCGATGCCAAGGGCAACACGGCCCGGATCACTATCACCAATGTCAATCAATCGAACGGCGTTATTCACGTCGTCGACCGCGTGCTGTTACCGCAGTAACGAACTAGTCACCACGGACCCGCCGAAGATAAACAAATGGGCGCTTAAGACGTGAGTCTTTCGCGCCCATGCTTTCGAGGACTCGGAAATGAATGACGAAAAGCAACGACCTGCTATGTCCGCACGCGAGTGGAAACGCATGATACGGCGCGAACTGCTCAAGTTGACACCGGTTATGATTTTTGGCGCGTTGACTTTGTCGCCGTTCAGCGAAGGGCTGTTGAAAACCGGACTGAGCTGGACGGATCGCGCGGCTGGAGCTCTTTTTAGTCCTGAGCGTTTGGCTCAGACCTTCCACACACACGAGTTAACTCCGATCGAGCAGTTTCCGATCAACAGCTATTCTGAATACAACCCGGAAAATGATCTGGCGAACTGGACTTTGGTAGTTGAAGGCATGGTCGCAAAGCCTGGCACGTATACGTTGGACCAGATCAAGGCGCTGCCAAAGCAGTCGCAGAACGTCAAACACATCTGCATCGAGGGCTGGGACGTGATCGGTAATTTCGCCGGCGCACGGCTCAGCGATTTTCTGCAAATGGTGGGTGCAGATCCGGCGGCGCGTTTTGTCGAAGTCGCATGCCTCGACGATTACTACTCATCGTACGACATTGAAAGCTGCCTGCATCCGCAAACACTGCTGTGCTGGGAAATGTACGGCCAACCGCTGACTCCCGAGCACGGCGCGCCACTGCGTCTGCACATGCCGGTAAAGCTTGGCTACAAATCGGCGAAGTATATCTACTCGCTTCGGGTCACGAACGTGCTCGGCAAAGAAAAGGGCTTCTGGGAAGACCAGGGCTATTCGTGGTACGGCGGAATTTGAGAAAGCGCGCATTATGGCAACGACTAAATCAGGCTTGGCGATGCACACGATCGAACTCGAGCACAATGGCCTGCGCCAAACGTTGGCCCAAGAACATTCGTGGCTGGTGCGTTTCACGCATTGGCTAAACGCCATTTCGCTGGTCGTGATGACAATGAGCGGCCTGCAAATCTATATGGCCTTTCCCAGCTTTGGAGCCAAGATTCCACAAGAGAATTTCTTGCAGGTTCCGGAAGCGATGCGGCTCGGCGGTTGGTTGGGTGGCGCCTTGCAATGGCATCTGACCTTTGCGTGGATGTTTACGCTGACCGGTGTCGCGTATGTGTTGTATCTAATCGTGAGTGGGAAATGGCGGAAAGTGATTTTGCGGCCACGGGAGTTTCGCGGCGTATGGCCAATGGTTCGTCACTATTTCCTGTTCAAACCGAAGCCGGTCCAACTTGAACCGTACAACCCGCTCCAGAAACTAGCTTACACCTCGACGATTGTTTTTGGCGGCGTCGCGGTCACCACCGGCATACTGCTTTTCCAACCGGTGCAGTTTGCGTTGCCGATGAAGATGCTGGGAGGTTTTGGGATGATTCGCATCTATCACTTTGCAGCGATGATCGGATTTCTCTCATTCGTTCCGGGCCACCTGTTGATGGTGGCCCTGCACGGTTGGTCCAACTTTTGTTCGATGTTGACCGGCTGGAAACGTGATCCTGATTATTTGGCGAAAGACTAAATATCATTACGGTATATTTTATTGTGGGCAGATCACACTGGCGTGCCGGGCAACCAGACGCCAGTTATCACTTCTTTTCATCCAGATGTTTGTGTAGCGGCGGTTAATGGTTTTGCCAGAGTCGGGAGAATCGCCCTTAGGCACAACTATCTCGCGCCCCATAACGATGACTGTATCCCCGTGAATCAGCACTGTCTCAGGCTCACGGATAAACGAAGAATACGTCACGGCGCCTGTGCGGATTCGATCTGCTCTATCAATTTGATTAAAGGGATTGTTGACTTTGAAATCTTCCGTCCAGAGTTTGTCCAGCGCTGCCAAATCACCACGCAGAACGGCATCAGCGTGTGCGACATCGAGTCTTCTGATTTCCTGTTCAATCTTTACCTTTTGTTTCGCGCTCTGCCCCGATGCTGAGTTGGGTACGAAGACCGCAAGTGCTACCGCGAGGTAAATCAAGCGCATAGGTTTTCTCCTGCAGACTATCACGTCGAGGTTTACTGAATGTTTACATCGCGTGGAAAGAAACAGAGGGCGGATGTCCGCCCTCTCTGATAGATAGAAATTACTTCTGGCTTACGCTGTTTTCGCAGCCGCGAGCTTGTGAAGCGTTGAAGTGGCAAGCTCAGCTACTCCAACTCTGGGCGTTCCCTCCACCAGATTCGCGAGTGTTTTCAATACCTCAGGATAACCTGAGACATTGTAGGCCTCCGCCTCCTCTTTAGTGTCCCAGAAGCTGATAGCGATAGCTTCCGAGCGGTCGGGGGCGACGAAAGTCATCTCATCGCGGAATCCCTTTTGTTTACGCAGGAGTGGCAAAATCTTGCTCTCTACAACGTTGGTAAACTCGGTGGTGGCGTTCGGCTTCAGTTCCATTATGACATGTCGTGTAAACATAGTTTGCTCCTTAGGTTGTTTGGCTATGGACTTCAGGTGATCTGGGTGATTCCAGAGGAGCTGAGAAGAGAGTAAGCTTGAAACTCGATTCGGCGCGTACCTTATCACGCACCTGCGCCTTTACCTAATCAGGTGTATTCGACGTGTCATGAAGATCGAATTGCTCAGAAATAGTTCTAAAGTTCTCTTGGCCCTTGGGGACAAGGGCCTTCTTCTCAAGCAGGACAAGGCACTCCCAAACGTGGTCGGCATCCTCACAGGTGAATCCCTTCGTAACTCATGGTGGAGCCATCCCAAGGCTCATCTCATCTTCTCCGTCTTGTCTGAGCTCGCTGATCACCCGGACGTGCTTTTCACTAAGCTGCTCTACCGCAAGGACACGCTGGTCCACCGGTCCTTATGGCCTGCCGTGCTCACTGTGGGCCAGGCGCGAGACCAGTGGCAAGTGCAAGGACTATCGGTCGACGCTAAGCGGCTGCTCAAACGCCTTGGCAGAGAAGGTGAACCGATCCGTGCGGTTGGGGTGCCGATCAAGGAACTCGAAGGGCGTCTCCTCGTCACGACTCAGGAAATCCACACGGAGTCAGGTCGTCATGAAATGGCGCTTGAATCCTGGCAGGCCTGGTCGGAGCGCGTGAGTTGCACCCCTATGGATTCCGTTGCGCATGCCCGAAAGGCTCTTGAGGACGCGGCTTGCAGGCTTGGCGCTCCTGTCACCTCACTTCCATGGCCAACCGAGGTGCGCGCCTGATCTAAGTCCACGACAGCTTTGACCGGTTTTAGTTGCGACTTTCCATCAATACTGCAAGTTGTGCGGGTTGTACCAGCCGGCCACGGTTGAGATTGATTGAGGGATCGTTCACCAGCCAAAAGTCGACTTCGGCTGCACCCCCTACCGGGGCCAGTTGCTTGAGCAAGCCGGCATCAAGCTGTACTGGTTTGAAAAGCAGCATTCCGAAGTTACGTAAACGGGCCTGGAAGGCGTCGCTACTACTGTTAAATAGTGGCACACGAAAGCGTCCGTGATCGTCAAGCGAAAACACATCGCCGTTTGCTCGTTGCATGACATAGATAGGGCTCATAAAAACCGTTCTTCACTCCAACAGAAATCAAAGAAACCTCTATCCGGCGGAGACGCTATTCAAGCGATGATCCACGATTCAAGAGACGCGCGAATTCGTTGCTCAACTCCTGTGCATGACTGCGAGCGTCGCTGAACTTCCGAAAGGAAAGAAGAGATACTTCTGCTTCAGTTGGTTGTCTGAAGCTCCCCTCCGGGGCCTGAAACTCCACGAGACTTAGCGGCGGGTGCTGGTCCTTTTCAGCATTTACTGTATTAGTGATTCCCACTTTTAACTCGCTCCTGCTTTCTCTCCTTTTCAGATGGTTCAACTCATAGCAATTCCGAGAGCAGCAGTCTGTGCTCTAACGCACATAGCCTTAGGTAGTGATCAAAACAGTGTGTCATTTACAATGATGACGAACAAAGGAGAGATCCGGGGAAACCTTTTGGGTCGGCCCGTCTCAGAGTTAACAAGAGCTATGCGAGTGATAGAAATAGCAATAGGCGTAATCCTGTTAGGTGGTGCAGCATGGACCACGGTTAAGACTTATAAAGGGCGCGGCATCTCATCGATTTTGGTCCTCGCGTTCGCTGTATTCCTCGTCGCCCTGGGTTTATGTTTTCTCTTTGGTGCCTTTGGCGAATTGGTGCACAACCTCAGGTTTGGGAGCGAGTGGCTCAAATGAACCCGAGTATGTTTGAATGGCTTTGCCTCGCCTCACATCCGGCGGCGAAGCCGGACCAACCACTGCGAAGCCCGACCAAACCACTTTTAGGGCAAAGCAGTTTGACATATAGCACTACGAAGCGTACGGTTGGATAGAACCGAGACCAGCTAACTCCATTCTCAGCTCTTCTGGACCCGCCAGATTCGTCTGAAACCTACAGCTCAACTACCAAAAAGTTAAGAGTGTTTTGCGTCGGTATTAGTCTCGTCATTATTGGCGTTTGTTAACGCAAGCCATAATGCTTACTAATTCGCAGCCCTCGCAGACCCTAATCCTGGTAGAACCTAAAAAGGAGATTGAAAGCAGTTATGACGACGAATATCCAACCACTGCACGACCGCGTAATCGTGAAACGAGTTGATGAAGGCGAGCAGGTGCGCGGTGGCATCATCATTCCCGACTCAGCGAAAGAGAAATCCCAGGAAGGTGAAGTGATCGCTGCAGGCCTTGGCAAATACAAGGAAGACGGGACGCGCCAGCCATTGGATGTCAATGCAGGCGACCGTGTGTTGTTCGGCAAATACGGCGGTTCAGAGATCAAAGTTAACGGCGAGGAGCTGTTGATTATGCGCGAGGACGAGATTCTGGGAATCATTACCCGCGCAGGCGCAGCCGCCAGCGGCCAAAAGAGCAAATAGGAGAAGAGATAAAGATTATGGCAAAGCAAATAGTTCATGGCGAAGAATCAAGAGCTGCAATTCTGCGCGGCGTGAATCAGCTCGCCGACACAGTGAAAATCACCCTTGGACCAAAGGGTCGCAACGTCGTTCTCGATAAGAAATACGGAAGCCCAACCATCACGAAGGACGGCGTGACAGTAGCGAAAGAGATCGAACTGAAAGATGCAACGGAGAATATGGGCGCGCAGATGGTGCGCGAGGTAGCGTCGAAGACCAGCGATGTTGCCGGAGACGGCACAACTACGGCGACGGTGCTCGCACAGGCCATTTTCCGCGAGGGCGTGAAAACCGTGGCCGCTGGAGCGAACCCCATGGCTCTGAAACGTGGCATTGATAAAGCGGTCGAGCGTGCAACTAAAGAGATCAAGAAAATGTCGAAACCGGTCACGGGAGACATGATCGCGCAGGTCGGCACGATTTCGGCAAATGGCGACCACAGTATCGGCGCGTTAATCGCCGAAGCGATGGACAAGGTTGGTAAAGATGGTGTCATCACCGTCGAAGACTCGAAAACGATGGAGACGGCTTTGGAAGTTGTTGAAGGGATGCAGTTCGATCGTGGCTACCTTTCGCCCTACTTCGTCACTGACGCGGAAACGATGAAAGCCGTGCTCGAGAATCCAGTCATTCTGCTCAGCGAAAAGAAGATTTCGGCGATGAGAGACATGCTTCCCATTCTTGAGCAGGTCGCAAAGTTGGGCAAACCAATCTTGATTATCGCGGAGGATGTAGACGGCGAAGCCCTCGCAACCCTCGTGGTCAACAGACTGCGTGGCACGATCAATGTCGCAGCGGTCAAGGCGCCTGGCTTCGGTGATCGTCGTAAGGCGATGCTTGAAGACATTGCGATCCTTACGGGCGGCAAGGTCATCAGTGAAGACCTCGGAATCAAGCTCGAGAACGTAATGCTTGAAGACCTGGGTACCGCAAGACGTGTAACGATCGACAAAGAGAACACGACAATCATCGATGGCGGTGGCGAGACCAGCGATTTACAAGGCCGGGTGAAAACCCTAAAAACCCAAATTGAAGACTCTACCTCAGATTACGATCGCGAAAAACTGCAAGAGCGGCTGGCAAAACTCGTTGGCGGCGTTGCGGTAATTCGCGTCGGCGCAGCTACGGAAACCGAGCTCAACGAGAAGAAGGCGCGGGTCGAAGATGCTATGCACGCGACGCGCGCGGCAGTAGAAGAAGGCATCGTGCCGGGCGGCGGTGTCGTATTCATTCGCGCTGCGAAAGTGCTCGACAAGTTCAAACTCTTCGAGGACAACGAGGACGAATCCGCCGGCGACCCGGACGAGCAGATTGGCGTCAACATCGTCAAGCGGGCACTGGAAGAGCCGCTGCGTCAGATTGTTTCAAACGCCGGCAAAGAAGGCGCCGTCATTGTCGAGAAAGTTCGTTCAGAGAAGAACCCAAACATCGGCTATAACGCAGTAACCGAAAAGTTTGAGGACCTTGTTGCTGCGGGTGTGATTGATCCCGCTAAGGTGACACGTTGCGCGCTGCAAAACGCCGCTTCAATCGCAGGGCTCATGCTCACGACTGAAGCGCTTATTTCTGAGCTACAGGATGATGACAAGCCGAGGGCAATGCCCGGCGGCATGGATATGTAATTCGGTGGCAAATTGGGAAGCCAACGTGTTCAGCATGGGGCTTCTGTTAACTCGCCAAAGGAGAGAAGTCTTCTGGAGGTGAGAACACCCTATAGAGGGAAAGGTAAGAAACTTATGTCTATGAAACTTTATGTCGGCAATCTCTCGTTTGAAACGTCGAGCAATGAACTACAAACATTATTCGCGCAAACGGGCACAGTCGAAAGCGTATCGTTGATCGAAGATCGTGAAACAGGCCGCTCGCGTGGCTTTGGTTTCGTCGAGATGTCAACGAAAGAGGAAGGCGCAGCGGCGATTGAGAAATTCAACGGCCAGGAATTAGGCGGGCGATTCTTGAAAGTCAACGAAGCCAAGCCGCGTGAAAGTCGCGTCGGCTTTTAGTTAAGAACAATCGTGAGCGGTGACAAGGATCTCGAGTTTGAAAAGACGCGGGATCTTTTTCATTAGGAATGTTGGGTTACGGGAACAAAGGTTTCAGCGTTAGCTTGGGCGACAAGTACGTAATTCCTCCGCTCCTGAGATGAGGTATCGAAAAGCGGGTTCAGATATTTACGTAGCTGATCAAGATCAAAAGGTTTCGTAATGATATCGTCGCACCCTGCGGCCAGAGCAGCCACTTGATAGCTGGGAGTGCCCCAACCATCGAGCGCCAGAATTTTAACTTGATCCAAGAGCTTGTTTTCACGAATGCGGCGAGTGGCTCCCAGGCCATCAAGAAAAGGCAGGCTACCGTCCATTAGAATCATCTCAGGCCGTTCCCGCGATGCCGCCGCGACGGCCTCTAGTCCATCACAGGCTTCCACTACTCGACAGCCCCACATCTCTAATAGCATGTGAAGCATTTCGCGCGTGTCGTCGTGGTCTTCTACAACAAGGATCGTAGGTTGGCGAGCAGTTCGCAGTCGAGGTAAGTAGTGGCGGGTTGCAGATTCGGTTGTTTTGGCTTTGCCAAGACTAGTAGACATCGGGGGTTGTCCTTTCAATACCGACGTTGAGCTCCCTGAACGGAGAGTTCGTTGACCCCTTGTTAAGTGTCTGGATTGTTATTTGATGCATAGTATGCTCGTAGCTCTTTGTTCCGTCTGTACGCTAACACACAGAGCACATGTAGTCTGAAGTCCGTCACAGTTAAGCCCCTGTCTATTTGGGTATGCGTGTGTTAGCGCACAGACCCTCTCTCGTTCGAGTGCTATAAGTCATTAGCTTCCTTTCGAAATTACGTTTCGACATCCGGGATCGGGTCAGCAACCTTCTTCTTGAGCCGCCTTGTAATTCTCTGGAGAGGCCGACGAAGTTGTGCCCTTCAGGTGCAATTTGTGTATTCCAATGTGTGCTTGGATAACCTTGGTGCAAGCTCTAGAAACTGTAGGAAGAAGAAATGTCGATCTTAAAAAGCATTGTTTCCATGTTCGTCCTGTTAGCGCTTTCAATCGTCAGCGGCCTGAGCATACAGGCGCAGCAACAAACTAACCGTAATAACACCCGTGAAGTCGGCAACATGCTTCAACGACTTGAAAGGAGCTCGAGCAGGTTCCGCAATAGTCTTAATGTGGCACTGGTCCAGGGAAGCGTTGACCAAACCCGGCCTCAAAATGACATCAGCACGTTCCAATCTGGCTTGGACCTCGCCATCGAGCAGTTCAGGGATCAGTTCACTCGCAGGCTTGCTGTTTCATCCGACGTTGAGAGCATCCTGCAAAAGGCGTCGCCCATCAATAGCTTCATAACCCAAAATACCCTAAACCCTCGGGTCAAGAATGACTGGACATCGGTTCGAACAGATCTGAACACCCTGGCGAGTGCCTATAGCGTCAGTTGGCAGTGGAACCAACTAACTCCGATGAAGGTTAACGCAAATGGATCGTTCCGACTGTCCGAGAGCGAACTCAATCAGCTAATTCAGCGGATCGAGAACGGCGGTGACACGTTTCGTGTAAGTCTTACCGATGCTTATTTCCAGAGGCCTTACGATCAGACCAGAAGCGAGGGCAGCATGAATGATGCTCTTCGAGGCTTCAAAAAGGCGACAAATGAATTGCGCATTCGCTTCGATGCCAGGCAGTTGGTGACGGACGACGTCCGGCGCCTGCTCGACCAAGCCACGCCCCTCGACAATTTCATGCGCGACAACTCACTTACAGACCGCGCCAAGGGCGATTGGTCGACACTGCGCGCGGATCTAAGCGTCCTGGCCACCGCTTATGACGTAGTAGCGCCGCGTTGGGGAAACAGCGCAATTTCATCATCTGGAAACATGAGCACTAATCGCCTGACCGGAACTTTTAAATTGGACTCGTCTCGCAGTGACAAGCCGCGCGATAAAGCGCAGCGCGCGACTCAGAATGTACGTAGTGACGAACGGCAGGAAGTCGCTGACCAAATTCTGGCGCGGCTTGAATCTCCTGAGATGCTGATGCTGCAGCGCCGCGGTGCAACGATGACTATTGCTTCTTCGCTGGCGCCACAATCAACCTTTGAGGCAGATGGCCGCGAGCGACAGGAACAAATGTCCAACGGTAGATGGACCAAGGTAACAGCAACGCTTCGCGGGGAGCAGTTAGTAGTGAGTTCGAACGGCTACAAAGAAAATGATTTTAATGTCACTTTCGATGCCAGTGAAAACGACGGCAGTCTACGGGTGCGGCGGCAGATCTATTCCGACCGGCTAACTCAACCGGTAGTGGTTGATAGTGTTTATGACCGGACCGCCGATGTGGCGCAGTGGAGCATCGATAACGATTCGCGGTCGGTGTTGGCTAACGCCAGAGCAGCCAGCGGTGAATTCATCGTGCGAGATGGTGAAACTCTAGTGGCCGTCTTGAACAATAATCTGACCACAAAGCTGTCGCAGCAGGGTGACCTGTTCACCATGACCGTGCGCGACCCCAGTCAATTCGAGGGAGCAGTTATCGAAGGCACGGTGGGCAGTGTGGACCAGGGAGGACGTTTGACTGGCCGGTCAGAGATGTCGCTCAACTTCGACAGGATTCGGTTAAGGAACGGTCAGACCTATAAATTCTCCGGCGTTCTCGGGAATGTGAGACTGCTGAATGGCGACACAATCAAGGTTGACAACGAAGGAAGCGCGCAAGGCGGCAACCAGACCACGCAGACGATCCAACGCGCGGGCGTTGCCACGGCTGTCGGCGTCGTCATCGGCGCCGTTGTCGGCGGTGGGAAAGGCGCAGCGATCGGCGGAATCATTGGGGCCGCAGGGGGAGCCAGTACAGTTTTTATTCAGGGTAAAGACAACCTCGAGCTGCCGAGTGGCACAGAACTGACAATTCGTGCGAGTGGTCCGAGGTAGTTAGGGCCAATGGCATATGTGAGACAGCGCACAGACAGAGCAGAGTAAAAGGTTCATTCTGTGTGACAGGATCATTTCCGGACTGAGGGAGTTTGCGACGCTATGAAAATAGTCATTCTAATCACCGTCATTGAAAGTCTAGCTGTCATGTTGGCGATTGCGTATTTCTACTACAGACGTGGTCAGTCACAAAAACACGCATTAGTTCTTCATCGGGCAGGAGTAAAAATATGACTGGAATAGTTGAAGTGAGCAGTAACGTTGGTAACGACACCTCACGGGCAGAATGGCCGGGTATCGTGTCCAGATTTCAGTTGGTCATCCTGGCAACGCACAGAAGCAAGCAACTCTTACTGGGTGCACAGCCGCGGATCGTAGCCGACCGACTGAAACGAAGGAATACAAGCATCGCGCTTGAGGAATTGAAGAGAGGTCTCATTCTCTTCAATCCACTCCCAACTGAAGCAGCTCAAAGCATGGCGTGAGATCTCGCATCATTACGGGCCTTCGCTCACGCTACCGATTCAAGAATAAACTTCGTCACTCCCTCGGGTTCAGCCAACATCGGTACGTGCCCCCAGCCCTCGCGACTTTGCCAAATCACATTTTCGGGAATCTCGTGGCGCAAACGTGCCCTGGGAGGAAGTAGCCAGTCGCGCTTTCCAAAAGCGATTGTGACGCGAATGCTCTCGGGAATTGTCCTGCCGCCTATGAAAGGATCTTTCATGCTTTCGCGGAATTTTTTGAAAGCAACTTTGGAGGCAAAGATTGGAGCGGAGGCAAAGATATTTATCAACTCACACGCATCTTCTTCGGGGACATTGATCGACACTGGGACGGCCATCAACAATTTGCGCGTGTATTGCCGGCGAAGCAAAATGTGGGTCAGACGCGGGAAGTGGCGTACGCCGAGGCGCGTGAATTGAAGGACCAACTCGCTGCGAATCGGGTAACGTTTCTTCCACAAGCCGGCGGGCGAAATGGCAACGATGGATTTGACACGAAAGCCGCCCAGTTTCCCGAGCTTGGCTGCTTCCAGAGCCAGATACCCTCCTAAAGAGTTTCCCACAATGTCCACATACTCATGATCTTTGCTGATTTGTTTCTCTTCGTCGATCCGGTTCAGTGTTTCGGTTAGCGAACCGATACCGGCCAGTAGATTGGCTGGTGTCGGCTGAATGTTATCGGGCACTGGCGGAGTTATGCCAAAGCCCGCAATGTCAAATGCCAGGACACGCCGTTGGTTAGCAAGATTATGGATGACCTTCTTCCACGCAACGTGCGACATGCCGATGCCGTGGAGCAGAATCAACGGGCGACCGTGGCCCATATCCTGGTAGTGCCAGCCAGACTCATGGTTCGGACAAAAAAGGCAACTGGGGTTATTTGTAGATCGGGATTGGTCCATGTGTTTAGTGTAGCAGTCTGACGTTTATTAATAGTTAGCAAAAGAATTAGTAATACGTTAAGAACTCCAATGACATTCGGCAGTTTATTTTGCCTGGAGCGGAAGAATTTTGAGTTATCATACGCCTCACCTCCTATTCATTTTCCCATTTCTTGTCTTCGCTACTGACCCCGAGCAAAGGCCAGGAACTATTAGTCAGGCGGAAGGGGAATCAGAGTGAGACACTTAATGTTTTGTGCGATATTGATTGCTTTCATTAGTGTAGTTACGGCAGCCCAGGACCGGGGTTCTGAAAACAAAAAAGAACAGGGATCAGAATCGACACCCTTAACCAGCATCGGCTCAAAGTCACGTTGGCGTTTGCAGCCAAAAGCTCTCAACCGTTGTCCGACGCAGTTCATCACTTTTCTTGAGTCCTGCCCGACATTTACCCCACTCACACCTCACAACGCAGCGAATCACGCGGCCAAAAAGCCTGCTGGTGATCAAAGCTTTCATTGGTTGACGGCGATCAAACAGTCTCTGGTATTTTTGGGCGTCCAGCACGGCTACGCTATGACGCAACCAAAAACTCGTCAGGATCTCAAGGGTCCTTTCTTTAAGGACTATGCTAGCTCCGTCAAGTCGTTACGCGGCTGGAAAGACGGCGGACGGTTCTTTACTAACTACATCGCGCATCCGATGCAAGGCTCTCTTCTCGGATTTATTCAAGTTCAAAACGACCCGAAAGGGATGAATCTCTCCTACAACGAATCGAATGCTTATTGGCGGAGCCGTATCAAAGCTCTGGCGTGGTCAGCAGCCTGGAGCACTCAGTTTGAAATCGGCCCAGTCAGTCAGGCGTCAATTGGTAATGTGGGGTTGCATGGAAAACAGACCTACGTCGACTTGGTCGTTACACCGATAGGTGGAATTGGGTGGCTGGTCCTGGAAGACTTTGTGGACAAGAACATCATCCTCATGATTGAACGACGCTATTCTGGAAGCTTTTATATTAAGGTTGCCAGTCGGACGTTCCTCAATCCGACGCGGAGCGTTGCAAATCTACTGCGATTCAAAGCGCCATGGTACAGGGGCAGCGTACTACGCTGATGACTGCGGTGAAGGCATCTTTTTTTGAGATGGAGTGAAAGAGAGAAGATGAGCCTGATTCTCTATCTCCTTCGACACGGACAAACGGCGCTCAGCCGCGACGATGTCTTTTGCGGATCAGGATTGGATCCGGAACTAACTCCTGAGGGCATGGAGATGGCCCATGCTTTTGCGAGGGCGTACCGCGAGGTCGAATGGCGCGCAGTTTATTCCAGTAGCTTGCGTCGAAGTATTACGACCGCACAGCCTCTGTGTGATGCCGTAGGAATCAACCCACAAGTACGCGCTGAGTTAAATGAGATTGCTTATGGCAAGTGGGAGGGACTGACGAAGGACCAGGTCAGCAAAGAATATCATGATGAATACATTAGCTGGTTAGCTGACCCCGCCTGGCATGCACCAACCGGAGGAGAATCGGCGATTGTAACTGGCCGACGTGGCTTACAAGTGATCGAGGAGATCCAAAGGCAGTTTACCGGTGGGAACGTGTTGATAGTCTCACATAAAGCCACTATCAGGATCATTCTTTGCAGCGTTCTGGGAATCGATGTTGGCCGCTTTCGTTATCGGCTGGCTTGTCCCGTAGGCTCCCTTAGCTCGGTAGAGTTTACTTCCAATGGGCCAATGCTAAAGGTATTGGCTGACCGATCTCACCTAACCGATAGTCTGCGTTCGTTACGCGGCACCTGATATGCTCACATAATATGTCTTGGCAGTGCGTCCGGCTCCGTTACGACTTACAGTTCCATGCGAGCGTTTGGCTTTGCACCGGTCACACATCTTGCCCGATTAGATATTTCTTGCTGGATTCGTAGTTTAAATAGCTGCGCGGCGGGTCTTTGAATGGATGTCAACCGACTTATGTGAACTGTTGCGTGTGCTGTCTTTCGGCTGCCAAACCAATACTGAATTAGATCACACTCTTCGAGAGTACGGCGGGTTGTTATGTCGGAACCGGCGAATAGCTGCCTGGAGTTCTGAATGGATAACTGGGAAAGGTGAACACCTATCTCGGTTTGCGCGGTCCTTGAGTCGGAATTAACGTCCACCCTTGTGGGATTTCTGAAAACTCTGATGGGAATCGCAAAGGTTCAGATGGGAGTTCGCAGACCCGGGAAGCAATTTGTGAGTTGAAGATGGGTGCCGCTCAATTCCGAGAAGAGAACTCGCACGTCCCTGAAGGGATCTACTGGATCAGAGAAGTGAAACGGGAACTAGAGCGGGGAGGAAAAGCGGTAAGGTTTTGCAGTTTCAAAACTGGACCGACACAAAAGTCCCCACAGTAAACGGGAACGGGCAGCATCCGCTGCCCGTAAGTGCTTGAAATGATTGGTCGGGGCGAGAGGATTCGAACCTCCGACCTCACGGTCCCGAACCGTGCGCTCTACCAGGCTGAGCCACGCCCCGACGAAGGTGGATGAGAGGGCAGCAGGCTGCGAGTGTCAAACACCCGCCGCTTTTGTCTGAATGCCGACCACTTTTGCTTCTTTCAATAACGTGTTTCGAGGGTCGATTTCGATTCCCGAGGGTTGTTCGCGGAGTTGGATTGTTTCAACTGTTGTTGCGGCGGTCGGTTTGAGAAGGATGTCGCGCGAGCCGGAAGATGTCCGGAGCGTCACGGGAACGGGATCGAGGAAGACGTTGCCAGGTTGAAGTTGCTTTAGGGTTAGGCGTAATTCGCGGTTGCGCGTGCCGCCCTTCGCCAAACCAAACTGCCATGACAGTTCATATTGCGGATGGCCGCTGTCGTAGATCCAACGCTGGAAAAATGCACGCAGGTCCTGGCCGGAAGATTTCTCCAAAGCTTTGCGAAGGTCTTCAGTGCTCGCGGTTGCGTTGGCGTGCGCCTGGTAGTAACTCCGGATGCCACGAAAGAACGCGTCGTCGCCGAGACGCGCGCGTAACATGTGCAGCACCCACGCACCCTTTTGGTAGTTATTGCCGTTCAGAAGCTTGAACAGGTCTTCAGTGTCGCGATCGTGGATCGGTATGCGGTTACTCTTTTCGTATGCGAGAGCCGATGTTGCGGCTTCTTTCATATAACTCTGAAACGCTTCTTCGCTTTCGTAGCGCTGCAAAAAGAGACCCGCAAAGTAAGTGGCAAAACCTTCACTCAACCACAGATCGGCCCACGTCGATTCAGTCACCGAATCGCCAAACCACTGATGCGCGATCTCGTGCGCGATCAAACTCACTGTTCCGATCGGAATGCCATACGTCTGACTGATCTTCGCTTGCGGCGGTCGTGGGCCAAACAAGTTGCTCGTGAAAACGATCGCGCTCGAGTTTTCCATACCACCAAACCGCGTCGCCCCGACGATCATCGCGAGCTTCTCGTAGGGATAAGGCCCAACCGTTTCACTGAAATACGCCAACGTCGGAATCGAAGGCGCGAAGCCTTTGATCGCCAACGGCCCATCGCTCTGCGGGACGTAATAAGAAAGCAGCGTGATCGAACGTTCCTTCGGTTCGAAACGCGCAAACTGTCCCACGCCGATAATCATGCAGTACGGCGGAATGGGCACGCCCTCGGAATAGGTCCAGGTGCGACTGCCATTCGCCGTCGTTTGCACGTTGTCCAACTTTCCATTCGCGACAACTTCATTTCCGGCGGGCGCGGTGATGTTGAACGTTACGGTCGCTTTCGCTGACGGATGGTCCAACGTAGGAATCCAGTGGTGAACGCGGTTGGGCCAGTTGTCGCCGACAGCCGAAGGTTTTCCGTCTTTGTCGTTCGTGAGAATCAATCCATCTTTCGGCTTGCCGTGATACTGCACGGAAATCTGTAACTGCGTCCCCGGTGAAGCGGATTCAGCGAGATCGATTTTCAGTTTGCCGTCCCGGTGGATGTAGGTAGCTGTTTTGGAGTTGACTGTGACAGCGTCGATCGCGAGTTCGCCGAAGTCGAGATCGACCACCTTTGTCAGTTTAAGTATCAGAACGTCGATGCGTGCGGACGCGGACGTGATCTCGGAAAGACGGTCGTTGAGCGTGATATTGACGACGTAGTGTTTTGGTTGCCATGTATCTATGAGTCGTTCGACCCGCACTGCGAACGACACAGAGCAGGGATAAAAAACCAATAGAACGAAAAGCGAGATTTGAAAGAAGCGGTGTGAACGGTTCATTTAACGGATCCCGACATTATTAGCGAATTCCCAACATCAACAGCGCTGAACGATCTGAAACTACTCTGTCACTCTCTAGCCACTTACGATACTCAACCAACTCATCTTCAATAACCGGCCGATTACCAAGACGCGCCGCGGGCGTGCGTTCGAAGGCACGATTCGTCAGCGCCATGTGTGCTTTGCGCACCGGCAACCGCTGCGGTCCGGCCAGCGTCGCTTCTGCCGATTCGACATTCGGAAAGAAGTCGTCGTAAGCGAGCAGGTGCCAAACCGTTTCGGCGCCCTCGCCCTCAACAGCCAACACACGCAACAGCCCGAAACCGCTTTCGAGCTGAAAAATCAAATCATCACCGGGTTCAAATTCGGGCATAGTCAGACACGATTAACACACATTGCCAAATGAAAATGGGACTTCTAGAATCGGCATTCGCGTAGAATCAGGCATTCGCGATGAACCAGTCCGATTCCAACAAAGACTACTATGGTGTTTTGGGCGTCGACAAGGACGCCTCGCAGCGCGACATCGATCGCGCGCACAAACGCCAGGCTGCGAAGCATCATCCGGATCGCGGCGGTAACGAGGAACGAATGAAGTCGGTAAACGAGGCGTACGGTGTTTTGAAGGACGCCACGTTGCGCCGCGCCTACGATGCCTCGAGAACAACTTGGGCAACGAGAGCGAGCAGCTTTGTTCCCGCTTCGACACCGACGGCGCGCGACGTTGGCGTGCTGGGTCATGTTCTCAGCGCGACCTTGTGCCTGATCGCGGGCTTGTTCTTGCTGTTGCTGGTTCGCATTCAATGGATCTGGTTTTTATGGCCGCTCGCGATTCTTGCGGTGTTCGTTGTTGGATTCGGTGTGCTGCTTGCCCGTAGCGCGATGGTAGCGGTAAACGACTCGCTGCCAGTGACGAATCGTTTGAAGCGGCACACGAGGCTTCAGGAAGTCGCTTTCTGGACCGTGATCGTCACCACCGGCTACGGGCTTTACCTATTGCTGTCGTATTGAATCAGATGATCAAAGGTCTGGACCTGCTCTTTTTCGAAGTGAACAGTCTCGAAGAGTCGCTTTTGTTCTATCAAAACGTGCTCGGGTTTGACGTAGAATCAATCAGCCTCGACTCCGAGCCGCCGATGGCCCGGCTGCGTGGCGGCGAACTGAGAATCACATTGGCCCAACACCTGGAGACGATGTTGCGCCGCGGGCGTGGCGTTCATTTCTTCGTCGGCGTGGAGGATGTCGATCGATTCTACGAGCAACTGATTGAAAGAGGCGCTGACGTTCTACCTCCGGTCGATGAAGGTTGGGGCGGCCGCTTCATCACTTTGGAAGATCCGGATAAGTATCGCTTTTTCTTTGTAACCTGGAGTGAATAATGGCAGGACAACACGTAGAGAATTTGTTTCGCCGCTTCAAAGGCGAGAAGATCAATCTCAAAACGATCTCCGGCGGCCTTTATACGGGACGCGTTGTCGAGATCACCAACGATTACGTCTGTCTGAATGAAACTGACGGAGGCGAGAGCCAAACAGTCTTCATCTTTTTCATCGCGATCGAGTCGGTGGCAGCGAACGTAGACACTGAGTAGAGTTTTTGTAGTATGCAGTACGTTGCAAACCCGCCCAATCCCTGGTTAACGCATTCCGTCGAATGGATTGGCGAACCACCGGAAACGAAGCTCGAAGTCTTTGAGGAGACTGAAACTCGCCGGATCATCACGCATAACGACAGCCCGGACGTCGGCTTCAACTACACCGTCAATTGCTATCGCGGCTGCATTCACGGTTGCACTTATTGCTTCAGCCGTCCCACGCACGAGTATCTCGGCTACGGCGCCGGCACGGATTTCGACCGGAAGATCATCGCGAAAGTGAAGGCGCCGAAACTGTTGCGCGAAGAGTTGATGAAGCCTTCGTGGAAAGGCGATGAGATCGTCTTCTCGTTTACTTCCGATCCATACATTCCGTTGGAAGCGAATTACAAACTCACACGGCAGTGTCTCGAAGTGTGTGCTGAGTTTCACCAGCCGGTGGGCGTTATTACGAAGTCGGCAATGATCCGCCGCGACATCGACGTGTTGCAGGAGTTGTCGCGCAACGCGCATCTCGGTGTTTTCTTCACGATTCCGTTCACTGATGTGGAAGCCGCGAGAGCAGTGGAGCCTTATGCGCCTTTGCCGGAAGCGCGCTTTCATGCAATGGAAGCGCTCGCCGCTGCCGGCATCAATGTTGGCATCGGCATCGCTCCGGTCATCCCGGGACTCACAAGCGATATTCCGGTGTTGTTGAAACGGGCCAAAGAAGCAGGCGCGCAATATGCTTTCATCAACATGTTGCGTCTGCCCGGTAACGTTGCGCCTTATTTCGAAGAACGCTTGCGCGAGAAGTTGCCGACCAAAGCCGATCGCATCCTCAATCGAATTCGCGAAGCACGCGGCGGCAAGCTGAATTCAAGTGTCTTTGGCGAACGAATGCGAGGCAAGGGCGAGTATTGGGCCGCCACCGAACGGCTCTTCAAAATTCATTGCGCGCGGCTGGGCTTTAACAAGAAGCGCACTCACGAAACTTCTGCCACCACGACTTTCCGCCGCCCGACCGCACAGGCCAGCCTGTTCTAGTTCGAGCTTTGTACTTTGATCTTTGTGCTTTGTGTCCGGCGCGACAAAGCACAAAGTGCAAAGATCCAAGTTCAAAGGTAGAGACACAAGCCTTAAGTTTCTCTATAATGGCCGCAACCCCTACAGCCAAAATCGGGAGGCAAATGCGATGCTGATCCGCGACGTGATACGCAACCGCGAGCCTTACTCAACAAAGGCTTCTGCCACCGTGCAGGAGGCCGCGGAATTTATGGCTGCACGAAACATTGGCGCGGTCTGTGTGATCGACGATGAAGGCAAACTGCTCGGCGTGTTTTCCGAGCGAGACGTTTTGAAGCGCATCGTCGTTCCCAAGCGCGACCCGCACACGGTCCGAGTCGGAGAAGTGACCAGCGAGTTGCGAGCCGTGATCCGTTGTGACGAAACACCCCACCAGGCCCTCGAACGAATGGAGTTGATTGGTACTCGTCACCTGCCGGTGGTCGATGGCGAACGCTGGGTCGGAATGCTTTCGCTGCGCGATCTGCTGCGCGTCGAGGTTGGCGAACAAGGAGACGAGATCAAGCTGCTTCACGAGTACATTCAACACTAGGTAGCAAGGGGTTCACGTGTCATCCAACAATTCGATCGTTCTTTTCGCCCTCACAATCGTTTTCTGTCTGGCCTGCGATAAAGCACCGCAGGGTCGCGGCGCAGGCGAAGTCGCAACGTCGGCGCAAGCAAACACCAGTTTCAAAATCGAAAAGGTCGCGGGTGGACTGGAAGTGCCGTGGTCCTTCGTTTGGACGCCTGACGGCCGGTTGATCTTTACTGAGCGTCCGGGAAGAGTGCGAGTTATCGAAAACGGAGCTCTGCGTTCGCAGCCGTTGTTTGTTGTGCCGGATGTTGAAGTGACGGGCGAGAGCGGGTTGATGAGTCTCGCGTTGCACCCGCAGTTCAGCACCAATCACTTCATTTACATTGCGTATGCATACGCTAGGGATAAAGTTCGCGTGGCTCGTTATCGCGAGGCGCCCGAGGGCTTCGTCGATCGCACCGTGATCATCGAGGGTATTCCCGCCGCGCAGTATCACGCCGGTTGCCGGATTCGCTTTGGTCCTGATGGCAAGCTCTACATCACGACTGGTGATGCAACCGAACGCCAACTGGCCCAACGTCTCGACTCACTGGCCGGAAAGACATTACGTTTGAACGACGACGGCTCGGTGCCGCAAGACAATCCATTCGTAGGACAGCAGAACGCGCGGCCGGAAATATGGTCTTACGGTCATCGCAACGCACAGGGAATGGACTGGCAACCGGGCACGAATCTGATGTTTCAGACCGAACATGGACCAAGCGGGTTCGATGGACCGGAAGGCGGAGACGAAGTCAACATCGTCGAGCGCGGCAAGAACTACGGCTGGCCGCTGGTTCATCACAAAGAGACACGAGCGGGAACCGAACCGCCGCTGCTTGAATACACGCCGGCGTGCGCGCCTGCGAGCGGGGCGTTCTATCGTGGCAACGCGTTTCCGCGTTTCAAAGGAAACTTTTTCTTTGGCTGTTTAGGTGGTGAGAGATTGATCCGAGTTGAGCTGGACGGGCGTCGTGTTGTTCGTCAGGAAGATCTGATCAGGGATTATGGCCGCATTCGTGAGGTCGAAGAAGGGCCAGATGGGTATTTGTATTTTTCCACGTCGAATCGCGACGGACGTGGAAAGCCGGCCACGGATGATGATCGGATCTTGAGGTTGGTACCCGCTGGATCGTAATTAAATCTTTTGCGCGAGAATCGCGGTCTTGCTCCAGCCGATAGCTTCCTTACGTGGAAAGCGATACTGGTGAACGATACGGAAGTGTCGTTCAGTCTGGTCCTTTACTGCCTTCGGCGGGTGACTCTTGAAGCGGAATAGAATTTCGAGCAGGATGCCAACAGCACTGGGATGAATCGGTAAGTGAAGCAAATGACCACCCGGGGCGAGCACACGCGCGAGCTCGTTTATCCCATCCTCAAGGTTCACGTACTCGAGCGCGCCTGCGGTAACAACCAAATCGAGTGACTCATCGGCAAACGGCAGGCACAAGAGATTGCCCTGCGTGAACGTGACGTCGCGTTTTCTTCCGGAACTGTAATAGAGCGACTTGCGCGCCGCAGCCACTGATGTGGAGGACAGATCGAGCGCCGTAATCGCCACCGGAAACCGAATCGCACGCAACATTGCGAGGGTCAACAAGCCTGTGCCGCAACCCGCGTCCAGGATGCGAGCGCCCCGGGAAACGGGCAGCGGATGAGTCTCGAAGTACTGATCCAGCGCCCGGCCGTAACCGTTCAACTTGAAGGTCAGATCATAGTACCGGGCAATCCGGTCGTAGTAAGAGCCCGCGCGAGCCTTGGTTTTGGTTGCAGTTAGGGCATACTCCATGAGCTTCTCTTAAGCCTCACCTCATTTACGATTCGTATGTCAGTTTATTTCATCCCGGATTGGCTCCGGCCATTCTAGCGTCCCTGCCACCATTACTCAACCGAAAATCCAAACACTGACAATACTTACGGTCACACACTCTCATACCGCAAGAATCGGTCCGTATGCCCGTTCTTGGGTTTAGTGGGCAATTTTTGAGGAGGAACAGGTCTCATGAGGCGACTTCTTTGGACCCTGGCAGGCGCGACATTTCTACTGACAGCGTTACTTGGCACCGGCACTGCCGTTCTGCTCCGGAGCACCACGGCGGCCCCGCAACGCTCACAAAACGAGCGGGTTATCACCAGTAAACGCGTCCGGTATCCGAACTTTGAGCTCGACGTGGTGGTAGATGGCAGGGCACTGACTGAATATAGTGAGAGTGGGCGCTTGTATGTGAATGCCCTACAGGGCGCCGAGTATGAACTGCGTCTGCGCAATCCGTTGCCGGATCGCGTGGCCGTTGCGCTTTCGGTTGACGGGCTCAACACGATCGACGCGGAACAGACGTCGGCTTGGAATGCCAGCAAGTGGGTTATCGAGCCGTACCAAACGATCACGATCAGTGGCTGGCAGATGAGCTCCGAACGCGCCCGGCGTTTCTATTTCACAAACGAGCGCGATTCGTATGCGACGAAGCTGGGCCGGAAGGCTAACATCGGCGTGATTACGGCAGTGTTTTTCCGTGAGAAAGGGCAACCGATACCGATCACCAAAGGAGAGGTCGACACTTCAGGGCCGGTCCCGGGTGCGGAACCTCAATTACGCGCCGAAGCGTCGCGCGACAGTCGCGCTGCGAAGGCTGCGACCGGAATCGGACGCTCGGTGAGGCACGACGTCCGAAGCGTTGATATGGACCTCGATTCGCGGCCGGCAGCGGAAGTGACGATCAGGTATCAGTATTCGCGCGACTATTCCCGTAACGGACCGTTCTGTCCCGAGCCGTAAGTTACCGGCGAATTAGGTCGGCCGTGTAGAGCTGGCGGTAGACGCGGTAGTTCGACATCACTTTTTGCACGTAGCCTTTGGTTTCGTCGAAGCCGACCTCGGCGGTGAAGACTCCACGGTCTTTGTGTCCGGCGCGTTCGACCCAGCGGGCGACGTTGTCTTCGCCGCCGTTGTACGAGGCGGCTATGGGCTCGAGCATGTCGGGAAACATCTGCGTCAGGTGTTCGAGATACTCGGCGCCGAGCATGATCGAAGTTTCGGGTTGGTAGAGTTGGTTCTCACGCAGTGAATTGAAACCCGCGGCCGGCGCATACTTCTGGGCCGTATCCAAAGTGAGCTGCAAAAGGCCACGCGCACCAGCCGGAGATTTCGCGAGCGGCTTGAACACGCTCTCCTGCCGCATCAGCGCGAGAATGAATCGCGGATCGAGTTTGCGCGCTTTCGCGGCGCTCAGTATCGCCTGCCGGTACGGCGCGGGATACGTATCCGCGACGTTCGCAATCGCGGAGTTCACCCGGCCTTCACGTTCAGCCACGATCTCCGCGCGCTCTTTGCCGGCGAGCGCTGATAGCCTTTGCGTTGCCAACCAACCGTAATACGAATCGATTCCGTCAGGCACGGCGAGATACGCCGAGAACGCTTCGTTCTTCCTCCCGCCTTGTTCGAGACTGAAAGCTTTGAGATACGCGACTTCCGAGCGCGAAGTCAGCACTGCTTTCGCAAACGTCCGTTGCGACAACTGATCCGCCATCGCAACGGCCTTGGACCATTCGGCTTCCGCAACGTGTAGACGCAGCGCGCCGAACATCGCATTCGTCTCCGTCGCACTACCGGCGAACTTCTGTCTCGTCTTGGTGACCCAATCCATCGCATCAGCCGGACGATTTGCTTCGCGCAACGTGTCGATCATGTTCAGGTGCGCGGTGTCGATGCGTTCGCCGTTCGGATAAAGCTTGATGTACTCCTCGTAACGCGCGGCCGACTCGGAAAACTTGCCCATGCGCAGCAGGGAAGCGGCGCTGTAGTTCAAAGCCTCGCGTGCTTCTTTCGTTCCCGGATACTTCTGGACCAGCTCGTTAAAGACGACGTAGCCGTCCTGATAGACCTTGCTCAGGAAGTAAGACCGCCCGATGCCGAGCAACGCTTCCGCCGCGCGCGGATCCTGCGGGTAGTTGTCGAGCAGCGCCTGCCAATGCGCGCGTGCTTCTGGAAACGCGCGGTTCCCGAGATAAACACTCGCCCGGCGCATGTGTTCGGCGGGCGTAAGCTTCGGAACGCTTCCGTCTGCAGAACGCCCCGCGGCATCACTCTGCCGCACGTTCGACAGCGTCGTATCACGAGCCGACTGCGACGAGCTTTGCACGGTTACCAGGAGAGAAAGGCTAAGGACGGCGGAAATCTTCTTTAACACTTGCTTGATTACTCCCCGGATGTTTCACGCGGTTCTTCGATGATCTCAAACGTGGATTGGATTTCTACTTTCGGTCTCAGCGTGTCGGCGACGCTGCAATACTTGGTTTCGGAAAGTTCGATCGCGTGCGCGACGGCGTTCGGGGAGATCGAACGGCCAGTGACAATGTGATGGACTTTCATCGACGTGTAACTGCGCGGATACTCTGCGCGGCGTTCGCCGGAGATCTCGACTGTGTAACTCGTGACGTGCTGTCGCTTCTTTTTGAGAATTGAAGCAACGTCTGTCGCTGTGCACGAGCCGAGTGCGACGAGCAGCAGTTCGACCGGTGATGGTCCGGCGGAACGTTGTGAGTTTGTATCGAGCACGATCGCGCGTCCACCAGGTGTGATCCCGACGAATAGATCGTCTTCAACAAACTTCACTACTGCTTTCGACGTCATGCGTCAAAAGCATAACAGATATCTGTGTAATCTGTGGATGGCTTCATGCTATGATTCGCGCGCGGCAATCCCTCAGTTCACCTCACAGAAAAACAGATTCAAGGTGACGTCTCGACGTCCTCCGTGGCCCAGCGGACGCCTTGGGTGAATAGTGGAGGGCCAACTCATGGCTGACATCCTTGTCGTGGATGACGACGAAGTGATCCGCGACACCCTCTGCGAATTGCTTGCCGTGGACCACAACTGCGAGCAGGCAAACACGGCAGAGGAAGCTTTGCGAAAGTTGGAAACTCAATCTTTCGACGTTGTCCTGACAGACATAACAATGCCAGGACTAAGTGGCAGCGAATTACTCACGCGCGTACTGGATCGTTATCCCGGCACACCCGTAATCATGGTTTCCGGACTGACTGATCAGGAGCAGGCGCAAAGCCTGATCAGCCTGGGCGCGTTTGATTACCTGCTGAAACCTTTTCGTTTGGAAGTGGTGGAGGAAAGTGTGAAGCGCGCCGTCGAATACCGGCACAGAGCTACCGGCTAGCTAAGCCGCAACAGTCGAAACATTTTCTTCGCGCGCGGCAGCGATTTGACGGCAATTGATTTCGCGCACAAGCTCCGCGATCCGATCGGCCGTGAACGGTTTTACCACGACCCAATCGACGCCGGCGGCGCGTTGTTCGTTTGATCCGACGATCTCGCCCCAGCCGGTGATTATCGCGATCGGAATGGTCTCGTTTACCTGACGAATCTCGCGCGCCAGTTCCCAGCCGCTCATTCCCGGCATACCGACGTCTGTAAACACGGCGTCAAACTCTCGTTCACGGAAAAGCGCGAGCGCTTCAGTGCCGTCCTTGGCCAACTCGACCTCGCAGTGTTCGCTTTCGAGAATCTCACTCAAGAGATCGCGCACGAAGTCTTCGTCGTCAACGACGAGCAACCTTGTCGGCGGAAGTGTACCTGATGGCGCAGCGGCGGCGACGAGTGGTGGCGGTTCGGGAGTTTCAACCGCCAGTTCGCGTTTGACGATCGGTGTTTCCACGATCTTCGCGACCGGCAGCGTGATGCGAAACTCCGTGCCCTGACCATATTGCGACTCGACTTCAATGTTCCCGCCGTGCCGTCGAATGATTCCGAAACTGACGGCGAGGCCGAGGCCGAGACCCGCTTTGCCTTTGGTCGTGAAGAACGGATCGAAGATACGAGAACGCACTTCGGGGTACATTCCGACGCCGCAGTCCGCGACTTTGATCACGACCTGATCGCCGGCGGTCTGGCTCGATAACCTCAGTGTTCCGCCTTCCGGCATCGCGTCGACGGCATTGAAGACCATGTTGACGAGCACTTCGCGCAACTCGGAATCGTCGCCCATCACCATCGCGTTTGAACCGATTTCCAGCTCGAGACTGATGTGGATGTTTGAAGCCTCGGCGCAGTTTTTCCAGCGCGGCCGCGTGATTTCACTCGCGTCCATCAGGATCTGATCGATCGAGACGAACTCGAAGTTGTGATCGCGCCGCTGCCGGGCGAAGTCCTGAATTCGTTTTACGGTTTTTGCTCCGTCTTCAGCGGTCTTGATGATGATGTCGAGGCCACGCCGGAGCTTTTCCGGATCGTCTGTGCGTTGGAGAAGTTGGGCGCGCCCGAGAATACCGGCGAGCGTGTTGTTGAAATCGTGCGCGACACCCGAAGCGAGCTCGCCGAGTGCCGAGAGTTTTTCCATCTGCGAAAACTGTTCGCGGATGCGTTCCTGTTCGCTGATGTAGTGCGAGAGTTCCTTGACGTGCTTTTCGGCTTGTGCGGCCTGGTCGGCGGAAGTTTCGACGTGTTTGAGATAAGTGCGGTAAGTGAGGAAGACGATCGCGATAACCGGCAGGGTGACAACGAACGCGTAAGCGCCGATGAAGTAGACCAGTGCGGTGATCACGCCGGCCGCAAGCGCGCCGGCAAAGTAGGTAATTGAAGTCCAAAGATAGTGTTTGTGCCAGGTTTGCCAGATCGGCTGATCGTTTTTCAGTGCGGCGCAGATCGCCACAATTCCTGAATTGGCCACGTAATGCGTCAGGGCTATCGTGCAGATCGCGGTTGCAAAACGCGTGGTAAACGGATGTGCGCGCAGCGCAATCACGTGGCCAAACAGCGCTTCGATCACGCTGCTGGTAATGAAGATCGACACGGCTGCACTGGCCCAGTTGAAAGCCACGATTTTCGGGTTGCGGGTGAAGCGAAGCGACGAGAGGAAAGCTTCGATTGCGCCCACGATGATTGCCGCCGGCGCGCCGTAAAGTAGTAGGACGAGAAACACAAACGTGTCGGAGACGGAGATCTGTGAGCTGAAACGGGGAATCGGTACGGTGATGCGCGACGTGAGCACGAGCGTCATCGCAACGAGCAGGGCGAAACGAGAGTCAATCGCGGCGAGGTCTAAACGCGCGATGGAATAGGTAAATGCGAGGCAGCCGGTTCCAGTTACGACCCAGAGGAATGGCCCGAAGAATCTGTTTCTTGTGGTGCCAAGGTCTGACATTGATGTTTGTGATCAAGGTGAGGCTTCTGGGCTACCTTAATCAGGTTAAATTGGGGGAATAGAGTATTTTTAGTTTTGCGCCTGCTCCATTCTTGGGAGAAAAATAGTTTCGTAAGTGGCGCGAAAGTGGAAACCGCACTTGCGGTAGAAACTCTGCGCGAGTTTGTTTGTTTCATTCACGAGGAGACAGATTGATTTGGTCTCTTCTAGCAGGCGTCGCATCAGGTCAGACATGGAGCGTAAACCGCTGCCATCGGCGCGGCGCTCTTCACAGATCCAGATGCCTTCGAGATAGCTGACTTCGCGGGTGCGCGAAATCACGTCTGCTTTGAAGATCAATTTGCCGTTTTCGACAACTACCCAGGTACGGCCTTGTTCGATACGCCGCAAGCAGCGCTTGCGAAAACCATCGGGATCAACCTGTAAGGGATTGATTCCGCTTTCCACAAAGGCGAGTTCCGCCTGAACGGGCATTACCAGCTCCAACTCGGCAGGCGTGGCGCGTCTTAAACCTGCAACCGGTTCGCGCGCTTCGATTGGCCAGCTCAACTCATATAACCACTCGCGGCAAGCAAGCCGTTGCTGGCGTCCGGACGCAGCGTAGTGGCCCCAGAAATCTGCGACGCGTTCTTTTTCACCCATAATCATGTGGGTGTTTGCGCATTGCTGGGCCGCCTGGGCCAATGCCGCCAACGCACGATCCGAAACTGTTTCTATCAACGTGGCGTGACCGACGAGTGCAACGCCTTCAAGCTTTCCGTTCATGTCGCGGCAACCGTAGAACGTCCCGCGGTTGAGCGGGCTGACGATACCGTTGTCGTGAATCATACTCATCATCGCCACGGTGTGAATCGGCCGCTGGGCCAGGAACTTGAGCACCTCTCGCTCGTCGTCCTTCACGAGGCAGTCGACGGAGATCGTGTCGACCTTCGGCGCCAGTTCGTGGCTGAGCTCGTTCGCTCTCGATGCTGTGCGTACGTGTAACATTCGTCTTCGGCTCCGACAGTAGGTCCGGGGTTGCGAGTTAGCTTAGTAGCCCAGGTAGTCTGTGTTGTCGTCGGGAACGATTGCCATTGCGCTAGTGGGATCGCCGTTGAGCAGCGAGCTGAACGCTTGCAGAATTGCGTCGCCGATAAGCACGCCGTCGCCAATCAAAACACCGTCACCGATGAGCACGCCATCGCCCATCAGAATGCCATCGCCGATGAGCACGCCGTCGCCGACGAGTACGCCGGTTGGTATGAACATTACACCTTGACCAAATCTACTGCCGTTGCTGGTATGAATCGTGTCACCCACCAGGACGCCGTCGGAGAGCATAAGGCTATCGCCAATGAGCACGCCGAGCGCATCGCCAACCAGCACACCGTCGCCGATGAGAACTCCGAGACCATCGCCAACCAAAACTCCGTCACCAACAAGAACGCCATCGCCAAGCAGTACGCCATGGCCATAAATCTTTTGATACTTGGTAATGAGTGATGAGCCGGTCGCGTAGGTTTTGCCGAGGATAATACCTTGCGCCCAAGTGAAAGTCGTGGTGCCACCACTGATGCTGATGGTGGTTTGGGCAGCCGGCGGTGTGGTGGTCAACAGTGAAGCGCCGAGCGCCGTCGAGCTGTTGATCGTGGTACGAACGAGTTTCGCGAGACGCACCGCGCCGTCGATGTTCAATTCGCCCGCGCCCTGTTCCAACGTGTTGAAGTTTGGAAGCTGTTGCGCGGTGTACATCATGAGCGACTTGATCAGGTTCGGAGTCAGCGTCGGATTCGCTTCGAACATCAAGGCCGCTGCCCCGGCAACGAGCGGAGAAGCCATCGAGGTGCCGCTCAGTCTCATCTGCCGGCGAGCCGCACTATTGCTGACGCCCGCGTCGAGCGACGGATTCTGTGAAACGAGAAAGTTATTTGGCGACTGGGCAAATACAGTTTTGTTCCCGGGCGCTGAGATCTCGGGTTTGATGAGGTTGTCGAAGTGCTTGACGCCGTTTGCGTCGGTCCAGAAGCTGCGCGTCGGACCACGTGAACTGTAGCTCGCGATGGAGTCGTCCGCGCGGGTGTCTGTTCCCTTGGTGTCGACTGCGCCGACCGTGATGGCCGACGGCTCGTTGCCGGGCGCGTGAAGCTGCCCATAGATCTTTTGACCGGCGCTGTTTTTTCCGTTGTTACCGGCGGCAGCCGCGACCACGATGCCTTTATCTACGAGTTTGCGAACCGCGATGCACAGTGGATCGAATTTGTAAGAAGTCACCGCGGGCATACCGAGGCTCAGGTTGGCTACGCGCACGTTGTAATTCGCGCCTGATTGCAGCAACCAGTTGAGCGCGGACAACACACCTGAAACTGAACCGACACCCTTCGAATTGAGTACGCGGAGGTTCAGCAGTTTTGCACGCGGCGCGATACCGATGTATTCACCACGTGAAATCATGCCGTTGCCGGCGGCCGCTGCCGCTACGTGAGTACCGTGGCCATAAGGATCGTCAGTGCGGCCTTCGCCGGTGAAATCCAGATTGACGACGATGCGCGACTGGCCTGTTTGAGTGTCGAGAAACGAAGTATGGGCGCCGTAAATACCAGAGTCGAGAATTGCGATACCGATGCCGTTGCCGTCGAGTGTGCCGTCGGCACTCATCGAACGCACGTTATCGGCGCCTGATGTACGGGCCACGTGGCCGCCGAGTGTTCTGACTTCACTATCGATCGAGACGGAGGCGACTTCGGAGAACTGTGGAAGAGCATTAACAACACTGAGGGGTAGCTCAAGGGCAAAAGAGTCGAGATTGGTGAATTGTTTTCTGATTTTGACGCCGTTCGAAGCTAAGAGGGCATTCAGTTGACCGCTCGGTTTTCCGTCGAGTTGCAGGATCACTTTGACCAGGCTGCTGCCACTCTTGGTAACCAGGTTCTCACGCAGGTCCGAGGTAAGCTTGTCGTGTTTCAGACCCTTGAGGCCTTTCTCTTTCTTGTCCTTGCCACCAAGGAGGCCTGCGGCCATTGCAGTGCCGCTGGCAAGGGTCGGTCCCAAAGCGAGGTTCGCCAGCAGTGCCAGCGTCAGGAACCTTTTTGTTAGCTTCATCGATTTCACCGTTGTCGTCTCCGTCAAACTGAGGTTTATGGTCTCCGCCCGCACGAAAGGGCGAAACCCCATGTGCAGGGGCTGTGCCAAAGTTGTTGAAACGGTTACGTTGCTGTGCCGCAACAACTTACGGCTCCGGAGGCTGCATTTGTGAAGGTTTTACGGCTGACCGATTGAGGCAGGTTGACAGTTCGGTTCAATCACTTTGATAGAATGCCCGCCATGCTGCCGGAAGAGATTGAGGTCCATCGCGATCGCATGTGGCGACGCGACCCCGAGTTTCGCGTCGAGGATGTTCATGGGGCGGAACGGTTCATTGATGACGTGGGATTCTGTGAAACGTTGACCGATTCCCGCCGTCCTGGACCATCGCTTTACGTGGCAGTGTGCGGGCGTCGGGATGCGCACATGCCCCGAAACGTTCAGAAAGATCCGGAAAGCCGCTTGGCCTGGACCATCAAAGACGACGTCATGCGCCGCGGGCGCTGCTTTTACGCCAAGTTAATCAAAGGGCGTTCGACGTTTATTACGCCGCGGTTGTTGCCATTTTTCAATGCGCTCTGGGGAGTACCGCAACGGCGGGAGAAGCAGGTTCTTTCTCCCGACGCTCTGGCTATTCTGAAAATCATGCGGCGCGAGTGGGAAATGGCGACGCGCGATTTGCGCGAAGACAGTGGCATCAAGGAACGCGCCCGCTTCGATCGCGCCATGGTCCAGTTGCAACGGGCGCTGAAGATTATTCCGAGCGACGTGCTTTACGAGCCCACATTTACCTACATCTGGTCGATCCCCGAAGCTCGTTTTCCGGATCAGCTAAAGGAAAAGGTTGAAAGGGAAGTGGCCCTGCGCGAAATTGCGCGGGCTTACCTGGCGGGAGCTGGTATGACTTTTCGTGGTGAATTGGCGCGTGTGACCGGGTTAAGATCACCCGAAGCGGGCTTGGGAAACTGGGCCTTGGTCGATGAAGGATTTGCGGAGCGGCTTGGTCCAGGCATTTACCGGCTCGCTAATTTTGAGCCGGGTCTTGCTTTAGCTGCTTATTAGCCGGCGGATCGTTTGTTTCGGTGAGCATCTGGCGCTCGAGTTCGGCAATCTCCAACACGAGTGGCAACTGGTCCTGAGCACTTCCCAGACGTTGCATCATCAGATCCGTATCGCCCTGGCTGAGTTTGCGGCTCGCCGTCGCTTCGATCACTTGTAGCCGGGTTTTGGCGTGACTCAGGTGTTCATTTGCCTGACCGAGCAGGTGTTTCAAGCGATCGTGATCTTCGCTGAGGTCTTTTTGGAGCTTTTTCGATTCCGGTGTGCCCAGGGTGCGGGCTCGATTAAGACGGCGTTCGACGCGCAACAGTTCGCGTTTTGAGCGGGCGATAATGCGGGAAGCGGTTAGCCGGCTGGCCAGTGTTTCCATGTAGGCGTCTGCCAGTAATGGGTTACTTTGCTGTATTTCCTTGAGTGCGGCCCGCTCGGCGGAGGTCAGCTCTGAACGAAACCAGACAACCTCATTGGCCGTGATTCCATCCGATGCTAACCGGTCGCGCAATTTTGAGAGCCATTTTCGGCGGTAAATGAGGAGAATGGCAGCAATCACCACACCGAGGGCGAATCCCATGGTTAGGGAAAGGCCCACCAGCAGTAAATAAACCGCGGCCGACTCAGTAGCTGTCGCCGTTAAGAACAGTATAAAGAAGAGCAGGGGAGCCGGGATCGAAGCCGCGAGAACGGCGATCCACGGGGCAAACTTCAACAATCGCGCGGTGGTCGCGTCTTTGGTGGAGAGCTTCCCCTGGGGCTGGCTCAGCGACATCTGCATCATTCGTGCTCCTTAGTTCGGGATCTTAGCTTGTATAATGTGCCGACTCAATGAGAGAGGATCTAATGAATACCGTCCGACGATTGCGTTCCTTCTTATGGAATCTGGCGTTACTGGCTAGCTTTGCGTTTGCCCCGCAGATGGTGGCTGCACAGACACCAGCCATGAACGGGGCAAATACCACGCGAAGTAACCCCGGAAAACCAGTTACGATTCCGCTGACGATTAAGATCAAAGATCGGCAGGTGGAACCGGATACTGAGCTGCAAAACATCGATCTCACCGTTAACGAAGACGGTGACCCGCAGACAATCCTTTCGATTCGGGGCGTCGGCACCAATTCGCCGATCACCCTTGCGGTGCTGATTCAAGAGGACGTCGTACCGTCGATCGGCAATGAGATCAAGTCGCTCGCGAAGTTCGTCACTGGCTTACCGAAGGGCTCGCGCGTGATGATCGGGTATTTACGAACGGGCAGTTTGCAAGTCAAGCAGAAGTTCACAAGCGATCTCGAGAAAGCTGCTAAGGCTTTGCGTCCGCCGAGTGGTTTTGCGAATTCCGGTCCGTACAATCCGTACGTCGAAGTGATTGAGGCGTTGAAGAAGTTCGACTCGCAGCCGTTGGGACGCCGGGCGATTCTGCTGGTTTCGGATGGTTTGGATATTTCACGCGGCACTGATTCGTCAGCACCGATGCAGAGTGTGGATTTGCAGCGTGCGGTTAACGAGTCGCAGCGGCGCGGAGTGGCGAATTATGGCTTTTACGCACCGACACTTATTACTCAGACGAATGCGATCCTGGCGGCAAATGGGCAGAGTTCGCTGTTGCGATTTTCGGAGGAAACGGGCGGACACGCGTTCTTTCAGGGGTTGGGTGTGCCAGTGAGTTTTGACCCATTTATTCGCGAGTTGGTTGTGTCGCTGGAAAAGCAGGTGGCGCTAACGTTCTTATCGACGCATTTGAATAAAGGTTTTCACCGAATCGAAGTGAAGTCAGTGACGCCGGGTGTGAAAGTTACGTTTCCGGCTGGGTATGTAAGGTGAGTTATTGGACGGTTGCTGCGAGCAGCGATCCTCGATGATCGCTGGCGACGGCCCAACCCTCAGCAAGTTTGCCAATCATTCCGTGGAAGTAAATTTCACTTCCACTCAACACGACCAGCACATCGCCGGCGTTATACTTCGGATCCTCTAGGCGAAACCTGATCACGGTCGCCTGACCGTTCTTCTGTTCCAACGTCTCAAACTCAAAATCATCCGCATCCGCGACATAGGTTTGAGAGTTGTTCGCTACTCTTTGTTCGTCAGGCATGTGTGACTGGCTGCTCCTAAAATGATCGATCGGTTGGGGCGGCATGTGGGGCTCGAACCCACGACCTCCAGATCCACAATCTGGCGCTCTAACCTACTGAGCTAATGCCGCCATATTCTTTGGTGTGGTGCCCCCGGCAGGACTCGAACCTGCGGCCCTCTGCTTAGCTTCCAGCATCAGGCTTTCCCTGACCGCCCGTCAAAGCTGGGGTTGCTGGCTGGACTATATCTTGGACCTCTCAGTCCCGACCCGTATAGTCTCTGAGGATCCCTCATCAACGCCGCATTTGCGGTTTTGCAGTTGCGACTAAAGGTTTCCTGCGGATTACCCAATCCTCACGGATTTTTACTTCGTTTGATACGGGCGAAGTACCGGAGGCTCTCAGGGCGTCCCCGCATACAGGGTCGTCCACTCAATGGGTTCCAGTATTCCCCATCAAGGCTCCAACAAGGCAGATGCTCTATCCGCTGAGCTACAGGGGCATCAATTTCTTGGCCTCGGCATGTTAACCCTGACAGTTGATCTGGTCAACCACGTGCCCTTGCCTGTGCCAATGCCAAGAAAGCTCAAAGAGCAAATGAAAAGAGATCGCCCAGCGGGGCGATCTCTTTCGCACGAAGTACAGAGAAAAAGCGCTTATGCCGCGCGGGATTCTTGTGTCTCTGCAAACACGCGACGACCATTTAGCGCATCGTCGATGATCTCGCGGACCGCCGAGGTTTCCGGATTAACGTCCATTCGGTCGCACGCTTTGAGATGTCTGATGATGCCTTCGGTCGCAATCTCGAGAGCCACGCCGTTCAGCTTCGAAAATCGGCGCGCCTGGATATGATCGATTCTCATAAGCCGCTCGTTTAGCGGCAGGTGTGTATCAAAAGTCACGATTGCCTCAACTCCTCCAATTAGAATCTGCGTTTCAATTGTATAAACTATAGATGCTACCCACTACCCTCTTGGATGCAGCCTTCACCCCACACAAAGCTTTAGATTCTGGGGAGTTAACCCCAAAAACAAAAGGCTGCTTAAGACGCTTGCCGCAGGGGGTGTTCAGCGAAACGCGAAATTATACTGGAGACGGGTCGTTGAGTCCAGAAAATTTTCCGGCGACGCAGGAACGCCGGTTTACTTAGGTGTTTGGTGGTCCGGAGAGTTTATGGACAAAGGCGCCGCCCGAATTCCTGGGTAAGGTTAGGGGCGGCGCCATTTGCTGAAAAATAAGAGTGCTGAAACTTCACTTTTTTGGCAGCACGGTATCTTTCATGCCCTTGCCGACACGGAACTTCAACGTGGTTTTCGCAGGAATCTGGATGGTTTCGCCGGTCGCTGGGTTACGACCTTCACGGGCTTTGCGCTCGGATTTCACGAGTTTGCCGAAGCCTGGGAGAACAAATTCGCCATTTGATTTAACTTCACGGGCTGCGAGCGAGCACAGTTCTTCAAAGAATTCCTTTACTTGGGCTCGCTTCATTCCTGTAGATTCAGAGAAGTAGTTGACTACTTCCGATTGCGTCATGCGCTTCTTACCTGCAGCGGCTTTGGTCGCCATAGTCTGGTGTGACACCTCCAACGAGAACTAGATTGTAAAGCACGTCGGACATTGATATATCACACTCAAGCGGCAAAGTCTTCAACAAAACCAGCATTTCCGCTAGGTTTTTTGGGGGTTCGGCGGGATTTGTGACCGCCAAGCTCGGTGCACTGCGGACAACTTCCCCCAGCTTGAGGAGCAAAGTTGTTAAAACAAGGCTAACCGCCCGCCTCATCGGCTCTGAAAGTTTGGCGAAAACCTAAAGCTGACACAGACCGCTTTCGATCATCACGTTCCACCAAACTCTTAGTCGATGGATGACACCTGATGTCCGAACAAACTAAGCAAACCGCTATGTCATTGCAGGCTTCTGTCTTTGCAGCCATCGGCTACTACACCATGGATTTAGACAAGATCCTTTATAGCTGAGCCCACTCTACGAAAGTGTTCATTCCTTATTAGGGCCAACAATAATTGGTCCTCGACATGTAATCAGCTCAAAAAGACATAGGAAGTAGGCAGCTCAATCGATACATGTCCTAACCTCCTGAATCAGTTGCTCCAGCCACAGCCAACGTTCGAGGCAAGGAGAACTCTATGGTGGATAGTCTGATTGTCGAAAGATTTCGCTGTAGCACTTCTTGCCTCTTTGCCCTTGGTCCTAGCGAGGAACTTCAACCAATGGAGGCCCAAAATGATCTCAAGCAAACTATCGAGTCTTGTGTTCCTGTTATCAATGACGTTTCTCACGCTTTGTCTTGTGCCCTCTTGTAATAACAAAGAAGCCGCACAAAAAAGCAATCCGAAAGAAGAATTAGTCCGTGTCTTGGGGAGTACAAATCTAACCGGTTTCGATTACGAATCAACGGAAAATGATACACAGGTGATTGCGTCGTTCACCAACAGTAATGTTAAAAACGTAATTAGGTTGGAGGGTGGCACCAACAGTGTGGTCTTGAAGTACACGAGTGTCAAAGACAAAGCAAAGAACACAACTGCTACTTACAAAACTGAACTTAGTCGCTCTGGCAACGCGTTGGCGATCTTGGTCACAAACGTCGCTACCGGTGATGTTGTAAGCAACGACAGGTTTCCTACGGCTACGCCGCACGATCCGGCCGGGCCGACTTTCGATTCTTTAGAAGACTGTATTAAGGACTTTGAGTGTAAGCGCAAGGGAGAGTTGCTTTGTGAAGCGAATCGCACGTGTAAGGACCAGTTTGCAGCTCTGACTTGTTGTCTTAAGAACGGTCAGTGTTTCAGCGTTCACCTCATTGTTAGACCAACTAGACGTATATGCCAGTTGATACCATGGATTACGGATTTCGAGGCTGCTGTTTTTAGCGCCCAGTGAAACCTGGTCAGTGGTTACGTCGTCGGCCTTACACGGCCACCCATGACGGCAGCCGTGAATTGATGCTATTGGTCGGGGCGAGAGGATTCGAACCTCCGACCTCTCGGTCCCAAACCGAGCGCACTACCAGGCTGTGCTACGCCCCGAAATTGAAGTTTTCAATGCGAGAAAAGCTGAGGCATTCTAAGAGCCGCCTCGTGGATGGTCAAGCAGGGCGGGTTTCGAGACGAGCCGAAAGCTATCAAGAGACAAGGAACGCGCGTGTTCTTAGTAGGGCGCGGGCGCGGTGGCTGAGTTGGTTTTTGATAGTGTCCGGGAGTTCAGCGAAGGTTTTGCCGAAGCCGTCGGGGACGAAAAGGGGATCATAGCCAAAACCGCCTTCACCACGGGGCTCGAAGATGATCTTTCCGCTGCAGGTGCCTTCTGTAAGGTTCAGCACTGTTTCATCCGGCAGTGCGATCGCTACTGCGCAAACGAATCGTGCAGTGCGCTGTTCTGCTAGCACTTGCGCAGCCGACACTTGAGCGAGTTCGGAGAGTAGTAGTGTTCGTCGATCGGCGTCTGAAGCACCAGCTCCGGCATAACGTGCCGAAAAGACTCCGGGCGCACCACCGAGTGCTTCAACTTCCAAACCGGAATCATCAGCAAGCGCACAAATACCAGTCGCACGTGCATAGAACCGCGCTTTGATTATCGCGTTGTCAGCGTACGTGTCGCCGGTCTCAGCCGGGGTGTCGATATCTTCAAACTCCTGCAAGGATCGAATCTGCCACGGCACGTCGCCGAGAATACTAACAATCTCACGCACCTTTCCTGGGTTGCGTGTGCCAAGCAGCAGTGAAGGCGATTGCGATTGCGTGCTCATTGTTGACGCGCCAGATTAGGTTGATCGGGATGCAGGAGCGAGATGAAGGTACTGAACTGACCGAACGCCGAGCGTGTCTTGCGCTCGATGCCGGCGGAACTCAAGCGCGTCTCGATTTCGGCAAAACTCGAATGGTCCAACGTGTTCTGCAATTGCGAGATTTCTTCGCCTGACAGCCGCCGGCCCTGAATCAGCAACAAGGTCGAGATGAAGTTCGTCAGACGCGCTTCATCGTTCGCATAAGTAACAATCGCCGCCGTATTCTCGCGCGCCGAGTCCTGCACGTTCTTTTTCTCTTCAGTAGTCGCCGTCTGACTCTTTCGCAATTCAACCAGGCACTGCCGCATGTTTTCAGTCTTTCCTAACAGCACATAACCATCAACAAACACCGCGGAGTATTCCTTCGCCGGATCCGGATCGGTTTGCAGCCCGTCAAGAATTTGAGGAGGCGAGGCTTTACCGGTTAGCTGTTGTAGCGTGCTTCGCAAAAGCTTCTCATCGTGCACGCGGGCAACTAGCACCGATCCATCAACTCCAGTCGACGCCTTCATCGTCAGCAACGGCGGACTCAGCGCCGCGAGCGCTTCTTTCGGATTGTTAATCCCATAGACCGACAAACTCGACTGCAACACCGACCCGAATAACACCGCCGGCAACGCATCGAGTTTGAACGCTACCGCCGAATCAAGCGAGTTCCAGGCTGCCGCTGGTTCGCGGCTGCGATAGATCGTCAACGACTCAAAACTCCCCGGCACGAGTTTCCAGAAGTTCTCATCACGCTGAGACGTTTGAAAAGCCGGCTGCAAACGCTCAACGACTCCCGGCTCGAGCGAAAACAAAAAACGATCTTCAATACCACCATTCGACGGCACAGCCGTCCAGGCTATGCCGCGCAGGATCTTCGCGGCACTGTACGCGAGTAGTTGTTCCCATTGCTGATCGCCAGGGGCCATGCCCATCAGCAGCGGAGCGGCCCACGCAAACAGTTTTGCCGAATTGGCAGCCGAGATGTACCCAAAGCCGAGTGACTCCCCCGTCGCAACGCTCGAGCGCATCTTTGTAAACTCAGCATCCGTCCCAATGCTCGGGCGCGTGCCGGCGCGCACCTCCAAACAACTCTTCAACGCATTGTCGCTATTCGCCAGGATGACAGTGGTGCCGTTGATCGCGCCCACGAGCTTCCGATCGCTTCCAGGTATCGAACATTCAAAACGATCGTCATCGCCAGTTGGCCCAACACACGACGACGCTCCATAGGCAAACTGTGCAAGCCGCTTCACGCTTTCAATCATCACCGGTTTGGTACGCCATCTCGACGTGTGCGTCTCGGCAATCAGCGCGATCTCCGGTTTGACCTTTAACGTGTCGTCCTGCTCCGAAGCGTTCAAGCCAACTACAACCAGCGCAACCTGGGTACGCGCAAACAGCACGCTCTCCACCGGTCCAAGGCCGGCGCGAGCCGCGGTGATTAACAGTCGATTGTCAGAAGTCGACCCGCTGCCCGTAATCGACGCCGCAGCCTTCCACGCGTCTGCGTGCTGAATGGTGCGTGCCACATCCGCCAGACTGTTGAATTCCACGTAGACGATCGCATCCGCAGGCGCGTAATCTGCGAGATCGGTCCTGGCAGGAAGGTTGTACCAAATCCCGGCCGCCGCTATCAGGATTCCCAGCAGGACCAGAACCAGAACGATACGAAGGAGCTTCATTTGGCGAATCCTAGCTTTCCCGATCAACGACTGGCAAGCTGGGGGAATACTGTGTTACTTTGACTCGACTCCACGCTTATGACTTACCGCCAATTGTCTGCACAGGCCCTGGCCGCAGGGGACTACGACAGTTTTCTGACTGAACTGGAAAAGTCGCTAACCGATGGAACCACCGATCCAAACGATGTGGTTCGCGACACGCTCTTCCAAATCTATTACGGAGCTACACGAGTCGATCCAACGGATCTTCCGCTCGGAGCTCGCGCGACTTACCACACCTTCGATCCGCGCAACGTCACCACCGAGCCCGAGTACTATACGGACATCAACTCAAAACTCTATTCCGAGCGCAAGCCAATGATCTGGCTTTGGCAGATGTTTGACCGTTCGCCGCTCGGACAGAACGCATTGCTCGGACACCGTTTTCGGCAGATGCTGGCGCCGCTGATCTTTCGCAGCGTCGGCACTAACTTCAAATGCTGGCACTTCGTCGAATGGTCGTTCGGTTACAACCTCTCGATCGGGAACAACGTCGTCGTGCATCGTCACGTGCTGCTCGACGACCGTGGCGGCATCGAGATCGGTAACGACGTCTCAATCTCAGACTACGTCAATATCTATTCCCACAGTCACGACATTTACGACATCCACAACATCTCAACCCCCGAAACGCGCATCGGCAACGGCGTCCGGATCACCTATCACGCCACCGTTCTGGCCGGCGTCAAGGTCGGTGATCAGGCGATGATCGGAACAAGCTCGGTAGTTACGCGCGACGTCGAGCCGAATCACATCGTGGTCGGAATCCCCGCCAAAGTCGTCAAGATTAAAGGCCGCTAGCCAAAGGCTAAAAGTTGGAACAAGCACGCTGTTGTTCCAGAAATCAGCCTTTCTGTCCCTGAACTTCAGCGCTTAGTCCCTTGCTTGCAATGAGTTAAACAATGAAAAATAAGGATTGACACTGTTTGGCCCATTAATGTACTCTCACTCACGTCGACGGTTATCGCTTGCCGTTGACTGGGTGCCCTTCCTGGTTTCAACAACGGTCAGTCCCGCGATGAGTTTAATTCCTGCCCTATCTTGATCTCCGCAGCCGTTTGTGTTGACGCCCGCCCGATATGAAAGACCTTACCGACAAAGGGACCATTAACTTGATCCGAATGAACTCTACAGCCACGACGAAACTCGTGAAACGTCAACTGCCCCGCGCGCGAAAGGCCCGTGTCCGTCTCCGTCAGCAAAACAAACTACGCGCTGCCGCGGTGAGGAATAACTAATCATGTTCAAAAAAGGCTCCGGCAAAAAGAACCTCGTCGGTCTCGACATCGGCTCCAGTTCCGTCAAGGCAGTAGAGCTCGGCAAGAAGGGATCAAGCTTGCAACTCCTGAACCTCGGCTTCGAAAACCTTCAGACCGACACCATTGTTGACGGCCAGATCATGGAGCTCAACAACGTCTCCAACGTCATCTCGCAGATTTTCAGCGAGCACCAGATTCGCACCAGTCGCGTTTGTGCCGGCGTTAGTGGCCACTCCGTGATTGTGAAGAACATCGTGTTACCGCAAATGAGCTCGGAAGAGTTGCAGGAGTCGTTTAGTTGGCACGCGGAAGAGCACATTCCTTTCGACATCGCCGACGTGAATCTCGATTACGAGTTGACCAGCCGCTCAGAAGACGCGTTGCACGTTCTCATGGCCGCCTGCAAGAGCGACAAGATTGCGAACGTGAAGCAGGCGATTCAGCTTGCCGGTAAGCACCCGGTGATCATCGACGTCGATGCATTCGCGTTGCAGAACTGCTACGAAGTCAACTACCGGCCACGTCCCGGCGAGATCGTCGCGCTGCTGAATATCGGCGCGGCCACGATGAACATCAACATCCTGAACGGCACGCGATCGGTCTTCGCGCGCGACGCTTCAGTTGGCGGCAGCCAATACACGAGTCTGCTGCAACGAGAGCTCGGTCTCAGTTATGAACAAGCTGAGAGCGTGAAGCGCGGGATGCCATTGCCCGAAGGCACCGAACCCCGCCCGATCCAGCCAATCATCGAAACGGTTTCGGAAGCACTCGCACTCGAAGTTAAGAAGACAGTCGACTTCTACCGCGCTACTGCTCAGGACGAAGCCGGCATACAGAAGATCCTGCTGGCCGGCGGTGGCTCCAAGCTTCCGGGTCTGGCTGAATTTCTGGGCCGCAAGTTTGAGATCCCGGTTGAAGTTTTCGATCCCTTCCGGCAGATCGAAGTTGATTCGAGAAAGTTTGATCCGGACTACATGCGAGAAATCGTGCCCGAGATGGCGGTTGCCGTCGGTCTCGCGTTGAGAGGAGTGGAAGCATGATCAAGGTAAACCTGCTCGAGTCAGTTACGGATCGGCCACAGGGTGTCGCGGCGGTTGAAGACAAAGTCACCAGTCCGCGTTTTCAGACCGCGCTGCTCGCACTGACGGTGTTTGGTTTGATGGCCCTCGCGATGGGTTACGACTACGTCAGCGCAAACATGGCTTACACGGCGGCGCAGAAAGAACTCGAACACCAGAACCGAATTAACCAGCAAATGCTCGCAGTGCAAAAAGAGCAGAAGGAACTCGAGAAAAAGACCGAGGAGATCAAAGCGCGCATCGACGCCATCAAGAAACTTCGTGAGTCGCAGCAAGGTCCGAGTGCTGTGCTTCAGGAAATCAAAGCGCGCTTCGACGCGGTGCCTGGTCTTTATCTGACGGCTATCGAACAGAAGGACGGCGAAGTCACGATCAAGGGCGAGTCGCCAAACGAATATTCAGTAACGAAGTTTGGCCAGAGTTTGGAATTCTCCGGCGGATTGTTCAGCAACCTCAATATCGAGACGCAAAGAGAGGTTGCCAAGCAATCGACCGAGGCCGGGTCTGCTGCGAGCGTACCGGCGGCAGCGAACGATCCAAACGTCGTGAAGCCTGAAGTAGTCGTGTTCACAGTTAAGGCGAAGTTTGATACGCCCAAAGCACAGTCGCAACAACCCGCTCCTGCTCCAGCGAATCAGGTCGCGATGAAGAAGTAAGTTTCAACTGCGTCCGGAGACCTACTGAAACCAAAGGATCAATGAGATGAAATTAGGCAAGCTTCCAAGCCTTCCCTGGTACCTGCGACTCGTCGCCTTCCTTTTCGTCGGCGGCCTGATGTACGGCGGATTTAATTACTTCGTTACCAGTGGCACGCGCGCCGAGACGAAAACCATGACGGCCGAGATCGAGCGCTTGCGGCCACTGAACGCCCAGGCGCAAATCGTTTCGCAGAACCTGAACAACTTCAAGGCGGCTTACAAAGCGCGCGAGGAAGAGTTTGCGGAGCTGAAGGCCCTTCTTCCGGAACAGCGCGAACTGACGATGGTCCTGCAGGGAATTCAGGACCGCGCGCGCAGCAACGGTTTGGTGCTTAGCAAGTTCAATCCGAAGGAAGACATTCAGCAGGACAACTACAGTGGCAAGAAGATCGAAGTCAGCGTCGTCAGCAGTTTTGCCGGCCTGCGCGCGTTCTTCGAACAGTTGGCCCACTATCAGCGGATTGTTTCGATAACCAATTTTGAATTGAAGCAGCTCGACAAGCAGTCGTTAACGAAAACGGTCGATGCGCGTTTCGATCTGACTGCTTACTACGTCTCCTCCGAGCGCTTGCAGAATCAACCACAGCCCGCCAAGGGCGCGGCCGGCGGCGCTGCTCCCGCTGCCCAAAAACCCGCAAATTAACTTCTGAAGAGAATCACCATGAGCCACGAAAAGAACATTGCGAGACTTCGGTTCACGGCTTCGTTGCTTGGCGCAGCGATGTTGCTTACAAGCGGTATCGTCGTCACAACGATGGCCCAGGAACAGCAACCGGAAAAGTCGGCGGCGAAACGCGTCACCTCCGGCGGCCGCGATCCGTTCAGAAAATACGAACCACCGAAGCCGACGGCTAAGCGAGCAATGAATCAGTCGCCGATTCCTTCGATTCAGGACCGTATCAGTAACTACAAGGCGCAGAAAGCCGCTGCCATGAGCGCCCGCATGCCCGCCCCGAAACCCACTACTGCTTTGTTGCTCAACGAGATTCAGGTGATTGGAATCTCCCGTTCGCCGCGTGGATACGCTGCGATCGTCGAAGCAACGCCCATCAAACTTTCCTACGTGATCTATCCGGGTGAGCCCTTCTACGACGGCCAACTGGTCGCCATTGAAGACAATCGCCTGGTGTTTCGTCGTGAAACCGTGTTCACCGATGGCCGTCGTGAAAGAAGTGTCGAGTACAAACCACTGCGACAGTCGAGCCCGGTGAATTCAGTGCCTGTGCCCAGTGGCTCCGTCGCAACCGCGAAGCCATAACCAATCTGGTTTGATTTAGTGAACCAGACCCTTACCGCGCTGGGATTCCGCAAAGGCCAGCGCTCCTTTGACAAACCAGAACCGGCCGAGTTCAGTGCGGCGCGCGCTTTAGTTGCCCCGGCAATCGAGCGTTAGTGCGCGGGCGGCGGTTTCTGAAATCCCCCTAAGGAGGGAATGATGTCTTATCAGCCTCGAGTCAGATCAGCCATCTGGACCACGCTCGTCCTGCTTGTCAGTGTGCCGACAAGCGCTTTGGCTGCCCCTAGTGTCTCTGTCGCTCGTACCGTCGAGCAGAACTCCACCCAGCAAGGTGTTGCTGCGGTGCCCGCGCCGACTCCACCCGCGAGTCTCGCGAGCGGAGTGGACAAACAGTCGGAGCAGGGCCGGCAATACGGACAACCAGGTTTCGTCGGGGAACCGATCAACCTGAACGTTGTTAATGCCGACGTCCGCGACATCCTCAACTACATCACCGAGCAGTACGGAGTGAACTTCGTGATCGATGCTTCAGTTACCGCGGTGCCGGTGACGGTGAACGTGCAGGATCTGCCGTGGAACGTCGCGCTCGACGCCGTGCTCAAAGCGAACCGGTTGGGAATTGAGGTCAACGGCAACATTCTTCGCGTTGCCACGACCGACATTCTGGCCAAAGAAGCAGAGACGCAGAAGGTGATTAATGACTCGCGGTTGGACGCTTCACCGCTCGTGACGGAATTCATCCGGCTCAATTACGCGCGCGCTTCGGGCACGTTGGCCCAGGCAGCCGGTTCAACGGGTGCGTTCTCCGGCGGCGCGACCAATCTCAGTTTCAGCGGTGGCGCTGGTGGTGATGCGACTGGTGGCAGCGGCGATCAGGGGTTGCTCCCGATCATCTCGCGCAGGCTTTCGCGTCGTGGCTCGATCGAAGTCGACGGCCGCAGCAACACGCTGATCATTACCGACGTTAAAGAGAACATCGATGCGGTTCGGCAGTTGGTTGCGATTCTGGACCAACCGGAGCCGCAGGTGGAAATCGAAACGCGCATCGTCATCGCGCAACGTAACTTCAGCCGCGACCTCGGCGCGCAGCTTTCGCTGGGCGTTGCGAACAATACTCGCGGCGGTTTGGGCAACTTCTCAACCCTTTCGGCGACCAGTACGAGTGCTAATGGTGGTGGTTCGGGATCCGGCTCTGGTTCAGGCTCGGGATCTGGCGCCGCTAGCGGTTTGCCCGCTGGTCCAAATCCGTTCAGCGCCTTCGGTGGTTTGAGCGGTACTAATCAACCCCTTCCGTCACTGGCAGCGGCTGCGGCAAGCACGGTGATCGGTTTGACGACCGGACTGCTCGGCACGGGTCAAATCACCTCTTTGCTTTCACTGGCCGAATCACGCGGTCAGGCGAAGACGGTCGCGACTCCGCGCGTTACCGCGCTCAACAACCGTCCGGCGCAGATCGAAAGCGGTTCGCAGATTCCAGTGCAAACAACGCAGGCCGCGAGTGGCACTGCTGTTGTGACTACAACGTTCGTCTCGGTTCCGCTGCGTCTCTCAATCACACCGCAGATTACTGATGCGGGAACGGTTGTGTTACGCGTCACGATCGAAAACAACACCATCAACACCGGTATCGCCGTCGGCGGCGTGCCGGGTATCGACACGCAGCGCATGCAGTCGGAAGTGCTCGTTCCAGATGGCGGCACCACGGTCATGGGTGGCGTGCTTGCGGACAACGAAGGTGAAGTTCAGCAACGCACTCCCGGACTCGCTTCGATTCCGGTTGTTGGCAACCTCTTCAAACGCAAACTGACCACGCGTCAGAACAGTGAAATCCTCTTCTTCATTACGCCGCACATCTATCGTCCGGACTATCAGGGACGTCCAACGGCAGGTACCGTCGGAGATGGGAAGCAGCGCACAATCACGATCCCTCAGCCGGTTCCACTTGGAAACCCGCCGAGCAACACGCCGACTCCGACTCAGTTGCAACAGGCACCTCAGCCTCAAACGGCGCCATCAGTTCAGCCGCAATTGCTGAGTGCTCCCACCGCCAACAGTCCTGCCGGCGCGAATGCAGCACGGCCCGGCACGCTGAGCGGCCAACGTCCGTAACTGGAGGCCACAATGTTCAAGGAGATGCTTGAGTCCATTATCGAACGCACCGAGGGCAGCCTCGGTGCGCTCATAATGGGAACAGACGGAATCGCGGTCGAAAAAGTCCTCGGCCAGGCCGGCGCGGAACTGAACCTCGACGTCGCGGCCGCGGAGTTTACGTCGCTGGTGCGCAGTGCACAGCGAGCGGGCGTTGACACCGGACTGGGCGCTTTGCGTGAGCTGGTTGTGTCGCTCGAGGGCGCCGTGATGCTGATGCGACTGTTGAGTAAGGATTATTTCGTCGTGTTGGCGTTGAACTCGGAAGGCAATCTGGGCCGCGGCCGTTTCGAGTTGCGGAAAGCCGAATTGAAACTGGCGAAAGAGTTTGCGGTTTAGGAATAAGTTCTCGCAAAGGCGCGAAGACGCAAAGGAAGAACTGACCTTTCTTTGCGTCTTTTCGCCTTTGCGGGAAAGTCACGATTGGAGCTACCGAATCATGAAACGTTGCTGTCTTCTCGGCCTTTTCCTTTTTCTTGTTTCTACCAGCGTCGAAGCTTCAACTCTGTTTGGACGCGTTATCGAAGTCAACGATGGCGACGTGATTACAGTTTTTAATATGAACCGGCCGGTGCGAATCAAACTGCTCGCGGTCGATGCGCCGGAGGCTGGGCAGGCTTTTGGCGAGGTCGCGAAGAAACATCTTCAAGAGCTCGTTTACGACAAATCAGTTTTGGTCGAGTACTGGGGAATCGCTGCGGACGGCAGTCTCGTCGGACGCGTCACGCTCGACAAAACCGATGTTGGCGCACAGATGATTCGCGATGGTGCAGCGTGGTTCGATGCCCGTAATCAGGATCGTTTGAGTGTTGACGATCGGGAGATTTATCAGCAGTCAGAGCAGGCCGCGCGAAGTGAACGTCGCGGTTTGTGGCAAGCGCAGGATGCGATTGCGCCGTGGGAGTTTGTGAAAGCACGGGAACTCCGAAAGAATCCTGCCGCTAGTTTGAACAGGATCCTGCCGGCCACGAAAGCCAAGCCAAACCGGCCGACTCCCGAGCTGACTAATCTGACGTTAATCGCGTCCCGAATGGCGCCGTCGTCGACTTCTGCCGCGAACGATAAGGATCCGGCGTGGGCGGCAAGCAGCGGTCCGAAGAATTGGCAGCCGTACAAACCGTCTGGTGAAAGTTTCTCGGCGTTCGTCCCGGACGACGGAGAAAAGAAAACGATCCAGATTCCGTTCGGCGATCGGATGGTCGACGTTAATGTTTACGCCTCGCGTGACGGTTGGGCCATCTACGCCCTGATGTGGATCAAGGGGCCGTCGTCTGGAGAAACGGATCGAGAGGCGATTAACTCGACGATTAAGGGATTTCTCGGCGGCGTTGGTGAAGGATACCAGCGAGGTGGCGCTGAGTTCTCGTGCGAGATGCAGGGCGAGCGGCGTTTTTCGGCGGGCGGCTTCAGCGCGATTGAATACGATCTTCCCTCCTGTACCATTCCGGCCAAAGTTCGCGCCTATTCGCGCGTCGTGAGCGGCGAGCGCCAGATGTACGTGGGCGCAGTCTTTTACAGTCAGGAAGAGGGCGCAAACGTCTCGCGCTTCATGAAATCCTTCACCGTCACCACTGCGACTACGAAGTCGAAAGCCACGAAACGCTAGCACGTTTAAGATCACAGTTTGTGATCTTGAAGATCAAGGCAGCTTTACGTACGGCATGCCGCGGAGAATGATGCGCTGACGGCGGGCGACGCGACGTGGGTTGACCTGGGGATTGAAGACTGTCCGGGGGTTGGGGATCATGGCGGAGAGATAGGCCGCTTCGTTGGGAGTCAGGGCTGAGGCCGATTTGCGGAAGTATTTTTGTGCTGCTGCTTCGGCGCCATAGACGCCGTCGCCCCACTCGATCACGTTGAGATAGATTTCGAGAATGCGCCGCTTGGTCAGAAGACGCTCTAGCATGATCGTTACCACGGCTTCCTGGCCCTTGCGGATGAACGATCGCTGCGACGAGAGATAAAGGTTCTTCGCCAGTTGCTGTGAGACTGTCGAACCGCCGCGTTTGAACTCCGGCAGGTTCGGAAGCCAGTCGTCGTCTTCGCCTTCACGCTTTGCCTCGCGCGCGGCTTCCCGTTGCGCGTGCTCGAATGCTTTCTGAATTGCCTCGTAGTCGAAGCCGCGATGCGTGGTGAAGTTTGTATCTTCGCCCGCGAGCACTGCTCGTTGCAGGTTTGCGGAGATCTTTTCCAGCGGCACCCAGACCTGTTCGCGGCGTGGTTGCTGTCCTTTGGCTCGCGCTTCGCTGGCGCGCGTGTCGATCAGCGACGTTGAGGATGGATCATGTGCGCGTAACCAGTAGACACGCACGAAGGTTACGGCCTCGTAGAGGATCAGGCCCACGAGGATGCCCAGTACGATTCGGAATGTCCAGCGAAAGATTCTGCGTATCATGTTCAGGCGACCCTTCAGGCGAATCGCCGCGCCGCGTTTTGAGTTTCGAAGATCTCTTTGACTGCTCGGATCGTGTTGCAGTGAATTTCGACAGTGTCGTTAATGTCTTTGCCGTAACCGCCCGACATCACCGTGACCACGGGCACTTCGCGTTCGTAGCATTCGCGTAAAACGCATTCATCCCGCCGCTGCAGGCCATCAATGGTTAGCCCCAACCGGCCCAACTTGTCACCCTCATAAGGATCCGCGCCGGCGAGATAAAAAACGATTTCGGGATCTGAAGCGAACACGGCAGGGAAGTGACTGACCAGACAATCGAGATATTCGTGGTCCGCTGTGCCGTCGGGGAGTTCGACGTCGAGACTAGAACGCGCCTTGAAGAGCGGATAGTTATTTGCTCCGTGAATCGAAAACGTGAATGTTTCCTCGTCGCCGGCGAAGATGGTAGCGGTGCCGTTGCCTTGATGAACGTCGCAGTCGATGATCGCCCCACGGCCGATCAGCCCTTCACTTCGCAAGACACGAATCGCCACCGCGACGTCGTTGAATACACAGAAGCCCTCACCGCGATCGGCAAACGAGTGGTGCGTGCCGCCGGCGAGATTCGAAGCGTAACCTTCGTCGAGCGCCGCGTGCGCGGCTGCGATCGTTCCACCGGTTGCGTAGAATGAGCGCCGGACGAGCGATTCAGACCACGGCAAACCCAGCCGCCGCAGTTCCTTTGCGGTCAAAGTGCCGCTACAAAGGCGCGAAACGTAATCTTCTGTGTGAACGAGTCGTACCTGTTCGGTGGTAGCGGGTTGCGGCTCAAGCAGTTCAGACCTGTGCAGAGCGCCTTCAGCCAGGAGCCGGTCGCGCACGAGTTCAAACTTGCGAATGGGAAAGATGTGGCCGTTGCCGATGTCGGCGTAGTAACGAGGTGTGTAGAAAACTTGCATGCGCGTGCGGACGAGATATTAGCGCGAGGCAGTGATCTACACAAAACAATCTATCAAGGGCGTGTTTGTCTGTGGTCTATTTTCGACGGGGTTTGCGTGAAAGACCGCGGTAGTTAACGTTACCGGGGAGTTTACGGGGCAGGTCCAGATCGTCGTCGACGATGTCTTCGAGGTGCACACTCGCGGCACGCGCGTACGCGAGCAGCGTCATCAGGCTCGGCTCGCGTTTGCCTTGTTCATATTCCGAGATGCGCCCGTAGTGCATGGACTCCTCAAGCCCCATTTTCAGCAGCATCTGCGTCTGCGACAAACCCAACCCTTGACGAATCTGGAGCAGCTTTTCCGCGAGCCGCAATGGCTTCGGACGCGGGTTACCCATTAGCGGCGGCCTCCTTTTGACAGGAGACTGGGCCTGGTCCATACGGTCCGGTTTCTTAAGTGGACCTGACAAACGACTCGCTTGCATCTATACGCAGTTGGGAGTAATATGCCTTCGCTGTTGTTTTTCGCCGTGAGTATGAACCTTTCATGCTCAACGGCGATGCTCATCACTCGTTAGTGGGTTGAGCCGCGCACATGGCCGTTGCTAAGTTGTCAAAGACGGACCATCGTAGAACGACAGACCCCCTGCCGTAAACAGAAAAATACATTTTGAGTTGGCCCTGTGAAGGGGGCCAAGAGTCCGCGGAAGCCGGAAAGGCCCAGATCCGCTCCGCGGACTCAGGTGTTTTGCCCCACAGTCTTTGAGAAATTGCACTGACTTCAGTAATCTGAGCCATCCGCAGTATCAGAAACCCACCAACTTCCTTGGTGGTTCCCTGAGACCCGCACCTAAAGGAGCAGAGCAAATGAAAGTCATCGACTGGCTGGCGAAGCAGTTTGATCACGAAACCAAAACTACGCGCCGACATTTGGAGCGCTTGCCGAACGACAAGCTCGATTGGCGACCTCACGAGAAGTCGTACACCGCCGGCGCCCTGGCGTCGCACCTCGTAGAATGCGTGAATTGGACCACGGACATCTTCACCAAGAACGAAGTAAATTTCGATCCTGCCACTTACAAGCCGTATCTCGCCACCTCGACCAGCGAATTGCTCGAGGCTTTTGACAAGGCTGTGGCTGACGGCAAACGCGTGCTGGAGGGAGTTGACGACGAGGCCGCATCGCAACTGTGGAGCCTGAAGTTTGGGGGCAAGACCCTGTTCGAACGGCCCCGGTTTGACGTCTTCCGCGACTTCACCTTGAGCCATCTGATTCACCATCGCGGACAATATTCAGTCTATCTGCGACTGCTGAACATACCGGTGCCCGGCTCCTACGGCCCAACCGCAGACGAGCAGTTTTAACGTCACGTGTGGGTTTCTCTACAACGAATAAGCTTCGCTTTGCTCATCCAAAAGAGGTGGGGCGTCGGTTCGGACCACACGGCGCAGCAGCAGCGGATCGTCAAACATGCGCGCCAGGCCACGAACGATCGCGTAGCGGGGCTCGTCGGCGACTCTCACCGCCAGTTTTGTTTGTTCGTTCATGTAATCAGCCATGCCTTCGAGCACCGCTCCGCCACCGGTGAGAATAATGCCACGGTCGTAGATGTCGCCGGCGACTTCGGGTGATAGTTCGGCAAGTGTCGCGGAAACGCCGTCAACCATCTTGGCAACCACATAATGCGCGACCGGATAAATTTCTCCCGCCGTTATGTTGATCGCGCCGGGGCTTCCGGTGACAACGTCGCGTCCTCTGACCGTGATTTCGCGCGCCAGATCGTCGGGCAAGGTAGCTGAAGCAAGCTCGATCTTGAGCCGTTCGGCTGATGGTGGACCAATAGCCAACCCGCGGTGACGGCGCACGTGGTTGATGATGGCCGTGTTTATGTCAGCGCTGCCGATGCGTTCCGAACGCGAGTGAATGATCGCGCCGTTACCGACAACCGCAACGTTCGTCGTCCCGCTGCCGATGTCTACCACCGCTGTAGCACGTACATCGTCCAGCTTTACACCGGCGCCGTAAGCCGCCGCCAGTCCTTCGTCCATCATCATGACGCGGCCGATTCGTGCGTGCTCTGCTGCGGTCAACAACGCCCGGCGTTCGACGTGAGTAACACCGGGATAGACGCTCATCAGCGCGCGGCGGCTGAAGAACGAAGAGCCACTGCGCGCCTCGCGCACGAAGTAAGCCAACATTTCGCGCGTTCTCTCAAAATCAGCGACCACGCCGTTGAGCAACGGCGCAACGACCGTGATGTCACGCGCCTCACGCCCGTACATCGCGCGTGCTTCGAGTCCAACGGCAACGACTTCGCCGGAAATGTTGTTAACCGCCACGAGCGACGGTTGATCGACGACTACACCACTGCCGCGCACGTAAATAATTGTCGCGGCTGAACCCAGGTCGATCGCAATCGAATCGGAAACGAGGTTTCGCAATGACCCCATTCCCATAAACGCCGCTGTCTTACTCATGAACCCCATGTAGCCCTGATAATAAGATTCCCGCCGCCATTTACGAAGCAGAAATTTGATTTTCGTATGAACGCAACATTTCTTGCTTACCGGTCGCGCACGTATTATGCTCAACCACGTTTTCTGACAGCTCGTTCACTCCACCTCCTCAAGGACCCTTCCATGCCCCAAAACAAGGCTGGTTTGGCGATTCGTACGGCGTTTTATGAATACCTGCTGATTACCATTCCGGTAGGTTTGTACATCGGCCTCGAGGCTAAACACGAGCATAATTGGGCATTGTTGGTGCATTCGCCGGAATGGGCCGTTGCCACGATCTTTCTACTTTTTCAGGGTGTTTACCTCTACGTGCGACACATGAGCGGCGCGGGCGCAAAAATTTCACCTGTATCAATGGGTCTGTTGGCCCTCGTCTCGTTAACGTTAATTGCTTTTACGGTTATCAACGCTTACACGTCGCTCGATCCTGTCGAAAACACAACGGGGGCAATTATTTTCCGCCTCGGTCTCTTTATAACCACCTCAGGCGGATTCATAGTCATGGTGGCAGGAGCAAACCTCTATCACTTAAAAAAGGAGACACTGGCCCATGGCTAGGAGCCGAAGATTTCTGGGAGATCTCGACGCCGCTAACGATCGGGATTTTGAGAATCATTTCTTCGAATCAACCGACCTCGCACGCATTCTCTCGAGCGACTCCGACGTGATATACGGCTCAAAAGGCGTGGGCAAGACTGCGTTACGCCGCGCCCTCGCCGAGCTCAAAAGCTCATACTTTTTTGCCACCAAGACGATCGATCTCGATCACATCAGCTTCAACGCCGTCCATATCGCACTGTCAAAACTCAAGGACACCACTCAAACTGAAATCGCCACGCTTTCGCGCAATACCTGGCGCAACGTGCTCGCGATGTATTGCCTGGAGGCGGTTGCCGAGACCTTGCCGGACACGCATCGATTGAAGAAGCGGATCGAGCAGTTGTGTGAGCAGGAGGGCTTTGAGGGAGCCGACTCAAACAACAACCTGATGAGCCAGATCGAACGCTTCCTGATCATGATCGCGCAGGCAGGCTTGGAAGAGGATGCGCCAACGCCCTTAGGTTTGAGCAAAAAGCAGCGTAATGTCGTCAACATCTTTCCCTCGAATCCGGAAGTGCACGCCACCTTACGTGAATGTACGAACCTGATTGAACGGTCGGGCAAATACGTGTTGTTGTGTTTGGACGGGTTCGACTCGATTGTGGATCACACCAGCGAATCTCGGCGCGCCATCTTTGCCGGTCTGATCGATGCGATACATAAGTCGTCGCGAGACCCGCTCCTGGCCGGGTTTTGCTTTAAGGCGTTTCTACCGCAGGAACTCACGGAAGAAGCCCAATCGGCTGTTTGGGATGCTGATAAGCATATCCTCAACACTCACTACCTGCGCTGGACTGATTCAGATTTCCAAAGCTTCTTGAAGAAGCGGCTGCTGACTTACTCGAAATCAAGAAGCAGTAACTTCATGGACGTCTGGCACGAGTTCATGCCGGATAAGGTTCGCAACGAGAGTCATGGAACCGAAGAACACTCGTTCGCCTACGTTCTACGTCATACACTCTACCGGCCGCGGCAAGTCCTAACTCATCTGCAAAAAATACTCGACAAGTGGGATGAAGCATCGTCTTCTTTTCGCATAGACCCGAGTTTTATTCCACCGGTCGTAGCCGCAACGAACTATGAACTGGCGCGTAACGTTGCGGCGCAGCTCGAAATCAGGCATCCGGGGCTTACGAACTTCCTCCAATCGTGGAACGGAATGCCGATCACCACTACGGCCAGTGAGTTTCAGGAAAGATTATTGAGAATCTTCAAGTACCTGGAGGCTTCGGAAGTCAATATCGTTTTCGACGATCTCTTCAACTTCGGCATTTTCGGCATTGCCAGCCGGCAGGCGACTGAAGGTTCGCAGCAGACAACGTTCCGATTTGGTTTTGTGGGAGATCGTCTGGCGCGCAATATCAACACCTCCGTCGATCAAAATACTTTGCTGGCATTCAGTCCGATGTTTCGTGAATTCTGCGGCTGCACGCCGTCAGAGTTCGGCATCGTTGTACCGGTTGAGGTTTGAACATGGCGTTGTCAATCGCCGCCGATTTGAGTAGCATTCGGGGCCATGGCTACAACAAAACCTGACACGATGACCGGCGAGCAGATTGTCGAACTTTCGCGCCGTCACACCCTTTATGAGTGGTCCGTCCAATCGGCTGTCGATCCGATTCCCGTGGCTCATGCCAAGGGCATTTATTTTTACACGCCGGAGGGGAAACGCTTCATCGACTTCAATAGTCAGTTGATGTGCGTCAACATCGGACACAGCGACGAACGCGTCGTGCGCGCGATTCAAAAGCAAGCCGAGACTTTGTCATACGCGAACCCGTTCATGGCGACTGAAGTGCGCGCACGGCTCGCCGCGAAACTCGCCGAAATCACGCCTGGCGACATCGATACTTTCTTCTTTACCAACGGCGGCGCTGAAGCCAACGAAAACGCGATTCGCATCGCGCGCATGTTCACCGGACGCCAGAAAATCGGTGCGCGTTATCGCTCGTACCACGGCGGCACTGCGGGCGTGTTGACGCTGACTGGCGATCCACGGCGTTGGGGCGCCGAGCCGGGTATCCCGGGCGTGTTTCGCATTCCGGATTTCTACCACGGCATTCAGAAGGGCTTCGACACGACCGAAGAGGTTTTGGCGCGTACCGAAGAGACGATTGAGCTCGAAGGGCCTAAGACGATCGCCGCAATTATCGTCGAACCGGTTGTGGGTACAAACGGCGTTCTGATCCCGCCTGATGGTTACATGCAGGGATTGCGCGCGCTTTGCGACAAACACGGAATCATGTTGATTGCCGACGAAGTGATGGCCGGGTTTGGCCGCACCGGCGAATGGTTTTCAGTGGACCACTGGAAAGTCGTCCCGGATTTGATCTCGATGGCGAAGGGATTGACGAGTGCTTACGTGCAACTGGGCGCGGTGGGTATGCGACGCCAGATTGCCGAGCACTTCCAGAAGAATTTCTTTTACGGTGGGTTGACTTATAACAGCCATCCGCTCGCTTGCGCCGCGGGCCTCGCAACGATAGGGGTCTATGAGGAAGACAAACTAATCGAAAATGCGCGCGAGATGGGCAAGTTGATGCGCACGCTCATGGAAGATCTGCAGAATCGCCATCCATCAGTCGGCGCGACGCGCAACATCGGGCTCTTTGGAATATTTGAGTTAGTAAGAAATCGCGAGACTCGAGAGCCGCTCGCGCCATTCAACGGAACTTCACCCGAAATGCAGGCGCTCGGCAAGTTCTTCCGTCAGGAAGGACTCTACACGTTCGTGCGCTGGAACACGTTCTTCACGAACCCGCCGCTTTGCATCAACGAAGTAGAGATGCGCGAAGCGTTTGCGATTATCGATAGAGGGCTGGAGATTACGGATCAGGCGGCAAGCTAAAACTAAGAAACTAACCACAGAGACACAGAGGCACAGAGAAACGAACTTAGTGCACGAGCGGAGGATCGGAGAGCGCTTCGTCGTTGCCGAGGCTCAGGGCCAGTGCGCGGATCGCAGCCCGCGCGTCGTGCTGCTGTTCAGGTGTAAGCAGCGACCAGGCGAGTACGATCGGACACTCGTCGTCGTGCGTTAAAGCCTTGTGGCAGACCGCGCACGTATCAAGCGAGAGCTCCAGCAGCACGTAGAGCTTCGCGAGCAACATGATGATTTGCTCGGCGCGCTGTTTTTTCTTTTCCGACTCGAACATGGCCACCGATTACCGGATCGCGCGAGTAGCTGCTTAGTACTGCAGCGTGTTCTCCCACTTCACTCGCTTCAGCAGGGCAAAGTCTGAAAGCATTTTACCCGCACCGAGCACCACCGACGTCAGCGGATCGTCCGCGATAAACACAGGCAGTCCGGTTTCAGTTCTTAAACGCTTGTCGAGGTTCCCGAGCAATGCACCTCCGCCGGTCAGCACCACACCGCGGTCAATGATGTCCGCTGAAAGTTCCGGTGGCGTGCGCTCGAGCGCGACGCGCACGGCGTCAACAATCGATCTCACCGCCGGCTCGAGTGCCTGGCGAATCTCATCATCCGTTACGATAATCGTTTGCGGGATTCCCTCGACGAGGTTGCGGCCGCGCACTTCCATGCTTAACGGCTCGTCCAACGGAAACGCGCTGCCGAGTTGAATCTTGATCTCTTCCGCGGTTCGCTCGCCAATCAACAGATTGTGTTTACGCTTCACCCACTCCGCGACCGCATTGTCCATCGCGTCGCCGGCGGTGCGCACCGCGCGCGCGTAAACGATTCCACCCAAGCTGATCACGGCGATGTCCGTGGTGCCGCCGCCGATATCGACCACGATGTTGCCCTGCGGTTCGGTAATCGGCAGTCCGGCGCCGATCGCCGCGGCAACTGCTTCCTCGACGAGGTAAACCTCCGACGCTTTGGCGCGATAAGCGGAGTCTTCAACCGCGCGCCGTTCGACCTGCGTGATTTCGGAAGGAATGCCGATAACCACGCGCGGGCTGACCCACGTCCGGCCGTTGTGTGCCTTGCGAATGAAGTGCTGGAGCATCTTCTCGGTCACTTCGAAATTGGCGATTACGCCGTCGCGCATTGGCCGAATCGCGACGATGTTGCCCGGCGTGCGGCCAAGCATCTCCTTCGCCTCCCTACCCACCGCTTCCACGTTGTTAGTGACCTTATTGATGGCCACGATGGAGGGTTCGCTGAGCACCACGCCGCGCCCTTTGGCGTAAACGAGCGTGTTTGCCGTGCCGAGATCGATGGCCAGATCGTTAGATCGCAGGCCGGACAGAAGAGGGAAGGACATTAATTAGACCTCAAATTCTATAAAGTTGTCGTCGGGCTCGATGCTTCTGTATTCCGAAGAATCAGGAAGGAAAGCGAAGTGAAAACCGGCTTTACCGCGTCTCTGCCGCTTGTCTGTTAACAAAATAACAGAGACAAACAGTATTTAATTTATTGAGACTATAGTGTCAAGAAGAATTTTAGGGAACTTTGACCTATTGACCGCGGACCAGAGTGGTCCTATTCTTTGGACAGACCAGCGGCTCCCCCCAGGGCACTCTCCCAAGTAAACGTTCCCCGACAACTCCCACGGCGACCTCCCAAAAACCTCCCGCGAATTGCTGCCCAGGCGGTTTTTCGTGCGGGCCAATTGGTTTTTGACGAATTGTTCGCTTGCGAACAAGGAAGGTGGAGGTGTCGGATGCCACAAATCGCACCGAAGTCTCAACAGACATGGGGTTCGCGCAGAAATTTTTCACTTTCAAACATTTCCATTAAGTATCGCCTGCCACTATTGATCGGCACGCTTCTGTTTGTCGTCATTGTGGTTTGCAGTTGGACGTCGTACCGATCGGTCGAAGCGTCGGCGCAGGCAGTCGGGCGCGAGCGTTTGCAAAACCTGACTCAGCAACTCTCAGGTTTGTTACAGCAGAATATTAACGCGCTCGCGACGAAGACGGCTGCGGTCGCGAATGAGCCGGCAGTCCGAACGTTTCTTGCATCACCCGAAACGGCTTCGCGAGACGACGTGCAGAAGCTGCTGCAACAGTTTGTCGCGCCCACGGACGCAAACAGCCTGGGCGTCGAGCTATGGAGCAAACAAAGCGGATTGGTCTTTTCGGCGCCGGCCAATGGAACGATCGCGCTGGGTGATCTGGCGACTGAGTTTCAACAGAGCGGGTCGGAGCCGTTCAAAGCAGTCGGCGCGATTCGCCGCGTGAAAGACACTGTGGGTTTTCCAACCGTCGCGGCGGTCACGGGCGACCACGGCAAGATCATCGGCTATCTCGTCAGATGGCGCCGGCTGGCAACCACGCCCGAGAGCCGCCAGCAGATGAACAGACTGCTCGGTAGTAGCACCACCGTCTATCTCGGCAATAACAGCAACGACACCTGGACCGATCTGGAGAAAGTCGTAGCGAAGCCTCCAGTCGATCTCTCGCGCCTCGTTGAAACCGCCTCATACGAGCGCGGCGACAGCGGCAAAGTCATCGGACTCGCGCGGCCGATCTCTGGCACACCGTGGACGGTTCTGATTGAGTTTCCCGACGACGTCATTCGAAGACCCGCAAGTAGTTTTCTGAAACGCACGTCCGTGATCGGTTTGTTTGTCTTTGTAGTGGGCGTTGCTGCGGCATTTGTGGTGAGCCGGAGTATCACCAAACCGCTGAACGAGCTGACCAAGACGGCAACGGCCATCAGCAAGGGCGACGATTCGCGCGTGGTTCAGGTGCGGCAGAAAGATGAACTGGGCCAGCTCGCGAGCGCCTTCAACGCGATGGTTACCAAAGTCAGCGGCTCGCAACACGAGCTCGAACGCAAAGTCCAGCAGCGCACGCTGCAACTCGAAGAAGCGAACCGGCAGTTGGAGAGTCTTTCCGAGACAAACGCGCTCAAACGCACGCTTGCCGAAAAAGAGAAGACTGACGCGCTCGAAGCGTTGGCAAGTACCGAGCGGCAACTCGTGCAGTCGCAGAAACTCGAAGCCGTGGGCCGTCTGGCCGGAGGCATTTCTCACGACTTCAATAACCTGCTAACCGTGATTCTCGGTTACAGCGACATCATGTTGCGGCAACTCAGCCAGGAACATCCGCTGCGCCGCAATCTTGACGAAATCGTCCGGGCCAGCGAACGTGCAGCCGCGCTGACGCGGCAGCTACTCGCCTTCAGCCGCAAACAGGTCATGCAACCAAAGGTTTTCGACGTCAACAACGTCGTGAGCGAACTGGAAAAGATGCTGCGGCGAATGATTGGCGAAGACATTGAGCTACGCGTCAACCTGCATCCGGATCTCGGAAACATCAAGGCCGACCCAATGCAGCTCGAACAGGTGATCATGAACCTGGCCGTGAACGCGCGCGACGCGATGCCGCGAGGCGGTAAGTTGACGATTGAAACCAGCAACGTCTATCTCGACCAGACGTACGCGAAGGAGCACATGTCGGTTGAGCCCGGACATTACGTGATGCTCGCAATCAGCGACACCGGCTGTGGTATGGACCATGAAACACGGCAGCGCATCTTTGAGCCGTTTTTTACGACCAAAGCGCAGGGCAAGGGAACCGGGCTCGGTCTTTCGACGGTTTACGGCATCGTGAAGCAGTCCGGTGGAAACATCTGGGTCTACAGCGAAGAAGACCGGGGAACGACGTTCAAGATCTATTTCCCGCAGGTCATGGAAGAAGCCGAAGAGTATCGACGCCTGGCCGCCAAGCCCGAGGCGCCGCGCGGTTCTGAAACGATCCTGCTGGTTGAAGATGCAGACTGGGTTCGAAAGCTGGCGCGGCAGCTTTTGGAACGTGCTGGTTATCGAGTGGTCGAGGCCAGCGGCGCCGAGGAAGCCATTTGCATTATCGAAACGAGTCGCAACGGAACGAAGGTCGACCTGGTGTTGACGGACGTGATCATGCCCGGCATGAGCGGCAAGGACATGTCAAAACACTTGCAGGCTAAGCAGCCGGATCTGCCGGTGCTTTACATGTCAGGGTACACAGACGAAGCGATCGTGCAGCACGGCGTGCTGGAGCCCGGCATCAATTTTATTCAGAAACCTTTTACCCCGGATGCGCTTGCGTTGAAGGTGCGAGAGGTGCTGGATGCGAAGCCTCAACCTCTTCATCATCGATGATGGTGAGGCCGCCGCTGGTTTCCAGCGTGTCGATCAGGATGTCCTCGTTGGAGTAAACAAAGGAGTTTCGTTCGCGTAGCAGTTCGTCAAGAAAGCGCTCCCGCGCCTCTTCCACGACTTCCGGCGTCCACATCGCCGGTTGGTTGTCGGAAAACTGGTAAGAGAGATCTTCAACGGCCCGCAAGAGGAGATCGTTGCTGCGTTTCGTGATCCCGCGAAGCGTTTCCTTGTACTCGTCAAAGCCCGGCAGCGCGGGGAACAGCCGTTCCATTGTGGCGACTTCGTGCCACGCCCAGCCCAACTGCGTTGTCACTGCTTTCAGACCGTGAATCCACCCGGTCAAACTCACCAGGCCGGTTAGCGCTTCGTAAAACTCACCGATACGTGGATCTAAAAAGTCGTAGTCGGGATTACAAATGTCGCCGCGTATACGTCCAGTTCGCACGAGCTCGTCTTTGATCGGCGTGCCGTCGTAAGGCAGCATCCGGCAGAACGTCACCGGCAAACAGCCGTCGGCAAGGATCGTCCGGAGGAACCCGATGTTTTCACGAATCGACTCAAACGTGCTCGAAGGATCGAGCAGCATGAAGCCGTATTCAAACATCAACCCGATGCTTTTCAGCGTCTCGACGGCTTTCAGGTTTTGTTCGACGTTGATCTGCTTGTGCAGTGTTTCGAGTCCCTGCTCGCTGCCGGATTCGAGACCCATGTAGACGAGGTAGAGTCCAGCGTCGCGCATTCGGATGAACAGATCGCGATCGACTGCGTCCGCGCGGCAGTTCATCTTCCAGATCACCTTGCGAGATAACTCAGTGCGCTCGAGCTCGTCGACAAACTCGTTGGCCCAACGCCGCCACACCTGGCCGAACAACGGAAAGTCGTCGTCCTGAAAGAGAAAGATCGTCGTGCCGTGTTCTTCGTGAAGCATTTCCATTTCACGTACGACTTCTGCCGGTTTCCGCGTCCGGACGATGCGTCCCGGCGCGGCGCGGTAGAAGGTATGAATGGAACAGAACGAACACGTGCGAGCACAGCCACGGCTTGCGAGTATCGGCAGGATGCTTCGTCCAAGCACTGCTTCCGGTTCGTACTCGCGATCCGGGTAAGGCAGTTCATCCAGATTTTCGAGGAGAGCACGTGGACGCGTGACGATCACACGGCCTTCATCGTCGCGATACGCGAGTCCATGAATTTCGCGCCAGTCACGGCCCGCGACGATCGCGTCGACCATCTCCAGCAGCGTGGCCTCTCCCTCAAAGCGCACGACACTATCGAGCTCCGGTACGAGTTCGAGAGTTTGTTCGTAGCTCAGACTGGGAAAGTGACCGCCCATTGTGAAATGGCAGTCGAGGCCATTGCTGCGCATGAGATAGAGAAGCGCGGCGTAGCGGTCGATAAAGAACTGGAAAATCAGCGAAAACCCAATAAGAATCGGGTTGATCTCGCGCGTGATGCGCACGATCTCAACCGGATCCTGTTCGATGTCCACGACCTGCACATCATAACCGGACCGCCGCAGCACAGCCGCGAGGTAACCCAGACCCAGGTTGCCCTGGTTCTGGAAACCGACCAACATCACAGGTCGTGAATTGCTCATAACACGAATTGGACCAACCGCGAGTTTATCTTTGTCCCTTGGCGAGAATTTCTTTCACGCGCGCGGTGAATTCCTTCTTCGCCGCAGCCAGCTCGCGCTGGGCAACGCGGTCGAGATTTTTGAAGAATGGCGGTGGCGGATCTGAAAACCACTCGGGATTGAATTTGAGAACGGAAACTTTGGTTGCGACTTTTGTGGCAGCCTTTTTAGTAACCATTTGGTGAGCTCCTAAGGAGACGTAGGACTAACGGTCCAACGTTGGGGGAATGTGGTTGGAAACGAGCGGACAATATTGTAGTTGTCCACGCTTGTCAACGTTTTTATTAATACTGCCAGTTCACGTTGACGAAACCAGTGCCACTCGCCGGCACGGTGTACTGATGATTCGCTCCTGCTTCCCACGTGACCGCGCCGTTCGCGGCGATCTTGATGAACTTGAATTGGATCGTTTGACCTGCCGGAACACTCACGACGTTGAACCAGTTCGGATAGTTTGGCGTCAACAGTGGACCAACAGCGCCGTCCCACGTGGTGGACCAATTACCCAACTCGACAGTGTTGCCGGTGAGAAAGATGTAGTCGCCGACTTGTGTCGGAGTTGCGTTGTTGACGGTGAAGGTGATTGGAATCAACTTCGCCGTGAGCACCGTGTACTGAATTGTGTTCGAGACCTGGCTGCTGGAATTCGTCACCGTGACGTTGTAGTTGCCGTTTGTGACGGAAGGTGTGGTCGCGACGATCTGGTTTGATGTCCATGAATTGACGGTTGCGGTTGTCGTGCCGAACTTCACGGTGCCGGTAGTGCTGCCGAAGTTCTTGCCAGCGATCGTGATTTTAACGCCGGATTGTCCTGCGGTTGGTCCGATCGAGCCAACTTGTGGTGTGCCGCCGCTTTCGACGAACTGCCAGACGGAGACTGTGTGCGCAGGGAGCGTGAAATTGGTAACGGGGTTATTTCCGCCAGAGCCGGAACTGACGGTGATTCCAAAGCCACCGAGTGACGCGGTCAGATAGTCTGAGTAGTTTCCTGGCGGCAGAGCCGTATTCAACCCGCTGATGTTGTAGCTGCTCGTCTCGTTTTTGTTGATAGCGACAAGGACGACGTTGCCGAAGAACTTCCGTTCGTAGATGTAGACGTCGTTGTTGATCCAACGCTGGCTCATCGAACCGTAGGGAATCGCCGTATTGTTGCGCCGCAGCGTAGAGAGTTTGTTGATGACTTGATACGCGGTCGTGCTCGTGCTGAAGCCGGGCATCATCGGGCGGTTGTACGGATCGGTGCCGCCGCTGGTGTCGTTGTGCAGATATTGCTCGGTTCCGTAGTAGATGCACGGAATTCCGCGGTTGGTCAGCGTAAACGCTAGGGCCTGGTGCAGACGGTTGTTGTTATTGTTGATCGAGAGGAAGCGCGCCATGTCGTGGTTGTCGATGAAGGTGACGAGATCGTCTTTCCACGTGAAGTTGCTGCCTTCCTGCGTGAGCACCGAATCGATTTCTGAGAAGTTGGCGTTGCCGCCGAAAACGTTGCGGATCGCGGTGTTGAGCGGGAAGTCGAGCATCGAGATGCCGCTCTTGTTCGCAAACTTGTAAGAGTCGTGATAGAGCGGGTCGGTAGTGTTTCCCTGGAACCACTCGCCGAACAGAAAACTGTCGCCAAAGGTATAGATCGAGTTTGCCAGACTGTACTGCCAGCCCCAGTCGAGGTGTTTGATCGCATCGATGCGGAAGCCGTCGACGCCGTGCTGTTGAAATAGCTGCGCGGCCGCCTTCAGATAAGCATCCATCGTGGAGTTTTGCTGGTTGATGTCGGCGAGATCGAAGAGCGTGAAGTACTGCACCTGGTAACGATCGTCCCAGCCGCCGCCGGAGATGTTGGCGTTGTGATGAAAGAAGCCGTTGGTGTCGCTGGTGTAATTACCGAGAAACGTGCCGTTGTCGTAGAGCGCGCCAAACTCGCCGGCGTTGTTTTGCGTGGAGTGGTTCGGCGCGAAATCGACGATGACCTTGATTCCGTTCGCGTGCGCGGCAGTGACGAGATTGTCAAACTCGGTCCACGTGTTGCTCGCGTTGCCGAAGTGTTCCTCGATGCGTTTAAAATCGCGCGCCTGGTAACCGTGGTACGACGCGGTCGGATTGCCGCTGCCGTCGGGAATGTTTGTGTTGAGATTATCAACCGGCGGCGAGATCCAGATCGCGGTCACGCCCATGCCTGCAAGGTAAGACATCTTCTGTTGAATACCGGCGAGATCGCCGCCCCAGTAGGCGCGCCAGTTTGTTTTGGTTGAGTCATAGAGTCCGGAGCTCTGTGCCGGGTTGTTATTGGTGCTGCTGCCGTCGAAGAAACGGTCAGTGATGATTTGATAGATGACTTCGCGCTTGAAATCCGCCGCGCGCGTTGCGCTCAGCGGCGCCAGGATGATGGTGAAAAGAAGTGAAACGCTGATGAGATAACGTGAGACTTGACGCATGAGTGAACCTCCTGCGCTGGATGATATATCAACTTCGCCGGCTTACATACGAATTATCTTTGATCCAGAAGCGCCACGGTTTGTCGATCCATTCTTCGGCGTAGTCGATGCCGATGCGCGGGCCTTTGGCAATGCGCCGCGGCGGGACGGTTTGAAACTCTTCGAGCCAAACGCGGTCGCCGAGCAGATCGGCGCTGTCGAGGGCGCGATCGATGTTGAGCGCGATGCACAGTTTGCCGGGACCGTTGGTCAGGTTGTGATCCGGGTGTTGATGGCGGCGTTCACGCATCAGTTCGATGCCTTCGACTGGTTCGAGTGCGCGAACGAGGATCGCGTGGGGAATATCGGGGACGTTACAGACGACGTTGAACTGATAGTACATGCCGTAAACAAAATAAACGTATGCGACGCCGCCTTCCTGGTACATCGTTTCCGTTCGTTTTGTCCGGCGGCCGCCGTAAGCGTGTGAAGCGCGATCTTCAGGCCCGCGATACGCTTCAACTTCAACAATCATTCCCGAAACACGACGGCCGTCTTCATCAGGCACTACCAGCAGCTTTCCGAGTAGATCGCGCGCCACGGTGAGTACATTCGGACGCGTGTAAAACTCGCGCGGCAGTTTGCGAGGTTTCATTGGCGCAGTTTCCAGATCATCGCGACAAAGATTATGAATCCGATCACGATCACGCCCCTGCGCACCCAAACCTGGCCGATACGCACCGCCATGCTCGCGCCGAAGTAACCACCCGCGAGCGCGCCGGTAGCCATCACCAGCGCATCCTCCCAAACCACCAGTCCGGCGTAGGCAAAACTCACGACGGCAATACTGTTGATGCAGATGCCGAGAAAATTCTTGATGCCGTTGGCCCGGTGCAGTTCGTTCAGGCCCAACAGGCCCATCGCCGCGAGCATGAGGATGCCGTTACCGGCGCCGAAGTAACCACCGTAAATCGCGGAGAAGAACTGAAAGATGATCGCGCCGGTCCACCACAGTCTGGTTGGCTTTCCCTCAAGCGAGCCGAGGTGCAGGCGTTTATTGATCACGCCGTTGGACATAAACAGCAGCGTGGCGAACAGGATCAGAAACGGGACCTGCTGCGCGAAGACACGCGACGGAGTCAGGATTAGTAACCACGCGCCAAGTGCGCCGCCGATGATGCTTGTAACGCCAAGCCGGATGAGTATTGGCGAACTGTTTTCCAACTCGCGGCGGTAGCCGAAGAGGCCGCCGAAAAGTCCGGGCCAGAGCGCGACGGTGCTGGTTCCATTTGCGACTTTGGGATCGAGGCCGAGCCAGATCAGAACGGGGAAGGTGATTAGAGTTCCGCCCCCGGCAATAGAATTGATTGCGCCCGCAGCGAACGCGGCGCAGAACATGACAAGCCAGGGGAGCACGCAGTCATGTTAAGATCGGCGTCGTTCTTACGCCAGCAAAAACTTTAAGCCGAGTCAAACCACGGATGACACGGATTCCCACGCGGATTGCCCTACTTCTAATATTTCTCGCTGTTTTTGTTTCTCCTGCTTTTGCCAAGAAGACACTTCGTGTGATGACTTACAACATTCACGTCGGCGTCGGCATGGACAAGAAACTGGACCTGCAACGGATTGCTGATGTGATCAATCGCGAGCGTCCGGATCTGGTTGGTTTGCAGGAAGTGGATCGCGGCGTGAAGCGGACGGACGGCAAGGATGAGATCGCGGAGTTGGCTGCGATGACGCGGATGGAGTACGCGTTTGCGCCGAACCTCGATTTTCAGGGCGGGAAATACGGTGTGGCGATCTTGTCGCGGTTTCCGATCAAGAACACGGTTCACCGGATGTTTGAGAACAAACGCGAGGCGGAACGGCGCGGGATGTTGCTCGTTGAAGTGGAAGTGGATCGCAAGCCGCTCACCTTTGTCACGACGCATCTCGATTACCAGTTCGAAGACGGACGTTTGTTTGAAACTGAGCAGTTGATGAGACATCTGGGTGAGGTTAAAGGGCCGTTGATTGTCGTCGCCGATTTGAACGATGTGCCGGCCGGCAGCGCGTACCAGCTCGTGCGCACGAAGTTTGACGATGCGTGGGTCGTGAGTGGCGCAAAAGGTGATGGATTTAGTTACCCGGCTGACAAGCCGGCAAAGCGAATCGATCACATCTTCAGCAGCAAAGGTGTGCGAGCGAAGAAAGCCTGGGTGGTTGAGACTTTGGCCTCGGACCACATTCCGGTTGTCGCAGACCTCGAGCTCGAACGGCTTGAGTCACAGCACGCCGCCGACACGATCGACTGGGCGCGTTATCAGGACATAGCTGTCGACTTGATGCAGCAATACCTGCGCATCGATACGTCCAATCCGCCCGGAAACGAGATTCAGGCCGCGAAGTTTTTCAAACGGATCTTCGATCAATACGGCATCGAAAACGAGGTCTTCGAGTACAAGCCCGGACGCGCCAACATCATTGCCCGCCTCAAGGGAAACGGATCCAAGCGCCCGATCATCCTGCTGAGCCATACGGACGTCGTCACTGCTGAACCGTCGGCTTGGGCCGTCGAGCCGTTCTCTGGCGTGATCAAAAACGATTACATCTGGGGACGCGGTGCGCTCGACATGAAAAGCGAAGGCCTGCTTCATCTCATGACGATGATCCTGCTCAAGCGAGAAGGACCACCGCTTTCGCGCGATGTGATCTTTCTCGGCACGGCCGATGAAGAGGTCGACGACGAAGGGTCGCTTTGGATGATCGCCAACAAAGCCGATCTTTTTAAGAACGCGGAATTTCTTTTGACTGAAGGCGGCGACAATTTGCTCGAAGGCGGAGAAGTGAAGGTTGTTGGCGTTGACGTTGCTGAGAAAGCGCCGTTCTGGTTGCGGCTCACGGCCACGGGAACGCCCGGTCACGGTTCGCGTCCCGTTGCAGACTCGGCGTCGAACCGGCTCATCCGCGCGATGTCGCGTATTCTCGATTGGGAAACTCCGATCAAGCTGTTACCGGCCGTCGAGAAATACTTCAAGGACGTCGCGCCGTTGCAGCCGGAACCGCTGCGTTCTCAGTTTGCGAACATACGCGAGTCGTTGAAAGATCCGGCTTTCGTGAAGTCGCTGACCAGCCAGCGCGAATACAATTTCCTCCTGCGCAACACGATCTCGATCACGATGCTCAGCGGCAGCAAACAGACGAACGTTATCCCGGTTACCGCGACGTGCAACATCGACGTTCGCCTGCTGCCTGGCGAGAAACCCGACGAGTTTCTCAAAGCGCTGACCGCCGTGATCGCCGACCCGACGATCAAGATTGAAAACACCAACCGGTTCAAGCAGCCAAACAGTTCTTCGGTCGACACGGAACTGTTTTCGCTGATCGCGCGCCGCACGAAGGCGAATCACCCGAACGCCGTTATCACTACCAAGATGCTCAGCGGTTATACTGAGAGCCAGCTTTACCGGCAGCTCGGAATAATTGCTTACGGTTGGGCGCCGATTTACACAACGCCGGACGACGACGAAGGCGTGCACGGCAACAACGAACGCATCTCAGTGAAGAACGTTCGCCAGGGCACGCGCGAGTTCTACGAAGTTGTAAGAGACATCTCCCGTTAGCAGCCCCCTCGAATTTTTAGACACAGAAAACACGAATAGGCCCGCTTATGCCAAAAGATGCTCATGAAATGAGCGAGAATGAGATTCGTGCGCGTATTTTGACGCTCGCGTTCGGTGGAGATGAACGTCTCTTTATTGCCTTCTATCGCAAACTGCAGCAGGGGCTTCCCGCAGGCACCGGCATCGTGCTGCGCGGCAGCGTTGTGACAAACACACGTCACGAAGACGGCGCGCCGTTCGACTCCAAAGGCCGAAACACAAGCGACCTCGACGTGACACTAGTCGGCAGCAAGGTGATGGAACTGTGGAACCAGGATGCCTATTACATCCCCGGTCAGCACACCAAACCGTTATGCGATGAAGATCCAGCCATCACCGCAGCGAGCTTGAATGAGCTACGCCTATCGTTGCAGGACCTCGTCGGACGCCCGGTCAATTTTCAAGCCACGTCGAGCCTCGTCCTTTACAGCCGCGACATCCTGTTTGGTGAGCCTTACTACGTCGTCGTTCATCCCGAGGAAGGCGCGTGACGCTTAGGTTGCTCAGTTACAACATCCGCTTCGGCGGCGTCGGGCGCGAACAAGCACTCGCAGAAACAATCAAAGCCGCGGATCCGGATCTGGTCGTATTTCAGGAAGCGATCTACCCGGACGTGATCGAACGCATCGCCGCCGCGACCGGGTTTCCGTTCTGGGCTTCGCGGCGCCATCATTCGATCGGTTTCATCAGCAAACTAAAGATCGGTTATCACGAGTGGCACTATCCCGCCGGCGCGCGCCATTCGTTTCTCGAGATCGTTCCTGATAACTCCGACACACGCGTGTTTGGTCTGCACTTGAGCGCGAGGTTTTCCAAGTGGGACGAACGCCGTCGTGCACGCGAGATTCGTTCGTTGCTGGAAGGAATCAAGCGTCATCAGGATGGTTTTCACGTTCTCGTCGGCGACTTCAACACGCTCGCGCCCGGCGAGGCACTCGAAACCAAACGCATGCCCGCGTGGATTCGCGCGTTGATCTGGATCAGCGGGCGGAAACTGCAACGCGAGACGATTCAGTTCGTGCTCGATGCGAGTTATTGCGACGGTTACCGGATGTTGCATCCCGAAGTGAAAGGCTACACGTTTCCGACGTGGGATCAGCGCGTGAGATTGGATTACGTATTTCTGCCGTGCGCTTTTAAGGAACGATTGGTGGAGTGCGAGGTAATTATCGAGCCGCCGGAGCGAATCAGAGCGGCGTCAGATCATTGTCCGTTGCTTGCCGTTTTAGCCACGGACGACACGGACTAAGCACGGATCGGAGTCAGTGGGAGTTGGCGTCCGGTGTAGCCTGGCGGCAATTGAATCGGTGTTTGGCTGTGCAGGCAAAACTCTGTCGTTGGACCAAGAGTCATTTGTCGACCCCAAAGCGCGATGCCGGGTTGTGAGGTCAGGGAAGCGAGCGCCTCATAGAAATCTCGATAAGTCACACCGTCCGGTTTAGCTAACCAAACAGCAAAGCGCGCGTCACTTAAAACTCCTTCGCCGGAGCGCAAGCGATACAACCCGCCGGTTCCCCCCGCGGCTTCGCGCGCCACCAGATTGTGCGGCGCTTCGCAAACACCGGAAACTGCCGCATCGTTCAACGGGTCCATCGCGGCAGAACCATCAAGCACGTACCACTCTTCATACACTGGTCCACGTGTCTGCAACCAGTCAGCGTCTTCGATGCGAAACACAACTGAACGTTGAAAACCTGGCGGGCGATTGGCCGCAAGCGTCTGATGAAACGCTTCCAGATGAGCCACGTACACTTCGGTGTCTACACCCGCCTGCGGCCAATGCCAAAACACGTATGCCAGCATAATTCAGGCTTTTATCCGTGGGCTTCCCGTGCCTGCGCCTGCATGCCCTTAATGTCGTTGAGCAGCACCTGCTCGTGACCTTCGGGGTTCACGCCGCGATAAATCTTGCGCAGCTTGCCTTCCGGATCGATCACGAAACTGGTGCGGTTCCAGTACATCGTGCCCTTGTAATCACTCTGTCCCACGTCTGCCGCGTTCAGCAACTCGTGGTTTGGATCCGCGAGCAAATCGATCTTGAAACCAAACTTGTTAGAGAAATTCTGGTGCGACGCAACATCGTCTTCACTGACTCCCACTACCGCGATGTTTGCGTTGTCAAACTCCTCTTTGCTCGCCGTGAACGACTTGCCCTGAATCGTGCAGCCCGGCGTGTCGTCTTTTGGATAGACGTAGACGACGAGCCACTTGCCTTTGAAGTCGTCGAGCGAGACGGTCTTGCCGTCCTGGTTCTGGAGTTTGAAATCTGTAAAGCGTTGACCTTCTGTTACCGGCATATTTTGTTCCCCCTCGTTAACGGAATTTGAGATTTACAAAGTTGTTTCTGCGAGATTTGATTTGTACTTCGTGTTGGTCTTGCGATCGTTGAATTCGATGTAGACCCAACTCGGCGGCACTTCGTCCTGGTCTAACGCGAACCAGATGCGGGAAAGATCGCCGGGTTTGCCGAGCGCGCAGAACCCATTCAGCCGCTTACCACTCTGGTTGTAAATGTCCACCCACGTCCGCGAAGCTTTCGTGTTTGTTCCACACGGGGGAAGCTCGGGCGAGGCCGTGAACATGTCCGCCGGATACACGTCCTTGTTATGAACCTCGAAGTAATAGCGGAGTTTGTTCGTTCCGCCTGCCTCCACTAGTTCCTGTCCGAGAAACGCCAGCACCGGATTGGGAAGCACCGGCGCCGCGGCAGTTTGTTGATTGGCAATTGTTACTACGCATGCAAGTACAGCTAACACCACATTTCTGCGGGAGAAGATCTTCATCGGGGGACTCCTTCGAAGAGGATTATGAGACCGGCTTTCACCATGCAACGGCGTAGCGACTGCGGCGCGGGTCAGCGCCGCCGGAGGACACGCCGGTTTTAGGATCGTAAATGATTACCGTCGGCGCAGACAGTGTACCCCACTCGCTCTGCACCTTCACCTTGTGTCCCTTGTTCGTGAGCTCCTGGATCGTCTTTAGACCGACGCGCGATTCGATATTCAGTGAACCGGGAAGAAACTCGTGGTCGTCAAACGAACTGACGTAGTGCTGCGTGTCAAAGCGCGCGGCTTCCACTGCTTCCTGTGGATTCATGCCAAACTCAATCACGTTCAGCAACACTTGTAACAGAGCCTGATCCTGATTGTCGCCACCCGGCGTGCTCAGCACCATAAACGGTTCGTTGTTTTTCAGCACGAGCGTTGGGGTCAACGTGATACGCGGGCGTTTTCCGGGCGCCACGACGTTCGGGCTTTTCGGATCGGTCAACGCTGATTGCAGGCGTTGGCCCATCAACACGCCAGTGTCTCCGGCAACAACGGCAGGTAACCAAGCGCCGCTCGGCGTGGCGCTGAACAAGTTGCCGTCTTTGTCGATCACGTTCACGCAGGTCGTGTCGTTGGCGCGTTCGAGTTCGGGGACGGCAGTGGTTCTTCCAATAGTTTGTACGGCGCTCGCCAATACGGCTTTCATGTTCATCGGATCGCCGGGCTGTTGGGCAAGCGAAGCGCGCTGCTGATCGATCAAAGGACGGCGCAACGCGGCGTAGTTTTTCGACAGCAACTCGGCCATCGGGATCTTTACGAAGTTTGGATCGCCGTAGTAACGATCGCGATCCGCCAGCGCGAGCTTGAGTGCTTCGGCGAGCGTGTGAATGTATTCCGGAGAGTTGTGACCCATCTTCTTCAAGTCGAAACCCTCGAGCATGTTGAGTGTTTCGACCATGGCCGGGCCCTGTGTCCAGAAACCTGCTTTGTAGACCTGGTAGCCGCGATAGTCGGCTGAAACCGGTTGTCCCACTGTGGCCTGGAACTTGGCGAAATCGTCCGCGGCAATCAGACCGCCGTTCGCTTGCATGTACGCGCCGATGCGGCGTGCGATTGGGCCGCGATAGAAGTAGTCGCGCGCGGCCATCAATCCGGCGTGACGATTATTGCGAGTCCCGCGCGCGGCGAGCTTTTCGGCGCGCACGATCTCGCGGAGAGTGCGCGCAAGGTCTGCCTGCACGAAGATGTCGCCGACTTTCGGGACTTCGCCGTTTGGTAGGAAAACTCGTTTGGCGTCAGGCCACTGCGAGAAAATCGCGGAGCGCGTTCGGATGTATTGGACGCGAAGCTCGTCGAGCGGAAAACCGTCGGCGAGTTGGATCGCCGGTTCCATGACTTCGCCCAGTGTTTTGGTGCCGTATTGATCGAGCGCGGTGACACACGCGTCCAGCACAGCCGGAACTGTGGCGGACAGCGGACCGGTTGAGGGAATGGCGCCGCCGCGTCTCGCGCCGGCCATTGTTGTACCGGAATCGCCCTCATTGCGCCCGCGGTTGACGAAAAACTCTCGCGTGGCTTTCATCGGCGCCTGTCCCATGCCTTCTATTACAACGACCTTCTGACCCTTCGGCTTGATCAGAATCGGAACTTCGCCGCCGAAAGAGAAGTGGGAAAACTCGATGACTGAAGCGGCCAGAATCGTGGCGACGCCCGCGTCAATCGCATTGCCGCCGCGCTGGAGGATCCGCAACCCGGCCTCGACCGAGAGCGGCTGCCCTCCCGTAACGACGCCCCGTTTACCGCGCACTACGGGGCGAAAAGTGTCAGCCTCTGTGACGGTTGATACTGGAAGACCGGCAAGTATGAAGGACGCGGCGAGGCAAAACACGATCGTGCTTCGTTTCGAGAAGGACATCAGAGGCCACCTCCTGGTGCTGGCTCGATTTGTGTTGCAGGCAATAACGCCGAAGGCGTTGGCTAATTTCACCCCAGGGTTGGAGCTTGCGACAACCCTGGGAGAACGTAATAAAGCGTCGTCTAACACTGAAAGTGTTAGCAAGACTCGAAGCGTGGTTGCCAACGCTTTCAGCGTTATAAGTTACATATAGACTTTGACCCAGGGTTGTTTCAACCCTGATGTTATGAAGCACAGCGCCTCCGTTCGTGAGTGCTAGACTCACGACAGCTCAGGCATGAGACTGAAAAGGAGGCGCTGTGCAGAAAATATATATCGGCGTTGACTTTCATGCACGACAA
>Ga0307505_10000049_pt1 | contig 144940 bp, 134 predicted proteins | sample 23_S_MG_FD_202183 | JGI IMG/M metagenome (GOLD analysis project Ga0307505, IMG submission 202183) | Soil microbial communities from Populus trichocarpa stands in riparian zone in the Pacific Northwest, United States - 23_S | ecosystem: Environmental > Terrestrial > Soil > Riparian zone >...
CTCACGGCGCTCCGTCGCGGCGTCTCTTCGGTCCGGGCCGCGCTTTCGCGGGCCCTTCGGCCCTTGCGTCAGCCATGCTCCTGGCAGGCGGTCCTAGTGCCGCCGGGCGGAGCCCCGAGACCGCCCGGTGCCGTGCTTGCGAGGCACGACAGCGGGCGCCGCATCCTGCCCCGCGATCAAGACGCCTCATGAGCGCGCCCCTCGTGAACAGGACGCGCAAATCTAACCCCGCCGGAATCGATGGGGAAAAAGAACCCGGAAAATATTTATTCGTGAACGGTTTCAAGCGCTTCGCGGTCGCGAAGCGATTCACTCCGGCACGACGGCCGTGGCCTCGATCTCGATTTTCGCGGCGGGCTCAACGAGGCCCGCGACTTGCACCACGGCCATCGCCGGATAGTTGCTGCCGAAGGTCTCGCGGTAGGCGCGGCCGAGCTCTTTCAGGCCCGCGCGATACTCATTGAGGTCGGTGACGTACCAGGTCAGGCGCACGACATGCTCCGGCCCCGCGCCGCCCTCGGCGAGAATGCGCAGGATGTTCAGGAATGTCTGGCGCGCCTGTGCGGCGAAGGTCGGCGGAAAATTGTTCATCGCGTCCCAGCCGACGACGCCGCCGGTGACGACGATACGGCCCTTCGCGGTCATGCCGTTCGAATAGCCGCTCGGGCGCGGCCAGCCTTTCGGCAGCAGCGCGCGCGGCAGCTCATCGTCGATGCTAAGCGGCGGGAATGGCGTGGTCTTCATCCTTCAATCCTCAAGAGGCGAGTTTCGCGCTGCCCGCGGGCTGCGAGGCAGTTTCGCGCAGGCGGAAGCGCTGGAGCTTGCCGGTCTCGGTGCGCGGCAGGGTGTTCACATATTCAATGGCGCGCGGATATTTGTAGGGCGCGATCTCGGCCTTCACATAATCCTGCAACACGCGCGTGAGCGCGGCGTCGCCCGAGAAGCCCGCGCGCAGAATAATGTAAGCCTTCACGATCTGGCCGCGGTCGGCGCTCGGCGCGCCGACGACGCCGCACTCGGCGACGGCGGGATGCGCGAGCAGCACCTGCTCCACTTCCGGGCCCGCGATGTTGTAACCGGCGGAGACGATCATGTCGTCGGAGCGCGCCTGATACCAGAAATATCCATCTGCATCCTGAACATAGGTATCGCCGGTGACGTTCCAGCCGTTCTCGACATAGTTCGTCTGGCGCTTGTCGGCGAGATAGCGGCAGCCGGTCGGGCCGCGCACGGCGAGACGGCCGAGCGTGCCGCGCGGCAATTCACGGCCCGCGTCGTCGACGATCTTCGCTTCGTAACCCGGCACCGGACGGCCCGTCGCGCCCGGCACGATCTCTTCTTCCGGCGAGCCGATGAAGATGTGCAGCATCTCGGTCGAGCCGATGCCGTCGAGGATCTTGATGCCGGTCGCTGCGCGCCACTCTTCCCACGTCGCCCTCGGCAAGGCTTCACCGGCGGACACGCATATTCGCAGCGACGGCAGGTCGTTTGCTGCGAGCTTGCCGAGGATCGCGCGATAGGCGGTTGGCGCGGTGAAGCACACACTCGCTCGGAATTGCTGGATCGCAACGATGAGCGCGTCGGGCGGCGCCTGTTCGAGCAGGATCGCCGCCGCGCCGATGCGGAGCGGAAACAGCAGCAGCCCGCCGAGGCCGAAGGTGAACGCGATCGGCGGGGAGCCGATGAAACGGTCGTCGATCGACGCGCGCAGCACATATCGCCCGTAGGAATCGCAGATCGCGAGCAGGTCGCGATGATAATGCATCGTGCCTTTCGGCTCGCCGGTCGTGCCCGACGTGAAGGCGATCAGGCACACGTCGTCGGCGGCCGTGTCGCAGGCGGTGAACCGCTCGTAGCCGGGCTTTGCCATCAGCGCTTCGAGCGAGTCCGCGCCGCCCTCGCCCCACCAGAGGATCCGCTCGAGTCCCCGCTCGAGCGCCTTCGCCTTTTTCATTTCGTCGCCAAGGCGGATGTCGCAGAGCGCGAGCGCGACCTTCGCCTTTTTCAGCGGATAGGCGATCTCGCGGCCGCGCAGGAGCGGCATGGTGTTGATGACAATGCCCCCCGCTTTCATCACAGCGAAGAAGGCCGCCGCCATCATGGGTCCGTTGAAGCCGCGCAGCAGCACGCGGTTGCCGGGCTTCATCCCGAGGTCGCGTGTCAGCACGTTCGCAATGCGGTTCACGCGCTCGGCAAACTGCGCGTAGGTGAGCGTCTCCGACGGCGAGACGATGCAGGGGCGATTGTCGTGACCGGCTTCGATCTGCCGGTCGACAAACTCGACCGCGCAATTCAGCCGCTCCGGATATCGCAGCTCCGGCAGCGTGAAGCGGAATTCCGGCATCAGCTCCGGCGGCGGCAGATTCTCGCGGGCGAACGGGTCGATATGAGCGCTCTGCGCCATGTCTGTCTCCTTCCCTGCCCTCGCTACCCGGCGGCCTTTGACAGCGTCTCGCGGGATTTGAGCGTTTCGCGCGCGACGATTACCTTCTGCACTTCGCTCGCGCCTTCGTAGATGCGGAGCGCGCGGATTTCGCGGTAGAGCTGTTCGACCTTGGTGCCCGCGCGCACGCCGTCGCCGCCGTGCAATTGCACCGCGCGATCGATGACGCGCTGGGCCATTTCAGTCGCGAAGAGTTTCGCCATCGCGGCCTCGCGCGCGATGCGCTGCGCGCCCTGATCCTTGGTCCAGGCGGCGCGATAAATCAGGAGGGCTGCTGCATCGACATCGCTCACGCTGTCGGCGAGCGAAGCCTGCGTCATCTGCAAGTCGGCCAGCGGCGCGCCAAAGAGCTGGCGCGAGGAGACGCGGGCAAGCGTCTCTTCAAGCGCGCGGCGCGCGAAGCCAAGCGACGCCGCGCCGACTGTCGAGCGGAAGACGTCGAGCGTGGCCATCGCCACCCGGAAGCCGTCGCCCGGATTGCCGAGGCGGTCCTCGACCGGCACGCGGCAGCCTTCGAAACGCAGGCGGGCGAGCGGATGCGGCGCGATGGTCTCAAGCCGTTCGGCAATGGTGAGACCGGGCGTGTCGGCGGGCACAAAGAATGCGGAAAGGCCCTTGGCGCCGGGCGCCTCGCCACTCCGCGCGAAGACCACATAATGATCGGCGATGCCGCCGTTCGAAATCCAGGTTTTCTCGCCATCGAGACGGATATGCGTGTTGCCGTCCGGCTTCGCCGTCATGTCGATCGCAGCAACGTCAGAGCCCGAGCGCGGCTCGGAGAGTGCAAACGCCGCGATGTGGCGGCCGTTCGCGACTTCCGGAAGCACCTTGTTCTTCAGCGTATCCGAGCCGAAGGCCGTGACCGGGTAGCTGCCCAAGCCCTGCATGGCGAAGGCAAAATCGGCAAGGCCGTCGTGCCAGCCGAGAATTTCGCGCGCGAGGCAGAGCGTGCGCACGTCGAGCGTCTTATGCGTGCCGCCATGCGCGGAGGGCACCACCGTTTTGAGCCAGCCTGCTTCGCCGAGCGCACGGACGAGCGCGCGGACGCTCTTGTCCGCGTCATGATGATCGGCGAGCGGGGCGACCGCATGTTCCGCCCAGGCCGAGATTCCTTCGGCGAAGCGCCGATGCGCGTCGTCGAAGAACGGCCAGTGGAGATGGGCGAGGTCGGGTTTCATTCCGCGCCTGCGAGGGATTTCCGGGTTGATGCCTTTGTCTTGCCGAGCAACGTCAGCAACGTCTGCACGTCTTTCTGCGAGAGACCGGCGAATAAATCTGCGATCCAGTTTTCGTGCTCTTCCGCCATCTTGCGGAACTGGCGGCGGCCCTTATCGGTGAGACGGACCGAATGCGAGCGACGGTCGCTGGCGGATTGCTTGCGCGCGACAAGGCCCTCGGCGACGAGGCGTTCGGCGAGGCCGGTGACATTGCCGTTCGTGACCATCATACGGCGGGAGAGTTCGCCGAGCGTCATGCCGTCCTCGGCGCGGTCGAGTTGCGCCATGAGGTCGAAGCGCGGCAGCGTCACGTCGAAGCGTTCGCGCAGGCGACGGCGCACCTCGCCCTCGATCAGCGTCGTGCAGGTCAGGAGCCGCAGCCACAGGCGCAGCTCGTCCTTGTGCGCGCCGGGGGTCTCGTGGACCTTGGTCTCCGCGTCGAGAATACCGGACGATTCCAACTTCAACTCCTGTTCACGCGCGGCCATAGAGCGGCATCGCTTCGCCGCTCATTGTGTTGTTCGGTCTGCAAAACTCAAGAACGGCGCCCGCGACTTCGGCGGGCGTGAGCAGCCGTTGCTGCTCCTCGCCAAGGATGGCTTCAAGCGCCGCCGCTTCCGTGCGGCCGGTCTTCTTCACGATCTTCGCCACGCTCTCGCGCACAAGATCGGTGTCGGCGTAGCCGGGGCAGACGGCGTTCACCGTGACGCCGGTGCCTCCGGTCTCCAAGGCGAGCGCGCGCACGAGACCGACGGCGGCGTGCTTGGCCGCGCAATAAGCGGAAACATAAGCGTAGCCCTGCAACCCCGCGAGCGATGCGACGGCGACGATGCGGCCGAAGCCGCGCTCGGTCATGCCGCCGATCACCGCCTGCGCGGCGTGAACGACGCTCATGAAATTGAGATCGAGCATGCGGCGGAAGATTTGTTCGTCAGACCTTGCGAAGGGTGCGCTCTCTGCGCCGCCCGCGTTCGCGACCAGGATGTCGATGGGTGCGCGTTCACCCGCGCGCGCAATCGCCGCGCGGCATTCACCGCCCTTGGTCACGTCACCCCTTACATAATGTGCGGCGGCACCGGCGGCGACGGCTGCCTTGAGCGCGCTTTCCTCGCGGCCGAGGATCGTCACGCTGGCGCCGGCTTCGGTGAGCGTGGATGCGATCGCGCGGCCGATGCCGCGGCTGCCGCCGCTGACCAGCGCATGACGGCCGGCGAATTCTGCCCGCATGCCGCGCCTCCGGTTGATCCCGACTCGGGACCCTTGAGATAGTTTAGGCTTAAAGGAATGACGGCGGCAAGGCGGCAAAGCCCCCGGAAATGGCGCATAATGTGGAGCCAATTTGCCGAATTGATATTTTAAGCCTAAACTATCTGGATTGGCAGTAATAGCAGCGCGAGCGAGGAAGCGATGCGGATTGCGGTCGTCGGCGGCGGTCCTGCCGGCCTCTATTTCTCGATTCTGGCGAAGAACGCCCGGCCCGCGCTCGACATCACGGTTTACGAGCGTAACCGGCCCGACGACACATTCGGCTTCGGCGTCGTCTTTTCCGACGAGACGCTCGACACATTTCAGAAATACGACCGGCCGAGCTACCGGGCGATCACCGAGAACTTCGCCTACTGGGACGATATCGAGATCTATTTCAAGGGCACAGTGCACCGCATCGGCGGCAACGGTTTCTGCGGCTGCGCGCGCACGACGCTGCTGCGCCTCCTGATCGAGCGCGCGAAAGCGCTCGGCGTGAACTTCGAATTCCAGAGCGAGGTCGACCCGAGCCTGACGCAATTCGTGGGCTACGACCTGATCGTTGCCGCCGACGGCTCGAACAGCCGCATCCGTGACGCGCATCGCGATCATTTCGAGACCGAGATCGATTTGCGTCCGAACAAATTCACCTGGATGGGTTCGACGCGCTCCTTCGATGCCTTCACGTTTTTCTTCAAGGAAACCGGGCATGGCATCATCATCGCGCATTGCTACCAGTACGAGCCCGGCGCCTCGACGTGGATTTTCGAAGTGCAGGACGACACGTTCGAACGCGCTGGCTTCGGCAAGCTGAGCGAGGAAGAGTCGGCGCGGGCGCTTGAGAAACTCTTTGCGGATGAGCTGCAAGGCCACAAGCTAAGCATCAACCGCTCCCTATGGCGCAACTTCCCGCGCGTCTCGAACGAGCGCTGGGTCAAGGACAATGTCGTTCTGCTGGGCGATGCCAAGGCGACGGCGCATTTCTCCATCGGCTCTGGCACGAAGCTCGCGATGGAAGACGCCATCGCACTCTATGAAGCGCTGAAGGCCGAACAGCTCGACGTGAAGCGATCCCTCTCCCGCTACGAGACCGAGCGGCGGCTCGACGTCGAGAAGACGCAGCACGCGGCGGACGTTTCGCTCGTCTGGTTCGAGCATGTGGACCGCTTCTGGGACATGGACCCGAAGCAGTTCGCCTTCGGTCTCATGACGCGCTCGAAGGCCATCACCTGGGACAATCTTGCGCTGCGCGCGCCGGAATTCGTCGAGGACGTGGGCGAAATGTTCGCGGCGCAAGTGAAGCGCTCGGGCTTCGACGTGAAGACGAAAGAGCCTGCGCCGCCGATGTTCCAGCCCTTCAGGCTGCGCGGCATGCAGCTCGCGAACCGCGTGGTCGTGTCGCCGATGTGCATGTATTCGGCGGAAGACGGCCTGCCGAACGACTGGCATCTCATGCATTTGGGGAGCCGCGCCGTCGGCGGCGCGGGGCTGATTTTCACCGAAATGACCGACGTGTCGCGCGAGGGCCGCATCTCGCCGGGCTGCACGGGCCTTTACAACGACGCGCAGGAAGCGGCGTGGAAGCGCATCGTCGATTTCGTGCACGCGAATTCAGCCACGAAAATCTGCATGCAGCTCGGCCACGCCGGCCGCAAAGGCGCAACCAAATTAATGTGGGAAGGCTCCGACCGGCGGCTGCCCGACGGCGAGTGGCCGATCATTTCGGCGTCGCCCCTGCCCTACTATCCCGAGAGCCAGGTCCCGCGCGAAGCGACGCGCGCGGACATGAATGACGTGCGCGCGGAGTATGTGGAGGCGGCAAAGCGCGCGGAACGCGCGGGCTTCGACATGCTCGAAATCCACTGCGCGCACGGCTATCTGCTCGCGAGCTTCATCTCGCCGCTCACGAACCAACGCAGCGACGAATATGGCGGTTCGCTCGAGAACCGCCTGCGCTTCCCGTTAGCGGTGTTCCGCGCGGTGCGCGAGGTGTGGCCGAAGCACAAGCCCATGTCGGTACGTATTTCCGCGACCGACTGGAAATACGGCGGCATTTCCGGCGAGGAGTCGGTCGAGATCGCGCAGGCCTTTGCGCGCGAAGGCTGCGACCTGATCGACGTCTCGACCGGCCAGACGGTGCATGACGCCGAACCGATCTTCGGGCGCATGTTCCAGACGCCGTTTTCCGACCGCATCCGCAACGAAGCGCGGCTCGCGACCCTATGCGTCGGCAACATCACGAGTGCCGATCAGGTGAACACAATTCTGGCCGCAGGCCGCGCCGACCTTGTCGCGCTCGCGCGGCCGCATCTTGTCGATCCGTTCTTCACGCTCCGCGCCGCGGCCTGGTACGGCGTGCCGGAGGTCGCCTGCCCGCCGCAATACTGGCCGGGGCGCGACCAGATTTTCCGCAATAGCGTGCGCGACCGTACGGACCTCTCGGAGTTACGGCTCAAGGCGAAGCCCAAGCGCCACCGGCAAGACGGTAAGCGCGAGGCGGCGGAGTAAAACGTCATGGCCGGGCCGCGTGCGCAGCACGCGAGTCCCGGCCATCCACGTCTTTATATCGTCAACGCCGCGAAGGCGTGGATCACCGGGCCTCGCAGCGTCAGCCGCTCGCCTTTGGCTCGCGGGACGCTGCGGCCCGGTGATGACGAAAACTACGAGCCTAGCGCGCGCACGCGGCGTTGAAGGCTTTCGAACGCGAAGGCCGTCCCGCTCCGTCCAAAAGAAAAACAGATCACCGCCGGGACGGCCGCAGCGACAACGAAACTCAGAAAGAGACTCCCGCTCTCAAACGTCGGATTCGGGAAGAAGTATCCGCCCGCGATGAGCCCGAGCACCGCGGCGGCAATCGCCGTGCGGCCCGAGAGGCGCGATTCATAAAGCCCGTAAAAGGTCGGTACGGCGGCCGCGACACAGATGAGGTCCGCGAGCAGAAAGAGATAAAGGACGCTGTAGCCCTGCAAGCCGATGATGCCCGCGAGCACGGCCGGCACGACCGTGAGCCAGCGGCTGATCGAGAGGAGCCTCGCGCCGGTCAGGCCCGGATTCAAACGTGCGGCGTCGATCGCAAACAAGCTGACCAGCGCGCTGAGCAACGTATCGACGCTGCTCATGACGAGCGCGACCGCGAGCACCAGCACGACCAGGCCGATCACCGGGCTCGCGACCGCGCCGACAAGATCGAACAGCGCCGCCGAGGGCTCGCTGAGCACACCCGCGGCCTGCGCAATCAGGCCGAAGCTACCCGCGAGCATGAGCGCAGGCACATTCACAAGGCCGGCCCACAGAAACGCGCGGCGCAGGTCGGCGTCGCTGCGCGTGACCCAGACGCGCTGCCAATAGCCCTGATTGAACAGGTTCGCGCCGACGATGGCGAGGATAAGTGCCAGCGCCGTCTCCCAGCCGGGCCAGGCGACGGTGCTGAGCAATTCGGGCTGCTTCGCGTTGAGCGCCGATGAGACAGCAGCGAGTCCGCCCAGGTGCACGATGAAAAAGGCCGGCAGCACGAGCAGCAGCACAATGATGATGATCGCCTGCGGCACGTCGGTGTTCAGCGACGAGCGCAACCCGCCATAGACCGTGTAAACAAGCGTCGCGGTCGTCACGGCAAAGACGGTGACCGCGCGGTCGATGCCGGTGACAACCGTGACCGCCGAACCGATCGCCGTCATTTCCGCCGCGAGATAGAGAAACATGTAAGCGACGGTCGCGATCAGCACGAAGGCGTACATTGCCTTCCCATAGCGGTGAAGGACGAACTCGGTGATGGCGTGCCCGTCAGGCAGCAGGCGGCGCATGCGCGGCCCGAGCCACGCGAAGATCGCGATCGCCAGCGCGCTGCCGATGGCGTAGCCCGCCAGCGCAACGACGCCGGTGCGCGCGGCGGCCTCCGCCGGGCTGAACAGCACCCAGGCGCCGAGGCTCGATGCGATGAGCGAAAGCGACACCACGCCCGGCCCCGTCGAGCGGCGGGCACTGATGAAATCTTCGACCGAGAAGATGCGTCCGCGCGCCACGGCGATGCCGAAGATCGCGAATGCGACGGCAGTAACAAGGAGTACGATGAGAGCAATGCTTCCGGTCACGAGCGTCCCTTTCGGCTCCGGCTCGGGACGCGCGGAAACCCAAAGGATCGCGGATTCGGAAAGGCGGCCGCAGTTGCGGACAAATTCGTCATCAGCTTTCCCCACGCCGGTATGAACCGGATCGGGTTTTCGGGATCGGTGGCGGATCTGGCCACCCTCTCAGCCCGGTTGCCCCGGACTCACCCAAGCCATTGAAATGGACCCGCAAGGTAACTCGCCGCCAGCGTCACGGCAACAACATCATGTCAAACGTAGCTGTCATTCCGGGGCGCCGAAGGCGCGAGCCCGGAATGACTTTGACCTACGCGCCGACCTGCGTGACGAATTTGAAGTTCAGATAGGCCTCGAGCGCATTGGAGCCGCCCTCGGAGCCGTAGCCGGAGTCCTTCACCCCGCCGAAGGGGACTTCGGGCAGCGCTAGGCCATGGTGATTGATCGACACCATGCCGCTCTCGATCGCCGCACCGATGGCGGCGATGGTCTTGCCCGACTTCGTGTAGGCGTAGGCGGCGAGACCATACGGCAGGCGGTTTGCCTCCTTCACCACCTCGTCGAAGCTGCTGAAGGAGCGCACTGCGGCGAGCGGGCCGAACGGCTCCTCATTCATGATGCGCGCCGTCGTCGGCACGTCCGTCAGCACCGTCGGCTCGAAGAAGTAACCCTTGTTGCCGATGCGCTTGCCGCCGGTCGCGAGTTTGGCACCATTTTCAACTGCGTCGTTCACAAAACCTTCGATGGCGTCGACGCGGCGCGCGTGGGCGAGCGGACCCATGCGCGTTTCCTTATCCATGCCGTCACCAACCTTGAGCGCCTTGGCGGCGCCCGTGAACTTTTCGACAAACTGGTCGTAGACTTTTTCCTGCACGAGAAAGCGCGTCGGCGCGACGCAAACCTGACCGGCGTTACGGTACTTATTCGCGGCGAGCACTTTCACCGCGGTATCGATGTCGGCGTCGTCAAATACGATCGCGGGCGCGTGACCGCCCAACTCCATCGTCACGCGCTTCATGTGCCGACCGGCAAGTGCAGCGAGCTGCTTGCCTACGGCAGTCGAGCCCGTGAAGGTGATCTTGCGGATGATCGGGTGCGGAATGAGATATTCGGAGATCTCGGACGGCACGCCATAGACAAGACCGACGGTGCCCGCGGGGACGCCGGCGTCGACAAAGGCGCGGATCAGCTCGGCGCAGGAGGCGGGCGTCTCCTCCGGGCCTTTCACGATGATCGAGCAGCCTGCCGAAAGCGCGCAGGCGATCTTGCGCACCGCCTGATTGATCGGGAAATTCCACGGCGTGAAGGCCGCGACCGGCCCGACCGGCTCCTTGAAGACCAACTGCTGCACGCCGTCCATGCGCGGCGGCACGATCCAGCCATAGGTGCGGCGGCCCTCCTCGGCGAACCAGTCGATCAGGTCGCCCGCGAGCGCCGTCTCGCCCTTGGCTTCGACGAAGGGCTTGCCCTGCTCGGCGGTCATGATCGCCGCGATCTGGTCGACGCGCGCGCGCATGTTGTCGGCGGCCTTGCGCAGGATCTTGTAGCGGTCGTAGGGCGAAATCTTCTTCCAGGCGAGGAAGCCCGCCTGCGCCGCTTCGAGCGCGCGGTCGAGGTCCTGCGTGTTGGCGTGTGAAACGGCGCCGATCTTGTCGCCCGTCGCGGGGTTGAGGACGTCGAGGGTGCGGCCGCTCGCGCTCGGGACCCATTCATTGGCGATCAGGAATTGCGTGTTGGGATACATATAAAGTGTCCTCCGGTCCCGTTGTTTGGCCGGGAGTTTGCTGGAGCAGGCACCGCTTTGCAATCGCGCGGGCGAAATGCCGCAAAGCGCCGTACATCAAATCGGATGTGCTGTTGACGATAAGCGCGAACGGCGGCCAGGACGACGGCCCTGAGGAGGGAACCAAGGCTTCAGCCAATCCGTTGTCGCATCACGGTCTTCGCGGGGCCGCAAGCGAAGATTCGAGTCTCTGCGCATACGCATCGAACATTCCGGGTGGCACGCTTGTCTTCTCCTTCGACCATTCGTGTGATGACCTACAACGTCCATCGTTGTCGCGGACTGGACCGTCGCTGGAGCCCGGCGCGGATCGCGCGCGTCATCGATGCCTGCCGTCCCGACATCGTCGCCTTGCAGGAGCTGGACGTGCGACGCGCGCGTAGCGGCCTCGTCGATCAGGCCCAAACGATCGCGCGGCATCTTGAGATGGACGTGCATTTCTTTCCTGCGCTGAAGGTACTGGACGAACTCTACGGTGACGCCGTCCTGAGCCGTTGGCCGATGCAGTTGAAGAAAGCGGAGGGCCTGCCGGGCTATGCAAGGATTCGAGGGCTCGAACCGCGCGGCGCCCTATGGGCGGAAGTCGACGTCGCGGCGACACGCGTGCAGTTCATCAATACTCATCTCGGGATTCTCGGGGCCGAACGAAGAAAGCAGGTCGCAGCACTGCTCGGGCCGGATTGGTTGGGCCATGCCGACTGCGCGCCACCCGCGATCCTGGTCGGCGACTTCAACGCGACCCCACAATCGCGTTCGTATGCGGCGCTTCGCCGGCGGCTGCGCGACGTGCAGCGAACAGAAACCGGCGGACGCAACAACGCCACGTTTCCTACCCGCTATCCAACGCTGGCGCTCGACCATATTTTTATAAGCGCGGATATCGACGTTATCGACAGCTTCGCGGTCCGGTCGGCGCTCGCTCGGGTCGCGTCGGATCATCTTCCGCTCATCGCGGAACTGCGATTGCCGCCTCGCCAACTCGAAAGTCGTAGCGATCGCCATGCGCAGCAGATCGAAGTGCAGTAGCGGATGACGGGCAGATTGCGCCGCCTGCTCTCGCTGCGCTGGCTCAAGCCGGCGCTGGCCATCCTGGGCGTGCTGCTTGCCGCTTTTCTGCTCTATCGGGCACTCGGCAATTATAGCTGGCGCGAGATCGTCACAGCGATGAAGACAATTCCTGTTGAGCGGGTCGCGCTGGCCGCCCTCTTTGCAGCGCTCAGCTATTTCTGCCTGACGTGGTTCGACTGGCTGGCGTTGCGCTATGTGCGCAGCGATATCCCTTATCGCCGCTCGGCGCTCGCTTCATTCGTGGCGCTGTCGCTCGGGCATAACATCGGCTTTGCAGCGCTGAGCAGCGGCGCCATTCGCTACCGCTTTTATTCCCGATGGGGCGTCAGAACAGGCGACGTGGCGAAGATTGTCGTGTTCTGCGGCGCAACGGTCGGGCTCGGTCTCATCACCCTCGCGGCGTCTGCATTCCTGCTGCGCGCGGAACTGACGGCAACACTCCTCGGCATCTCCATCTCTTGGGCGATCGTACTGGGCTCACTCTGTCTCGCCGCCGTCGGCGGCTATCTTGCGCTGAGTCTGCTCCTTCGCCGCTCGATCACGCTGGGCGACACGAAGGTGGATATGCCGCCACTCGCGATCGCGCTCGCGCAGGTCGGGATCGGCGCGCTGAACTTTGCCTGCGTGGGCGCATGCCTCTTTCATGCCATTCGTGGCATTCGCGAGGTCACCTACTTCGAAGTGGCCGCCGCTTATGTGCTTTCGAATGCCGCCTCGCTCCTTGTTCATGCGCCGGGCGGACTCGGCGTGCTCGAAACGATCATGCTGAACCTGCTGCCGGGCGCGAATGTGCTGGCGGCGCTCGTGCTGTTTCGCGTGATCTATTATCTGCTGCCGCTTTGCCTCGGCGTGCCGCTGTTCGCGCTCTCCGAAGCGTTGCTCGGTCGCGAGCGGCGCAAGAGGCGGAAAATCAGGCCATCCTAGACTCAGCGCCAGGATCCAGGAGTCCCGTGCCGACAACCGGCCGCACCGGCCCCTCCAAATCGAGCTCGGGAAACGGACGCAAACCCCTGCCGCTGCCATTCAGTTCTTCGATGGCGCGGATCAGCGATTTTTCCTTCCGCACGGCTTCGGACACCCGTTGCGGATCGACGCCGAGATGCTCGCCCGCCAGCCGGTCGCGGATCGAGGCGATGGCGCTGCGCTCGGTGTCGCTTGCGGCCTCGAGCAGCACGTCGCATTCAGTGTCGAGCGCCATGGAGCGATTGTTCAGGTTGGCCGAGCCGACGCGCAGCCAGCGATCGTCGGCGATGATCACCTTCGAATGGATCTGCAGGTCGCAGACGGAGCGCGTGCCCGCGACGACCGGATAGAACATTCGCAATCGGTTGTGCTTGTCGACTCGGCGCAGGTAGCGGAGCAAGCGGTCGCGATTCTTGTTCATGATCAGGCGCTCGACATGACCGTGCGGCGCCCGTGTCGCGATCACGACGATGTCGGGTCCTTCACGCCCGGACAGGCTCCGCGCCAGCACGCGGCGCACGATCCGCGCCGTGAAATACTGCGCCTCGATGTATATGTAGCGGCGCGCCGCGGAGATCAGGTCCGCAGTCATTTCTGCGATTTCCTCAATGGCCGGGCATCCGTTGCACGCCGGCGCCGTTCTTGCGATCGCAACCGAGACATCGCGGAAGTCTTCGCCCAGCCCATCAATCCACATTTCCCGCGGCGGTGACGCCGACAGTTCCTCGCCGGCGGCGATCCGCCACCGCTCGCGCGTCAGCGCACCGAGTGCCGCCGCGGCGGGACCGGAGACCAGCATCTGCACATCGTGGATGGGATTGTGCGGAGTGCCGTCGGGGTGGCAGCGAAATTCGTTGGTCTCCTCATGGGCGCAGGTGTCCCAGCGGCGGACGGTCAGGTCCATGCCACCGACGAAGCCAAGCGAATCGTCGATGACCACGATTTTCTGATGGTGCGACGCGTGGAGCGGATGCTTCCGATCCAGCTTCACGACAATGCGGTCGCATTGCTCCCACTTGTCGCCCCAGAGCAGCGGAACGGTCGCGCCCGGCGTGTGAACCAGCGCGCCGCTCCAGACGAGAATACGAACTGTGAGGCCGCTCCTGGCGTCCACCAGTTCGCGCAGAAAATCGCCCAGCGGGGAGCAGTCCTCATGATGCGGACAGAGCCGGATACTGCCGTCGAAATCCCAGCCGACGATTGTGATCGACCGGGTCGCGAGCTTAAGGGCGTTCTCAAGCTGAGAATAGTAGTTGCAGCCGTCTACGAGGACCGAAAGGCGACTGGCTCTCTCGACGCGCCATGCATTCCGGCCCGGATCAGCAATGCTCATGATCGGTCGTTGCCACCCCATGTCCACGCCGTTCGAAATAACGCAGCATTGTCCGTTAAAGTTCCCGTCTGTCTCTCCGGGTATGGCCGGGACGTTGGCAGTTTCGATTCGATATTTCCTGAATTCATTGTCCGAACTTTTCCAAAGAGATTGCCAGACTCCGCGCGAGAACCCGGGCGGAGTTACCGATGGCGAGTATTTTGCTAGCGGACGACCATGAGGTGGTCCGGCGCGGTGTCCGTGCGCTGCTGGAAGCCAAGCGCGGCTTCGTTATTTGCGGCGAGGCGTGCAACGGGCGCGAAGCCGTCGATATGGCGGTCCAGCACAGTCCCGATGTCGTGGTCCTCGACATCTCGCTGCCGGCCCTGAATGGCGTCGATGCGACGCGCCAGATCCGCAAGGTGGCGCCGAAATCCGAGATCCTCATTTTCACGATGCATGACAGCGAAGAGATCATCCGCGAGGCGCTCGGTGCGGGCGCACGCGGGTGCCTGCTGAAATCGGAGGCCGACTCGCAGATCGTCTCGGCGGTCGATGCGCTGGCACGCCACCGCTCGTTTCTGTCGAGCCAGGTATCGGAGCTTCTGTTCGATTCGATCGCCGGGCAGCGCGATCCGAAGATCGCGCAGGCCTCACTCACGCCGCGCGAACGCGAAATCGTGCAGCTCGTGGCCGAGGGTCACAGCAACAAGAAGATCGCAAAACTCGCCGGAATCAGCGTGAAAACGGTCGAAACGCACCGTGCCGTGTCGATGCGAAAATTGCGCGTACACTCGACCGCCGAGCTCGTGCGCTATGCCGTCCGCAGCCGGCTGATCCAGGCCTAGATCAAATCTGTCCTTCAAGCGGCGCGACGCGGTCGGGGATGACCGCGCGCAGCACGGTGCCGTTCTTGCTGCTCGTGATCTGAAGATCACCGCGGAATTGCCGGACCCGCGCGCGCATGCCCGGAATGCCGACACCGATGCTCTCGATGCGGTCATCCAGCACGTCACCGTCCATCGGTATGCCTTTTCCGTCGTCTTCGACTTCCAGCACCGTCCGGTGATTCTGGTTGGCGAGCGAAATGCGCACCTCCGACGCCTTGGCATGGCGGAAGACGTTGATGAGCGCCTCCTGCGCAATGCGCATGAGCGCGGTCGAAGCCGAGTGCGATCCGCAGGAAAAGGTGTCGGCGACGACGAGCCGCGTGCGAATGCGCGTACGGCGCGTAAAGCCCGCAAGGAACCGGCGCAGCGCGTCGGCAAGGCCGACCGATTCCAGAACCGGCGGGTGCAGCAGATAGCTCAGCGTCCGCAGCTCCTGCTGGGCGTCGCGCGCGACGACCCGCAGCTCGCGCAGCACATCCGCCATCTCGCTGGTGTCGCCCTTGCGCTTCCGGATCTGCTCGACGCGCGCAAGCCCGACGCTGATCGCGACGAGCTGCTGGGCCGTTGAATCGTGCAATTCGCGTGCAATGCGGCGGCGCTCCTCGCTCTGGGTTTCGAGCAGCCGGCTGGAAATGCGCTTCAGATCCTCGAGCAGATGCCGGTTATCGGTGACGTCGATGGCCGAACCGATGATGCGCGTGACGCTGCCTGAAGCATCGCGCTGGAATACGGCGTCACTGCAACGAAGCCATGCATAGTGTCCGTCCGCGCGGCGCATGCGGTACTCAACCGAGCGCACGGTCTTGTCGGGCAGTTCGGCGAGGCTCCGGTGATGCTCGTCGAAGGTGGAAATGTCTGAGGGGTGAACGAGAGAGCGGAACAGGTCGCCCGCCGGCAACTCATCCATTTCGTAGCCGAGCACTGCGCGCACACGCTCATTGATATAGACGACCGTGCGGGAGGGGAGATCGAAGACGTAGAGTATGTCGTGGCTCGTTGCCGCAAGCCGCTCGAGGATATCCTTGTCGACGGCCTCCGGTTCTTGCTGCGACGGGGGCTCATCGATCTGGACAGCGTGCCCCGCGATCTGCACATCGCCGTCAGGCGCCAGCAGCGGCGTCAGGCTGACGGTCCAGGTTGTGACTTTTCGATTTCGCCGTACCGGCAATTCGAACTGCGCCGGAAGCCGGGTTGTTTCGCACTCGCGCAGGCGCTCGATCAGTTGACGCGCGACGAGGTGAGGCAGCGCCTGCCGTACCAGCATTCCCGGCTGGATGCGGGGACGCCCGATCAGCGCCCCGAAGGCTTCGTTGAATGCATCGAACTCAAATTCGCAATTCGGACACCGGGAGATCACGAAGTTCAGCGCGGCGGCCGCCGGCGGAGGACGCTCGCGGTCGAAGGACGGACGGCCGGCGACTGACGAGCGCGCGCCGTTGTGAGCTTCGCCTTCTGAAGGCACAGGTTGTATCGACACGGCGAAAGCCTCTCTGCTGAGCAGAACCGGCGGTAAAATCGGCTTTTGCGAGTTCCGAAGTGGCTAACCGGGGCGACAAAAGTCGATTCAAAACAGGAATGAATTCTTCCGGTCGCGGGCCGCCGCCGGGCGCGGCGCGGCGAAGCGGGAACTCATACATCAATCGCGCGACTGTGAACGCAATGCGAATTCAGTTTCCACGTTTCATGCGCAAACGCCTCGTGCAGCGTGCAACGCATCCGCGATCCGACGCCGCCAGTTTTATTTAATGCGGCCGCGAATCCTCGGGTGTTCGACCGATAGATGTGGAGCGGCGCAGCTCATTGAATGCGCCATCAAAATCAATCGAATGGAGGCGGCCATGCGGTTGCCCATCCTGCGTATTTCATGTTTGGCGCTCATTCTTTCTGCGGCTCCGGTTACTCTGTCCAGCGGATTTCTTGCGCCGGCCGACAAGCCGATCGTGCTTGCAATGAGCGACGTCATCGCCTGCAATTTTCCAAGCAGCCTGCCGGACGAAGCCGTGGCTGCCCATTTGCGCGTGAGTAGTTCGACGCATGCGCCGCTGTGGCGCGCAGACATCGACGACCTCGCCGACTGCCTGCGCAAGAAGGCGGAAGCGATCTGATCGCCGCGTACACCGCTTCAGCCGACTGCCGCCTTTCCCGCCCCGATGCTCGGGAGTTTTACCGATGGCACGAGCGGCACCGTCGTGGGGAAATGCCCGAGCAAGAGGAGCATTCATCATGGTCATCGCTGCGCGCTTCACCCTGCTTTCTTCGATTATTGCGTTGTCGCTGGCCGCTGCCAGTGAGCGGGCGGCGTTTTCACAAGCCGCGAGCAAAGCTGTCGCGCAGCCCGCTGCCAATGCTCAGGAAGCGCCCTGGCCACGCACGATCGCACGCGACGGCTACGACATTCTGGTCTATCAGCCGCAGATCGATAAATGGCAGGGTGACAAACTCGAGGCGCGCTCGGCCGTTTCGATCGCCAAGCAGGCGTCGCCGGTGCCGACGCTGGGCGTGATCCGGTTCAGCGCGCGCACGAGCATCGACCGCGAGAACGACATGGTCGCGCTTGAGGACATCGCGGTCGACCGTGTGAACTTTCCGTCCTCGCCGGCCGAAAGCGACGAATATCTGGCCGCGATCCGCGCCAACCTCCCCGCCGGCGCACGCACGATCTCGCTCCAGCGCCTGAAGGCCGAACTGGCTATCGGCGATGCCGAGAAGGATTCGGCGAAGGCCGTCGCCGCCAGGAACGACCCGCCACGCATCATCTACAGCAGCACGCCTGCGATCCTTGTTCTGGTGGACGGGAAACCCGTGTTGCGGCCGGTCGCAGGCAGCAAGCTGTTGCGCGTCATCAACACCCGCGCCCTGATCGCGCTCGACGAAGCAAAGGGTGAATATTATCTGCGCGCGCTCGGACGCTGGATGCAGGCGGCGGCGCTTGAAGGCCCGTGGACCCGCACACAGACACCGCCGCCGGCGCTGGATGCGGTCCTGAAGAGCGCCGGCAAGGAGGTGAACCTCCTTGAGGAGCCCGGTCCCGACATCGCCAAAGCGGTCAAGCAAGGCGTCCCTGCCCTTTATGTCAGCCTGACGCCGGCCGAATTGCTGCAATCGACCGGCGGCGCGGAATACGCCCCGATCCCCGGCACAGAGCTTCTTTACGTGCGCAACATGTCGAGCCATGTGCTGATCGACACGACCTCGCAGGACTATTACGTCCTGATTTCCGGCCGCTGGTTCCGCTCTAAAGCGCTCGCCGATGGGCCCTGGACATATGTGGCGAACGACAAGCTCCCGGCCGACTTCGCCAAGATCCCCGACAACCACCCCAAAGGCGAAGTGCTCGCGGCCGTGAGCGGCACGCCGCAGGCGGCGGAGTCGCTGATCGACAACCAGATTCCGCAGACGGCGGCCGTCGACCGCAAAAAGGCGTCGCTCAAGGTGTCCTATGATGGCGAGCCGCAATGGAGCGCGATCGAGGGCACGTCGCTGCGCTATGCTGCGAATACACCGACGCCGGTGATCCGTGCCGGGAACGGCCGGTACTACGCCGTCGACAATGGCGTGTGGTTTACCTCCGCCGGCCCGAACGGCCCGTGGGCGGTCGCCGACGATATTCCGGCGGACATATACGCGATCCCGGCCAATTCGCCGGTGCATCACGTTTCGTATGTGCGCGTTTACGACTCGACGCCCGACTACGTCTATGTCGGTTACACACCGGGCTATTACGGCACGGTCGTCGCCCCCGACGGCGTCGTTTATTACGGTACCGGCTATTACTATCCGGGCTGGATCGGCGCGAGCTGGTATCCGTGGCTGCCGACTTACGGCTTCGGCGCGGGCTTTGTATGGGGTGCGGCCACCGGCTTTGCCATTGCCGCCGCCACGGACGTAATCTGGCATGGCGGGCCGTGGCACGACCACGACTGGAACATCCACAACGAGTTCAACTTCAATCACAACGACGTCTACAACCGATGGGACAGCAACACCGTGCGCGCGCGCATTGACGGGCGCGATCATGAGCGCTTCGACCGCGCGCGCGACCGCATGGCGGATCGCGACGGCAAATTCTCCGGTAAAGATATCCGCGACCTGAAGGAAGGCCGCGCCATCGGCGACCGCGACGGACTCGCGGGAAAAGGCGGCATCAAGGATCGCGACATCGCGGGCAAAGGCGGTGCGAAAGCCGACGCAATCCGCGACAAGGCGCGCGACGCGGGCCACGACAAAGGCCAGGCCGGCAAGGCGAAGCAGGCGGCGAAAGACGCCAAGGGCAACGCGCATCGCGACGCACACAAGGATCTCTATGCCGGCAAGGACGGTCACGTCTATCAGCGCGGCAAAGAAGGCTGGGAAAAGCACGACGGCAAACAATTCTCGCACGCCGGAGACCATGCGCGCGATCATGTGCAGCACCTCGATCGCTCGCAGATCGCCCGCCATCAGGGCGACTTCAACCATCAGATTGCACATCGCGGTGGCGGCGGAATCCCGCACGGCGGCGGAGCGCATATCGGCGGCCGTCCCGGCGGAGGATTTCATGGCGGCGGCTTCCACGGTGGCGGCGGTCATCGCGGCGGCGGATTTCACGGAGGCGGCGGCCGGCGGCGCTAAGGCGGACATTTGAATCGAAATTCGTGCGAGCTCTGCGGGTGTTTGCGGAGCCTTCATCGGGAATCGGTTCGATAGAAGGCAGGCCGCTAGTGCGCTCCAATACATGCGCCGAGGAGATGGCGGTTGCTGTGCCCGGCTCGGTCGACCTCTCGGTCCTTCCCCCCGACCTGCGGTCACTGCCGGAACATCGCAACCGCCATCGCCGGGCACCAAGCTATCGTTTCCCCGACAACCAGATTTGACAGCGAGCTTCCTCCCGCCTGCGCCGTCCGCCGTGAAAAGCGGGCGGCGATTTTTTTATTGCCGCGCGTCTCAGGTCTTCTACCGATTCGCGCTCAGGGCTAGCGCCGATGGCGCTGCCCCTCCCCCGGTGATTCACTGAGTGCATGACATCCAGCGCCGAATTCCTCACCCAACTCGATGAACGCTTGCCGGAGTCGGAGCCTGTCCTCCGCGAAATCCCCGATGCACTCGACGGCATGATCCAGATTCCCGGCGGCACGTTCCGTATGGGCTCGGACAAGCATTATCCAGAGGAAGCGCCGGCGCATCGCGTCGCGGTCGATCCGTTCTGGATCGACCGCTATCCCGTGACGAACCGGCAATTCCGCGAATTCGCGCGCGCGACCTGCCACATCACCTTTGCCGAGCTCGCGCCCGACCCGAAAGATTACCCGGGCGCGCTGCCGCACATGCTCTACGCGGGCTCGCTCACCTTCTCGCCGCCCAACGGCCCGGTGAACCTGAAGGACTGGAGCAACTGGTGGACCTTCCTGAAGGGCGCGGACTGGCGGCATCCTTACGGACCCGACAGCGATATTCGCGGTCTCGACAATCATCCTGTCGTTCACATCAGCTTCGCCGACGCGTTTCTCTATGCACGCTGGGCCGGCAAGCAGTTGCCGACCGAGGCCGAGTGGGAATTCGCCGCGCGCGGCGGGCTCGACGATACGGAGTTTGCATGGGGCGACGAGTTCACGCCCGGCGGCAAACAGATGGCGAATACCTGGCAGGGAGAATTCCCGCACCAGAACCTTGCGACCGACGGCTTCACACGCACCTCGCCGGTCAATGCATTCCCGGAAAATGGCTACGGCGTCTCCGACATGATCGGCAATGTCTGGGAATGGACGACGGACTGGTACACGCCCAAGCATCCTGCCGACGCCAAGAAAGCCTGCTGCATTCCGGAAAATCCACGCGGCGGGCGTGAAGAGGAAAGCTACGACGCCTGTCAGCCGCAAATTCGCATCCCGCGCAAGGTGCTGAAGGGTGGATCGCACTTGTGCGCGCCGAACTACTGCCGGCGCTACCGGCCCGCGGCGCGTCACGCGCAACCCGTCGATACGTCGGCGAGCCATATCGGCTTTCGCTGCGTCGTTCGGGAAAGGCCACCGTCATGACCGCGGTCTCGGACCACTACACGACGACAGGCCGCATCGCGATCGCCGTTGCGCTGGTTCTCATTGCGCTTGGCATTCTCTGGTACGGGCTCTCGGCGGAGTCCCATGCGCGCCTATGGCGCGACCTGTTCGAGCGGCCCGGCGGGCCCATGACGTTCCGCTTCATCTTGCAGCCGACGATGGCCGCGATTGCTGCGGCTGCGGACGGCTTCAACGACGCACGCCTCAATCGCTCGCCGTATCTCTGGACGCTCCTCAGCAAGCCGGACGAACGCGGCGGCCGCCTGACCGAAGGATTGAATGCGACTGCCCGCATCCTGCTGCTCGGCGTCGGCATGGACGCGATCTACCAGTACCGCGCGCTTGGCACGTTCTATCCCGTTGAAGCGCTGGTCATCGCCGTCGCGCTTGCCTTCATTCCCTACCTGCTGCTGCGGGGACCCGCTGCGCGCATCGCTCGGTGGTGGATGGGCCACAGGGCTCGCGCAACAACGACAGGAGGCGGGTAATGCCAACACTCGCGCCCACGCTGCCGGAGCGGCCGGAGAAACTCGACGAAAAGCCGGCGCCGCCGATTCCGGATATCGATCTCAAGTCGCCTTTGGCGTCGACCGAGCTGTCGCATCACCGCACCGAACTTTCGACGCATCGCACGGCGTTGTCCGAGCACCGCACTTCGCTTTCGGAGTATCGGACCGACCTGTCGACCGACCGCACCGAACTATCGATGCGGCGCACCGGCATGTCGTTTCAACGCACGCGCATGAGCGCGGACCGCACGCTGATGTCGGTGATGCGGACCTCCCTGTCGCTGATCGGGTTCGGCTTCACGATCTATCAGGGCTTCGAGAAGCTACGGGAATCCGGCGTGATTGCGAGCGCGCATGCGCCGCGCAATTTCGGTACGACGCTGGTCGCACTCGGCATCGGCATGCTCGTGTTCGGCATCGGCTATCACATCCGCTTCATGCTCGGATTGCGGCACACGCGCGCGAAGATGGCGGCGGACGGACTCGTTCATTCCGACAGCGAATTTCCGCCGTCGCTTACGCTTATCACCGCGCTGGTGCTGCTCGGGACCGGCATCTTCGCGATCGTGAGCATGTTGTTTCGCATCGGGCCATTCGGCTGATCGAGAGAATCTTTGAGAGTAAAAGGAGAGTCAGATGACGAAGTCTGAAAAGAACGGCGGCGGATCGAAGCCGAACATCCTGTTCATCATGGGCGACGACATCGGCTGGTTCAATGTCAGCGCCTACAACATGGGAATGATGGGCTATCGCACGCCCAACATCGATCGCATCGGCAAGGAGGGCGCGGTCTTTACGGACTGGTACGGGCAGCAGAGCTGCACCGCCGGCCGTGCAGCCTTCATCACAGGACAATCGCCGATCCGTACCGGCCTCACGAAGGTCGGCCTGCCGGGCGCGAAGCTCGGCCTCGGCGAGAAAGATCCTTCGGTCGCCGACGTCATGAAGTCGTACGGCTATGCCACCGGACAGTTCGGGAAAAATCACCTTGGCGACCGCAACGAACATTTGCCGACGGTGCACGGTTTCGATGAGTTCTTCGGCAATCTCTATCACCTGAATGCCGAGGAAGAACCGGAGAACCCGGACTATCCGAAAGATCCCCGATTCTTCAAGAAATTCGGCCCGCGCGGTGTTCTGAAATGCAAGGCTTCCGACAAGGACGATACGACCGTTGATCCTGTATACGGCAAGGTCGGCAAGCAGACCATCGAGAATACCGGCGCCATGAACAAGAAGCGCATGGAAACGATCGATGAAGAGTTTCTCGATGCCGCCAAGGACTTCATCAAGCGACAGCACAAGGCTGGCACGCCCTGGTTCTGTTACTTCAATTCCACGCGCATGCACGTCTTCACGCATCTGAAGAAGGAAGCGCAGGGCAAGACCGGTTACGGCCTCTACCCGGACGGAATGGTCGAACACGACGGGCATGTCGGCCAGTTGCTCGACCTTCTCGATGAGCTTGGTGCGGCGGACAACACCATCGTTGTCTACACGACCGACAACGGCGCGGAGACGTTCACATGGCCGGACGGCGGCGCGACGCCCTTCCGCGGCGAGAAGGCGACAAACTGGGAGGGTGGCTTCCGCGTACCCACGCTCATGCGCTGGCCGGGCGTCATCAAGCCGGGCCAGATCATCAACGACTTGTGCGCCCATGAGGATTTCGCCCCGACCTTTGCGGCTGCTGCGGGCGACGACGACCTCGTGGCAAGCGCGAGGAAGGGAACGACCCTGAACGGGAAGCCTTTCAAGGTGCATCTCGACGGGCACAACCTGATGCCCTTCCTCTCGGGCAAGGCGAAGGGGAGTCCGCGCGAAGCGTTCTTCTACTGGAGCGACGACGGCGACCTGATGGCGCTACGCGTCCGTCACCTCAAGATCAGTTTCATCGAGCAGCACGGCGAGGCAGGCCCCAAGACCCCGATCGGGGTGTGGCAGTCGCCGTTCTCGCAACTGCGGGTGCCGAACATGTTCGACCTGCGTGCCGATCCGTTCGAGCGCAGCACGAGCAGCATCTACTACGCGGGATGGCAAATTCAGCACGCATTCTATGCGGTGCCGGCGCAGGCCGTCGTCGCCAAGATGCTCGAGACGTTCAAGGAGTTTCCGCCGCGGGCGAAAGCCGCAAGCTTCACCGTCAGCGACGCGATGGAGAAGATCGAGACGGCAAATCCCAATCAGAACTGAACCCCGCCCGGCGCGGTGTTTTGCGCCGGGCCTTCCCTGGTGCAGGCATGAAACGGAAAGCGGTCGATTTAGAAGCGGCTGAACGACAGCGCGTTGACGGCGTTCGCCAGCGTGTCGAACGGCTTGCTGCATTCGAGATGATACAGCCCGCTCAAGCCGCGATGGCCATGCGGGTCGTTCGCAAACGCGATGCGCTTGCTGTGCTGATCCGCGGTGATCGGGAGATGGCAGCTCGTGCAGGTCGGATCGTTCGAGCCGCCGCCCCATTTGGGATTGTAGTCCACGGGTCCCTCCGGCGTTCGTTTACCTTTCATTCACCCTTACACAGCGTCACACCCCGTCCAAGAGACGGAGCGCCGCGGTTCCATCGGCAGAAATCTAGCATCTGCGCCGTTCGTGGGTGCGTCCGCAGGACGTTCTCAAGTCCGGCCTTCGTGGGGGCGGCTGCCGTCGGCGGCTGAACACGTTCAACCGAAGGAGAGCGACATGGCGAAAGCGAAAGGACGAAACGGCGGAAGTTCGGGGGGCAAGAAGCCGAACATCCTCGTCATCTGGGGCGACGACATCGGTCAGTCGAACCTGAGCTGTTACACACACGGGCTGATGGGCTATCGCACGCCCAATATCGACCGCATCGCAAAGGAAGGCATGCTGTTCACCGACTCCTACGGCGAGCAGTCATGCACCGCGGGGCGCTCGTCCTTCATCACAGGACAGAGCGTGCTGCGCACCGGGCTCTCAAAGGTCGGCATTCCGGGCGCGCCCGTGGGTATGAGCGAGAAGCTCATCACCATTGCCGGCGCCCTGAAAAATCAGGGCTACGCGACGGGACAATTCGGCAAGAACCATCTCGGCGATCTCAACTCGATGTTGCCGACCAATCACGGCTTCGACGAGTTCTTCGGCAACCTCTACCACCTCAACGCCGAAGAAGAACCGGAGTCCTACGATTACCCGCCGGAGAAAGAATTTCCCGCGTTCAAGAAGAATTTCGGGCCGCGCGGCGTCATTCACGCCTGGGCGACCGACAAGGTCGACCAGACGGTCATGCCGCGCTGGGGCAAGGTCGGCAAGCAACGCATCCAGGACACCGGCCCGCTCAACAAGAAGCGGATGGAGACCTGCGACGACGAGTTCGTCATGGCCGCGAAGGACTTCATCCAGCGGCAGCACGAAGACGGCAAGCCGTTCTTTGTGTGGCTCAACACCACCCACATGCATCTATACACGCACACCAAGCGCTCGAGCCTTGGGCAGGCCGGCCGGTGGCAGTCGCCCTATCACGACACGATGATCGACCACGACAACAGCGTGGGGCAGATGCTCGATCTGCTCGACGAGCTTGGCATCGCCGAGGACACCTTCGTCATGTATTCGACCGACAACGGCCCGCACCGGAATTCGTGGCCCGACGGCGGCATGACGCCGTTCCGCAGCGAGAAGAATACGAACTGGGAAGGCGCATTCCGTATCCCGCTGCTCGTCCGCTGGCCGGAAAAAATCAAGGCCGGCTCCGTCTGCAACGAGATCGTGCAGCATCACGACTGGTTGCCGACATTTCTCGCGATGGCTGGCGAGCCCGATATCGTTGAAAAGTGCAAGAAGGGCTACCAGGCGATCGGGCGCACCTACAAGAACCACATCGACGGCTACAACCTCCTGCCCTACCTGACCGGGAAGGAGGAGCGCAGTCCGCGTCAGTTGTTCGTCTATATCAGCGACGACGGCGACATCCTCGCGCTGCGCTTCGACAACTGGAAGGCAACCTTCATGGAGCAGCGCTGCAAGGGCACGCTCCAGGTCTGGGCCGAACCCTTCACACGGCTGCGCCTGCCAAAACTCTTCAACCTGCGCACGGACCCGTACGAGTTCGCCGACACAACGTCGAATACGTATTGGGAGTGGTTCATGCGCCGCGCGTACATCGTCCTAGCCGCGCAGACGATCTTCTCGCGATGGGCGGACACATTCAAAGACTTCCCGCCGATCCAGAAGCCGAACACCTTCACGATCGACGACGCGGTCGAGAAAATGCGCGAGATGGCGGGCGCCGACTGACAACGGTTATGGGCGGCGAGCAATCGCCGCCCGGCATGGGGGGCATCCAAACCAAGCGGGTGAACCATGCAGATCAGGCTTCTCGACCAGGACCATCTTCAGTTCGGCCCCGTCACCGTCGCGCTCGCGCACAATCACCTTCTCGCGCTGATTTGCCGGCTGGCAACGCATGACGGCGGCGATGCCGAGCCGCGCCGGCCGCCTCCGAGAATCTCGTGTCATTGAGCGGGGCGGAGCATGAAAGAATGGCTCATCGTCGCGACCGAATGGGCATCGCTCGTCATCGACTGGATGGCGCTGATCCTGATCGCCGTCGGAACAGTCGAGGCATTCTTTGGCGCTTTGAGGCTGGCCTTCGAAGGCGCACGCAGCAGTCACGAACGACGATTGGTGTGGCTCACTTATGCGCGATGGCTCGTCGCGGCGCTGACGTTCCAGCTTGCGGCCGACATTATCGAAACATCCGTGGCGCCGACCTGGGACGATATCGGGCGCCTCGCCGCCATCGCGATCGTGCGCACGTTTCTCAACTATTTCCTCGAACGCGACCTCAACGAGGTGCGCGAGCGGGATCACGAACCAGCCAGCGGATAACGGAGACACCGATATGCGCAATGCGTTCTATTCCCTTGCCGCCGGTTTGAGGGCACTCATGGTAGCCGCCCTCACCGTCATATCTTCGCCTTCGATGGCACCGGCGCAGGCGCAAATCGACCCCTTGCCCTCATGGAACGAGGGCAAGGCCAAGCAGTCGATCGTCGATTTCGTCGCCCGCGTGACGCGGGAAAGCAGCACCGATTACGTCAATCCCGAGCTGCGCGTCGCCGTGTTCGACAATGACGGCACGCTCTGGGCGGAGCAGCCGGCCTATTTCCAGCTCATGTTCGCCATCGACCGCGTGAAAGCACTCGCCTCCCAGCACCCGGAATGGGCGGACCGGCAGCCCTTCAAGGCGGTGCTCGAAAACGATCTCAAGGCACTCGCGGAGTCAGGCGAGCATGGCTTGCTCGAAATCATGGCCGCCGCGCATTCCGGCATGACCACCGAGGAGTTCAATAAAACCGTCGCCGATTGGCTCGAAAGCGCTCGTCATCCGCGGTTCAAGCAGCCTTACACGGCACTCATCTACCATCCGATGCTGGAGCTGCTGGATTATCTGCGTGCCAACGGCTTCAAGACCTTCATCGTGTCGGGCGGCGGCGTCGAGTTCATGCGCGTCTTCGCCGAGCGCGTGTACGGCATCCCGCCGGAGCAGGTCATCGGCTCCTCAGGCGTCACAAAATTCCAGCTCGATGCCGACGGCAAGCCGTCGCTGGTCAAGGAAGCGAAGGTCGAGTTCATCGATGACAAGGAGGGCAAGCCCGCCGGCATCAACCGCTTCATCGGCCGGCGGCCGCTGCTCGCGTTCGGCAACTCCGACGGCGACCACGCGATGCTGCAATGGACCGCGGCGGGCGACGGTCCGCGCTTCATGGGAATCGTGCATCACACCGACGCCGAGCGCGAATGGGCCTACGACCGCAACTCGTCTATCGGCAAGCTCGATAAGGCGCTCGACGAGGCGAAGGCAAAAGACTGGACCGTCGTCGACATGAAGAACGACTGGCGCACGGTCTTCGCCGCCCAGGAAGGCCGCGCCGTGAAGGAGTGACCGATGTCCGGTTTCGACATCTTCGCCTGGATCGTGCTCGTCATTCTCGTGACGTGCGTCATCGGCGTGCTGTGCATCGCCGGCTGGCTGCCCGGCCACATCGCGAAAAGCCGCGGACATCCGTGGGCGCAGGCGGTCACGGTCGCGGGCTGGGTGACGATGCTCTTCGGCTTCGTGTTGTGGCCGATCGCGCTGATCTGGGCCTATGTCGACATTCCCGCGCCGCGCGCAAGCGAGGCACGGCCATGATCATTGCGATGCTGGCCGTCTATCTCGTGATCCTCTTCCTGCTCGTCCATTTCGGAATCATTCGCTTCAACTGGTTCTGGAAGGCCTCACCCTTCATCGTGCTGCTGCTCCTGAATATCGGCCTGTTCATCCCGATGGGCTGGGGCGCGCCGCAGGGCGAAGCGCTGGTCGTGCGCAACTCGGTGCAGATCGTGCCGGACGTCGCGGGCGAGGTGATCGACGTGCCGGTGCAGGCGAACAAGCCGTTGAAGGTGGGCGACGTTCTCTTCCGCATCGATCCGGTTCCGTTCGAGTCACGGGTCAAGGCGCTGGAGGCCCAGCTCGAATTCCAGGACCTGCGTCTTTCGCAGATGACGAAACTGCAAAGCACGGGCACGGGCCGAGCCTTCGACGTCGAGCAGCGGCAGGCCGAGGTGGACCAGATCAAGGCGCAACTGGCGGGCGCCAAATGGAACCTTGAGAAGACAACCGTGCGCGCCCCCGCCGAAGGCTACGTCACCAATCTGGCGCTTCGAAAAGGCGCGCGCGTCGCGAACCTGCCGCTCGCGCCGGCCATGGCCTTCATCGACACATCGGAAACCATCATCGGCGTCGAGATCGCACAGATCAACGCGCGCTATATCGAACCGGGGCAGCCGGCCGAGGTGACGTTCAAGTTCATGCCGGGAACGATCTATACCGGCAAAGTGGAGAGCGTGTTGCAGGCGTTAGCCAGCGGCCAGGTGCAGGTCTCAGGCGCGGCGGTGACGTCGAAGGCCATTCAAAGCGCGCCGTTTGTGGTCCGGGTGAAGCTGGACGACCAGGCCTTCGCAGATCGCTTGCCCGCCGGGAGCACCGGAACGGCCGCGATCTTTACCGATCGCGTCAAGGCAACACATATCATCCGCAAGGTGCTGCTGCGGCAGATCGCGATCCTGAACTACATCAACCCCTTCTGAGGCTACTTCGTCACCTTCTTCGCGCCGCTTTCATGCGGGGCGGAGGGCGAAATCGCGAGTGTCAGCCACACATTCCATCCCTCGGGGCGGTTCTTCGCGGCGAACTCGTAGTAGCCCTTCAGGTTCATGTAGCCCTGCCACTTGTCGCCGACGGGGAAGATGTAGCCGAATTGCGGGCCGATGCCGGCGACGCGCGACCGGAAGCCGCCGAGCGCAGCGGAAAAGCCGCCGCTGTCGTCGGTCAACTGCTGATAGAAATAGCCGACCAGGCCGATGTGAACCTGCTTCGACAGAAATTGCGACGCGCCCCAGTCGACGTGCCAGTCGACGCCATTCTGATAGTTCGTATCGTTGTTTTCAAAATTATACGTGAGGCCAGTCACGACGGAGAATTCGTGGCCTTTGCTTGGATCGAGATAAGTGTAACCGACGCCGCCGTCGATCGCCGAATGACCGATGCTGAGATTGGCGAGCCGGCCGGGCCGATACGCGCCGAGCGGAATGTCGCCGGTGAGATAGGTCATGTAATTGTGGACGCCCTTATTCCATTTCAACGTCGCGGTGGGATAGAGATCGCCGAAGCCCGTGAAGGTGTCGCTCGCCGAGCCGGACACCACGCCGCCGCCCGGTCCTGTCAGCGTCGCGTCGACCGACGCGCGCACACGGGCTACAGGAACCGCAAGACCGAACGCAAACTGCGCGCCCCACACTGGATTCGGTGAAACGTAGTTGGCATTGAAGAACACACTGTCCACGCGCGCACCAAGACCGGCGCGAATCTGGCCGCCGCTCGGCAGTGCGCGTCCACCGCCTGTTTCCACGTTCACATGGTAGTACACCGCCGCCAAGGACAAGCCGGGCGTGCCCGGTGCCGCGGCCAAGCTGCCATAAAGACCCGGCGCCCAAAAACTGACGCCGCCTTCGTCGGCATGCGACGGCAGCGGCGTTGTTGCGGCCAAACCCGCGATAAAAATTCCAAACGGCGTGCGTAAGCGCGACATCGAAGGCCCCCAGCGCATTTCGACTGACACGACGCGATTTGACGGACGACCTCACTGCTAATTTCGAGACTCAAAAGCTTACATCGGCGCGCGAGCCGTTGAGCGGCTCCGGCGCAACACCGCGCGACTTTCGCGAATCACAATCGCGAGCGCCTTTGATTTCATTGGGGCCGCGCAAGCTTAAAGCTGTGAATAAGTGCGCGCGGTAGAAAGTTCCGTTCGGCGCGAGCTCATCACTCGCTACAAAGCCTTGCAGATCAACGGCTCGCGGCGTTTGCCATACCGGCAGCCAATCGCGGACATTCGACTCGAATTTAACTAAATTCCGCGGCGATGACCTTTCTTCGCCGAGCACTTTATCTCTCCGCCGTTTGCAGCCTTTCCGCCGCGATGCCCGCCGCCGGCACCGGCGACCTGCATCGTCCTTACGAACGCACGGTGAGCATGGAGCGCGACCTGCGCACGGATCCCGAAAGCTTTGCGCGCCAAGCCGGTTTTCAGCCCCATGAATTCCAGTCGCGTTTCGGCGCGAGCGGTCTTGTTCGCTGCGGCAAGGCGGTTGGCAGCGGGCAGATCACACTTGCGGGCGATGTGATCACCACGGCGGCGCATGTTTTCTTTGCGCCGGGCGGCAGGCTCCGGAACGAGACCTGTACCTTCGAGCTGGCACACGCCCCCGAGGCGCCGATCGAAATCGACATGAATTCGATCGTTTCCGGATCACTGACGCCGATGGAAGACCGGGCGACGCTCGACTGGGCGGTCGCGCGGCTATCGTCGAAAATTGAAAAGATCGCGCCCTACGCGGTGGCGGGAGCGCCTGCGCTGCCCTCGCCCGTCACCATGTATGGCGGCGGCAATGGCCCGGCCGCACGCATGGGCGTCGAGCAATGCGCCGTGCGCCGCGTCACCGCCGTGGCGCCGGAAGGCCTCCGCGAGGTCGCTTTCGATTGCAGCGCCGCGCATGGCGGATCGGGCGCCGCCCTTCTCAACGACAAGGGCGAGATGATCGGAATCTTCGTCGGCTTCCGCAGCACGAATGCCGAAGCGCCGATGCCCTTCTCCGACATTCATTACAATTTTGCGATTACCGTCGAAGGCCCGTTCAGGCGCGCTTTACTGCAAGCAGCGGGCAGGTAGCGGACATACAGATTAGTCCGCAAAGCGCCTCGGGTGTTCCCCGATATCGACACTCGGGAACCGGTGGTGAGATCGCGTCACCCAGTATGGAGGTGATTATGCCGGTTCTTACCAAGACATCCGCGATATGCCTCGTTGCCGTTTCAACCTTTGCTTTCGCCGGCCAGGCAGTCGCTCAACAGGACGCCGAAGCGGTGCGCAGCAAATGCATCGAACAGGCGTCGAAGTCGTTTCCCGGTACGTCGATGGAAGGTCCTGAGTCCCGCGCGCGGGTTGAGACCTACATCACCTGCATGAGACAGCACGGCCTCAATCCGTAATCGACCCGATCGTCTGCCGCGTCGTCGTGCTTCATAAGGTGGCGAGGTGCGACATACGGCGGCACTCGACTCACGCGAGCCGGAGCCACCGATCAAAGGAGTTCGTACTATGTCGAACAAGCAGACGATTACGCCTGTCCCTCGCAAACTCGGCCTGACTATCGCGGCAGCCGCGCTTCTCACGACAACCTTCGCCGGACTGGCTCAGGCGCAGTACCTCGCTTATCCGCAGCCGCAGTATTATCCCGACTATTACGGCTACAGTTTCGGCGGGTACACCCGCTACAACACGCCTGCCGAGGCTCACCAGTGGTACGACCGCGGCAATACGGATTTCAACTCGTAAGCGGCGTATCCTGTCTCCTGGTGAAAACGGGCGTCGCGAAAGCGGGGTCCGTTTTCTCTTTCCGTCCACCTACCAGATCGCCCCTAGGCAATCTCGGGTCGAAACCCGATGCGGAATTGCCGAGACGAATGGTCAGATGATCGCCCCATCCATGGAGGTGACTATGCCCACGCTCACGACCAAGTTTGCGACTGGCTTCTTCCTCGCGGCAGCGATAGCGGCCGTCGCTCCGGCCGGCCCGGCGCTCGCGCAGGACTCCGAGGCGATCCGCGCCAAATGTATCGGACTTGCCGGCAACAACGCCCTCACCGGCAACGCGGAAGACAACAGGTCGCGCGCCCGCACCGAGGTCTACATCAACTGCATGCGGCAGCACGGCCTCAATCCGTAACTTTGCCTCTCTCCGTCACGGTCCGGGCGCGGTTCGCGGTCGGGGTCGTGACGGAGATTTACCTGCTCGCGGGCGCGATAATCAGGTCCGCGATGACCGGCAAATGATCCGAGAGCGTCCGCGCGCGCGGATCGACGAAACTTGAGACAAGGGCCCTTGCCGGCCGGCAGTAGACACGGTCGAGCCGGAACATCGGACAGACCGATGGAAAGGTGCGCTGCCGCGTTCGCCCCGGCAGCACGCGCGCCAGCACATGACGCACCGATCCTGCCCAGATCCAGTCGTTGAAATCGCCCAGCATCGCCGTCACGTCTTCGGTCTTGCGAGCGAGCGCAAGCAAAGCCTGCAATTGCGAATTCCGCTCGCGCAGGCTCAAGCCCAGATGCGTGGCGATCACGCGCAAGAGGCCATGCGGTGTCTCGATGGCCGCCTCGATTGCGCGCCGGGGCTCACGTTCCTGGAACGAGATATCGTGCACTTCGGCGCTTTGCATCGGCCAGCGGCTGACGAGCATCTGGCCGTATTCACCGTCAGCGGTGACGATCGTTTTGGCGCCGATCCCATGGCGGCCAAGCTCGCGCTGAAGCACGACAAAGGGGTCATCGCCCCGCCCGCGGCGCGAATCGATCTCCTGCAAGGCCAGCACATCGGGGTCGTGACCGCGGATCAGCTCGACCACGCGCGCAAGATCGAAACGCGGATTACGGCCGACCGCGCCGTGGACATTCCACGTCATGAGGCGAACGGTCGGCCAGGCTGGCATCAGGCCGGTTTCCTCCATTTCCTGCCGACAAATATCTGCGCGGCGACGGCAACGCCGATCCACACCGCCGCCGTCACAAGCAACAACAAAACATTCTTCGCAGTCGGATTCGAAAAGACGTCGCTCGCCTGATGACCGAGGAACGACATGATGACGAGGCCGGGCGCGAGGCCCAGGATCGTGCCGATCAGGTAGTCGGCGAATTTGATCTCGCTCGCGCCGGCGGCGAGGTTGACTACTGTAAAGGGGGCGACAGGCAGAAGGCGGATCGCGGCGACCGAAACAATCCCCTGTTTGACGATCCGCTCGCGCACGCGATTCAGGCGCTTGCCGAGCAAATCCCTCAGGAAATTTGAACCGAGCCATCGCCCGACCGCGTAAGTCAGGAGCGCGCTCGCAAGGCATCCGGCCAAGGCATATGCGAGTCCAAGCCACGGCCCGAAGGCTGCGGCGACGCCGGCGATCAGGATGTTGATCGGGAACATGACGGCGCCAGCGATCAGGAACGTCGCGACCACGATGACGGGCGCCCAGACGCTCGATTCCAATTCCGAGAACTGCGCACGGATCAGTTGCGGATCGGTGAGATTCGAGAGCGGTGTCAGATACCAAAGTAACCCGAGAGCGACGACGATCGCGAGCGTGAGGCCCGTCACGATCAGTGTGAGCTGGAAGCGGCGCCGGTCGCGAACGCCGAACATTGACAGAATCGACCGATAGCTGATCGGCCGCTCGGGATCGGCAAGCGCGCCGAGATACTCGTCGTACTCCGCCGGATCCGCCTTGCCGTCGTCGATGGACCTGAGGCCGGGACCGTCGGTGCGGCATTGCTCGATCGCGGCGATCAGCGAGCCCGTCTCGGCAATCAGCTTTTCCACCCGATCCGCCGGGCAGCGCATATGCTCCGCGATCAGGCGGTTGCGGATGGCGGCGATCTGCTCGCGCGTTTCGGCGCGATCCGCCTCGATCACAAGGTCGCATTCGGTGTCCGTACCCATAGACCGGTTGTTCAGGTTCGCCGACCCGATGCGCAGCAGCCGGTCGTCCACCACCATGACCTTCGAATGAACCATGGGGTAAACGCACCCTTTCCCGTCCGGAATCATCGGACACAGGATCCGGATGCGATCGTCCACGCCTTCATCGCAGAAGGCTTGCGCGAAGCGGATGCGGCCCAAGCGCATGGTGTGCATCTCGATCCAGGACTCCGCGCCGTGCGGACCGACGAATACGGCTTCAAGCTTCGGCTTGTGCTTGAGCACCGCGCACAGGCGCTCGGCGATCTTGGTCGATGTCAGGAACTGGTTCTCGATATAGATGTGACGCTCGGCGGCGTCGATCGAATCCATGAAGAGCCGTTCGACCTCGCGTACTTCCTCCTGCTTGCCGTAGACAGGGCGCGTGCGCGCGATGCCGACATCGACTTCGGTTAAGCTTGGCCGCACGGACTCCGGCCAGGCGTCGTTTGCGATTTCGGACGTGACGACCTTCTCCCCCGTCACCAATTCCCAACGCGCGCGCGCGATTTCGCCAACGGCACGCGCGGCGTTACCATCGACCACGGCCTGCACGTCGTGGAACGGCGCATAGATGTCGCCCGACGGGTCGGTACGGCGCGGGTCGCGAAGCAAATGTTCGGACGTGTCCCAGCGACGGATCGTAAGGTCGAGGCCGCCGGAGAAGGCAATACTGTCATCGACGACAACAAGCTTCTGGTGTTGCGAGGCGCCGGTTGGTACCGCGCGGTCGAGCCTGAAATGCAGGCGGTCCGGCGTCGCCCAGTCGAGCCGCCATTTTGGCAGCCACTCGCGCTCCCCCGCGTAGAGAACGGCGAAGTCCCAAAGCAGCAAATAAATGTTCAGGTCCGGCCGCTCCTCGATGATGGCCGAAAGGAACGGAGCCAACTCGGCCGGATAGCCGTCCTGCGCCTCGTCCGACTCGCCCACGAGCCGCATGCGGCTGTGGAAGTCCCAGCCGAGCATGAAGACGGATTTCTGCGCTTTCAGGAGCGACTGGCGGACGGCGCGGAAGAATTCGGCGCCGTCAATCAGCGGCGCGACGCGGGCCGCGCGCTCGATTTTCCAGACGTTGTCGCCGGGACGTAGAATTTTCGATGGAGGATGCATTCACCGGCGCGCTCGGACGGTCGGAAACCATGAAAACGCCTCGGCGGGCTGCCCGGTTCCCGCGTGTTGCAGTCCGTTCCGGTCTACGGCACGCTATTGGGCATGGGGCGGATCGCTGAAAATCGGTCGCTCGACCGCGGACTCGATGTCCTCAACTGCCTGTCCATGCATGGCGCCAGCAGCCTGCAGGACCTGCATCTGCGCACCGGCCTGCCCAAGTCAACGATCCGGCGCCTGCTCGGCACGCTGATCCGCCGCAAGATCGTGCGCCGTAGCCTGAACGACCAGCGCTACCGCGCAAATGTATCGCTCCCCATGCAAAGCGAGACCGCCGCGCAAGACGGCTGGCTCGTGGATTGCGCGGTGCCGCACATGATCGAGCTGACGCGCAAAGCCGGCTGGTCGTGTGACCTGCATATTTTCGAGCGCACCAACAGCCGGGTGATCGAATCGACCCGCCCGCTCAGCCCGTTCTTTCAGTACGAGCGGGAGATCGATCTCGAAGTCTCATCCTTCGCGTCGGCCGGAGGCCTTGCCGTTCTTTCCACATGGAAGGAGGACGCGGTGCTCGCGCTCGTGGACGAGACGGCGAACGACCCGACCTGGAGTCTGGCGCGGCTCGGGCACAGCAAGGAAGATTTGCTGAATACGCTGCGGCAAATCCGCGAACTCGGTTACGCTTTCCGCGTCGACAGCTATCCGGGCGAATCTTCGAAGGGCAACAAGCTGCGCGCCATTGCGCGTCCGCTCACTCACAGGGGCAACGCGGTTGGCGCGCTTGTGATCCTGTGGCCTCGAGATTTCTTAAGTCCGTCGCGGTTCGCCGCGATTCACCTGAAAGGCCTGACGGACGCCGCCGACAGGATAAGCACGGACCTCGGCCGCATCAGCCGCCCTTCCGCACCCACCCGCACGCACGGCCGGCGTGTGCCGGGGGCCGCGGCCTACGGCTTCTGAAATTTATTCGCGGAAGGCTTCGTCGCGCTTCTTGCCGATGGCAGGCAAGCAGACGAGCACCAGCGCGATCACCGAGACGACGATTAGCACCGCGCTGATCGGATGATTATGCACGTCTATGAAAACCGACGGATCGCCGCGCGAGAGCAGCATTGCGCGCCGCAAATGTTCTTCGAGCAGCCGGCCGATGACGAAGCCAAGCAGAAGCGGCGCCGGCTCGCAGTCGAGCTTCACCAGCAAGTAGCCGATGATTGCGAAGATCGCCATGACATAGACGTCGAAGGAATTGTTGCCGAGGCTGAAAACGCCAATGCAGCAGACCGCGACGACGCCAGGATAGAGCACCCGGTACGGGATCGACATCAGTTTCACCCAAATCGAAATGAGCGGCAGATTGAGGATCAACAGCATCAGGTTGCCGATCCACATCGACGCGATCACGCCCCAGAACAGCTCGGGCTTCTGCGTCATCAAGTTGGGGCCGGGCACGATGCCATTGATCAGGAGCGCGCCGACCATGAGCGCCATTACGGCATTCGACGGAATGCCGAGCGTCAGCATCGGAATGAATGACGTCTGCGCACCGGCATTGTTGGCCGATTCCGGCGCCGCCACGCCTTCGATGGCGCCATGACCGAAGCGTTCGGGATGCCTCGAGATGCGCCGTTCGACCGAGTAAGCGGCAAACGACCCCAGAATCGCGCCGCCGCCGGGCAGAATGCCAAGCAGTGAGCCGAGCACCGTGCCGCGAAAGATCGGCGCAACGATCGATTTCAATTCTTCCCTGGTCGGGATCAGATCGCGCACCCGCGATGTGATCATGGTTGGCATGCGCTCGTGCTCGAGGTTGCGGACGATCTCGCCGATGCCGAACACGCCCATGGCGATCGCGACGAAGTTGAGCCCGTCGATGAGTTGCTCCATTCCGAAATCGAAGCGTGCCACGCCGGTGTAAATGTCTTGCCCGACGGTCCCCAGCAGCAATCCGAGCACCACCATGGCGATCGCCTTCAGCACCGATCCATGGGCGAGCGCGACGGAAGCCGCGAGGCCAAGCACCATGAGCGAGAAATATTCCGCCGGTCCGAAGTGAAGCGCAAATTCCGCGAGCGCCGGCGCAAAGCCTGCGATCAGAAAGGTCGCGACCGTGCCGGCAAAGAACGAACCGACGGCCGCCGTGAACAGCGCAAGACCCGCCTTGCCCTTGCGCGCCATCTGATGCCCGTCGATGGCGGTCACGACGGAACTCGCTTCACCCGGCAGATTGAGCAGGATCGCCGTGGTCGAGCCGCCGTATTGCGCTCCGTAATAGATGCCTGCGAGCATGATCAGCGCCGACGTGGGCGGCACGCCAAAGGTGATCGGCAACAGCATCGCGATGGTCGGCAGCGGCCCCAGTCCGGGTAGGACTCCGACCATCGTGCCGACGACAACGCCGATGAAGCAGAAGGCAAGATTTTGCGCGCTTAGTGCGTGCTCAAATCCCAGAGCGAGATGCTGGAAAATTTCCATGACTCGCGCTCAGAAGCCGCCGACCCACGGGCCGAACAGAGAAATCGGAAGGCGAAGGCCGAAGATAAAAATGGCGACCGAAGCAATGACCAGGGCCAGCGTCGTCGACGACGCCACGGCCGGATTCCAGTCTCGTACCGCAAAGGTCGTGGCGAGCACCGTGATCGAAAGCGACAGCACAAGGCCGAGGCCGCGCAGGGTCAATCCAAAAAATACAATCGGGAAAGCAACAAGGAACAGCGACCGCCATGGAATGTGGCCGAGCGGCGGTCCTTCAACGCGCAGGCCGCTGATGAAGATCGCCAGTCCCAGAACGGCGAGCAGGACCATCAGGACCATGGGGAAATATCCCGGCCCCATACGGAAGGCTGTCCCGACCGGAAGGCCGATCAGGCCGAACGCGAAGATCGCCGAAACCGCGATCAGCAGCAGGCCGCACCAGAAATCCTTCGGACTCTTGATCGAAAAGGACATGCCCCGGCCGTCCGTCCCCCGCGGTGTGTATACGCCCGCCGGTCATCCGGCGGGCGTTCAGCCTTACAAGTTTCCGCGCGATCCGTGGAGTCTCTTATTGGTTGGGCGTGAAGCCCGACTCTTTCACGGCCGGCGCCCAGTTCGCGGAATCGCGCTTCTGAATCTTGCCGAGTTCATCGGGCGTCGTGCCGGCGGCGTAGAGGCCCATCTTGAGGAGCCGCTCCTTCATCTCGGGACGCTGCACGGCGGCGGCGAGGATCTTCGCGTATTTTTCGCGGATGTCGGCGGGCGTCTTCGCCGGCGCGAACATCGCGTACCAGGACGTGCCGACGATATCGTAGCCCGACTCCTTGAAGGTAGGGACCTCGGGCACGAGCGGCGAGCGCTTGGAGTCGGAGGTCGCGAGAATACGAATCTTGCCGGCCTGATGTTGCGCCAGCAGGTCGCTCGTCGTTGTCACCACAATCGGAATCTGACCGCCGACGAGATCGGTGATCGCCGCCGCCGATCCCTTGTAGCCGATATGAACGAACTCAATGCCCGCGGCCTTACCAAACAGCACACCGAAGAAATGCGGCAGGGCGCCGGCACCCGGACTGCCGTAGCTCGACAGTTTCGGATTGGCCTTCGCCCATTCGACGAGTTCCTTCAAATTCTTTGCGGGCACGTTTGGACCGACGGCAATACCGAATTCAAACTCCGCCACGAGCGAGACAGGCGTCAAATCCGTAAGCGGGTCGTAGCCAAGGTCCTTGTAGACGAGATTATGCACCGCGACCGGCGCGATCGGCGTGAACAGCAATGTTTTGCCGTCCGGATTGGCGTTCACCACGGCGCGCGTGCCTGTGCGGCCCGCGGCGCCCGTCACATCTTCCACGACGACCGGCTGGCCGTTCAGTCCGGCGCGAAGATTTTCGGCGAGCAAGCGAGCGAAGGCGTCGCCGATGCCACCGGCTGCGTAAGGGAAAATGATCTTGATCGGTTGCTCGATTTGCGCCGACGCCGGAGCGGCAGCGGACGCCATCAAGAGCGTGGCGGCAAGACTGAGCAGAATCTGACGGCGCATGGCGTTCCCTCCCGCTGATTTTGCGACATTTATAATGCGCGAGGCACAACCCTCCCCTTGAAGCCCGCGGGCTTGCAACCGCTATTTCGCGGCGGTGCCGCTCTGCGGCACGAGGGCCAATTTGCCGCGACGCGATAGTCAAAACGCAGGTTAGTTTGGCCCAAAGCAGGATCTGGGGACACCAAGACAATGAACAAGGAAGCGCCGCGCAACGTACTCTGGATCATGGCCGACCAGCTGCGCTGGGACTACCTTTCCTGCTACGGCCATCCGACGCTCGAAACGCCAAACATCGACCGGCTCGCCTCGCGCGGCGTGCGCTTCGATCGCGCCTATGTGCAGTCGCCGATCTGCGGTGCGTCGCGCATGAGCTACTACACCGGCCGCTATGTGCGCTCGCACGGCTCGACCTGGAACGGATTTCCGTTGCGCGTCGGCGAGCCGACGCTTGGCGATCATTTGCGGCCGCTCGGCATCCGGCCGGCGCTTGTCGGCAAGACACATATGACTCCCGACCTGAAAGGGATGGAGTGGCTCGGCATCAGCCCGAATTCGCCGATCGGTCTCACGATCGCTGAATGCGGCTTCGAACCCTATGAGCGCGACGACGGCCTGCATCCTGACGGGCCTTACGATCCCGATCCGGATTACGACGATTACCTGCGCAAGCACGGGTTCGACGGACGCAATCCCTGGGAGGAATGGGCGAACTCCGCCGAGGGCGACGACGGTGAACTGCTGTCGGGCTGGTTGATGAAATACAACAACCTGCCTGCGCGCGTGCCGGAAGAATATTCCGAGACGCCCTACATGACGTCGCGCGCGATCGACTTCATGACGGAAGCAGGCGAACAGCCATGGCTCCTGCACCTCTCCTACATCAAGCCGCACTGGCCTTATATTGTGCCGGCGCCCTATCACAATATGTATGGCGCGAACCAGGTGCTGCCGCCGGTGCGTTCGGACGCCGAGCGTAAAAATCCGCATCCGGTGATCGGCGCCTACCAGAACTCACGCATCTGCCGCGCCTTTTCACGCGATGAAGTGCGCGCGCGCGTGATCCCGGCCTATATGGGCCTGATCAAGCAGATCGACGACCAGATGGGGCGGCTCTTTGGCTGGATGGAGGAGCGCGGTCTGTTCGAGAACACGATGATCGTCTTCAGCTCCGATCACGGCGACTATCTCGGCGATCACTGGATGGGGGAGAAAGATTTCTTCCACGAGCCGTCGGTGCGCGTGCCGCTCATTGTCTACGATCCGCGCAACGACGCCGACGGCACGCGCAGCACCGCGTCGAGCCATCTCGTGGAGGGGATCGATCTCGCGGCGACCTTCCTCGACTATTTCGGATCGCCAGCGAAGCCGCACATTATCGAAGGCCGCTCGCTGCACCCGCTACTGCATGGCGACGGCAAGCCCGCGCGATGGCGGCAGGTCGCAATCTCCGAATATGATTACGCCACGCGCTTTGCCCGCGTCGAGCTCGGCATCGAGCAGGAAGATGCGCGGCTGATCATGGCCTTCGACGGACGCTGGAAATACATCCACTGCGAAGGCTTCCGGCCGGTGCTGTTCGACCTGGAAACCGATCCGCAGGAACTGACGGATCTGGGCGAGGATTCACGTTTTGTCGACGTGCGGGAGCGCCTTTTCGATGCGATCGGCGTGTGGTCGCGGCGGCATCATAATCGCATCACCAAATCTCCCGAAGAGATCGCGCGCATGTCGGGACGCGAGCCATCAGGCGTGCTGATCGGCGTGTGGGACGAGGCAGATTTCGAGCAAATCTACAAGAAGCCGTTCAACGAACGGCCATGACCGGCCGTCAGCTCCGGCGGCCCGCTACATCAGGTTCGGCAGAAACAGCACGATCTCCGGCCATGCGATCAGGATGGCGAGAATGACCATGTCCGCCACCAGAAACGGCATGACGCCGCGCGTCACTTCCGACAGCTCCGCGCCGACGACGCCACGAATAATGAAGAGCCCGATTCCGAACGGCGGCGTCGCCAGCGCGATCTCGCACAGGAAGACCATCATTACGCCGAACCAGATGAGATCGTAGCCAAGGCCGCTCACCGCCGGCAGGATGATCGGCAGCGTAATGAACATCGCCGCCACCATATCGATGAACATGCCGAGGATCAGGTAGAGGATCACGATCCCGACGATAATGACGGCCGGCTCAACCGGAAGCGAAATGATCCAGGTGGACAATGTCGTTGGCAGCCGCGTGATCGACAGGAAGTGACTGAAAATGAATGCGCCGATGACGATCAGAAACACCATGCTCGTGGTGCGGATGGTTTCGTTAATGCTGTCCCGAAGCACTTTCCAGGTGAGCTTGCCAACGATGATCGTCAGCAACAGCGCCCAGCTGGCGCCGACGGCGCCTGCTTCGGTCGGGGTGAATACGCCGCTGTAAATCCCGCCGATCACCACGAGCGCAAGCACACCAATGCCCCAGATGTGCCGGAGCGACGCCAAGCGCTGGGCAAAGGGAACCGGCGGCATCGACGGCGCAAGCGCCGGATTGAGTTTCACCTTGATGTAGATTGTCGCGAGATAGACCAGGACAATAATGGCGGCGGGCGCAATGCCGGCAATCAACAGCTTGCCGGCCGATTGCTCCGCGATGATTGCGTAGATGATCATCAGCACGCTCGGCGGAATCATCTGCGCCAGCGGGCCGGCCGCTGCCACGACACCGTAAGCGAGACGCTTGTCCACGCCGGCAGCGATCATTTCGGGAATGGTGATGCGCGCGAGCGTCGCGGTGGACGCAAGGCCGGAGCCCGATGCCGCACCGAAAGCGGCGCAGCCAAGCACCGCCGCCATCGGGATGCCGCCGGTCCAGTGACCGAGCCAGGCGCGCGCGGTCTGAAAGACGTCGGTTGCAAATCCGGCGTGATAGACGAGATAGCCCATGATCACAAACAGCGGCACGATGCTGAAGCTGTAAGAAGCAACCGTGCTGAAGGGCACGATCTCCATCATGCCCTGCGTCGCGTCGGGACCGAGCAACAGGTAGGAGCCGACGAAGCCGATCACGCCCATCGCATAGGCGACGGGAATGCCGAGGCCGACCGTCAGGAGCAACGCGCCCACGGCAATCCAGCCGGCCACTTCGGGGGAGATTTCCATCCTGATTACTCGTCGCGTTCTGCTGGAATCAAATTTCGGATTTGCGGCTAGTGCGTCTTCGGCGCGGGCGGCGGTCCGTCGCCGCGGCCTGCCAAGCGCTGAATGTGCTGCGTGAGTTCGAAGCCGAGGCGGACGAAAAGCACGAGGAGTCCGACCAGCAACGCGACCCGGGCCGGAAAGACATGGACGCGCGCGACGCTGCCGACATACTCGCCGGTCTGGTAACTGCTCCACGCCGCGGCGGCACCCCACCAGACGATTACACCGGACAAAAGCAGGCCGAAGAGACAGCTGACGACGTCGATGACCTCATTCATTCGCGCGGGGAAATATTTGTTGAGAAAGTCGACCGCGATATGCCCACGCAACCGCTGAACCTGGGCAACGCCCAGATACACGACGGCGACCATGCCAAGCTCCATGTACTCATAGGTGCTTGGCAACGGCCGGTTCAGCAGCCACCGCGAAAGGACGTCGGCGGTCCCGTAGAGCATCAAGAAGAAGACGAGGGCGCCTGCGACGACCACCAGGACATTTTCGACCGCGCTCAGCGCGCGATCGAAAGCGTTGGCGGGTGGCGGCGGGCCAACCGCGAGATCGGACGGTACCGTTTCCAAGACAGCCTCTACTTGGTTGCGGCGAACGGATTCTTCTTCGTGTACTCGGCGTTCAGCTTCACAAAGAGATCCATCGTCTGCCTGCCCGGAAGACCGGCCTTGTCCTGTTCCGCCGCCCAATCGTTCCAGATTTTCTCCGCGGCTTTCTGCAGTCCCGCCACGCTGGCAGGATCCGCGTCGATCACCTTGACGCCGGCACTCACGAATTTCTTGAGCGACTCGTCGTCGCCGCCGATCTGATAGATGCGATGAAATGCGTCGGCCTGACCGGCTGCCACTTTCTGGATCGCCTTCTGATCCTCCGGCGACAGCGACTCCCAGATCTTCTTGTTCATGATGACGAGCATCGGCAAGCCGCCGAGCGGGACGCGCCAGAGCGACTTCACCACCGTCTCGACGTTATACGTCGCCGCCGACGTGACGCCATACACCGCGCCGTCCACGGTGCCGCGCTGCAATGCCTCGTAGCCTTCCGGCGTCGCGATGTTGACGATCTGGGCGCCAAGCGATTGCAGCAGCACCGCAATCTGCCCCGACGTCATCACGCGCATGCCCTTGAACTGGCTGAGATTGTTCAATTCGATGTTGCGAGCCATCGGATAATAAGTCGGCGTCACGAAAGCGCTGATCAGTTTCACGTTGTGCTTGTCGAGTTCCGCCTGCATGGCGGGCACCTGATCGTAGAGCGCCTGATAGGCCTTGCTGCCGACCCAGGAATCCACCCAGAGCGCGGGAAGTCCGCCGACATTGGCGAGCGGCAATTGCCCCGGCACGTAGGTGGGCACGGCGAGCGCGAGGCCTGCGAGGCCCGTCGACGTCGCGCGCAACTGCTCGTTCGGCTTGGCGAGCGAGCCGGAATAGTAGCGCTCGAACTTTACGCGCCCCTCGGTCACCTTCTCGATCTCACCGAGCAGATGATCGAAGCCCTTCGACAGGTGCGAAGCGGCCGGCGCCTGAATGCTGGCGCGGATGGTCTTGGCCTGCGCATTCACGGCCGTCGAATATGAGGTCATTGCGAAGGCGAGCGCCGCGGCGGCGGCGAAGGTGCGGGATATGGATATGAATGTCATGTGACGCTTCCTCTACCTGGTTTCACTTTGTTACGAACTGGCCGGTTTCACCACGCGATTGCGCAGCGTGCCGAGCTTCTCGACTTCAAGTTCGATGACGTCGCCCGGCTGGAGCCAACGGTCGTGCTCGAGGCCGCAGCCGTTTCCGACCGTGCCCGAGCCGAGAAACTCGCCCGGATGCAGCGTTTCGTCCTTCGAGGCGTGCGCGATCATGTCCTCGAACTTGTGATACATGCTGCCGCTGCTGCCGCGGCCCCACTCTTCTCCATTCACGCGCGCGACCATCGTGAGATTGTACGGATCGCCGACCTCGTCCGCCGTAACGAGCCACGGCCCGAGGATGTTGCCGGTGTCGAAGTCCTTGCCCTTGGCGGGACCGAGGCGGCCGGGATACTCACGATATTGCGCATCGCGCGCGCTCATGTCGTTGAAGATGCAGTAGCCGAAGATGTGATCGCGGGCGGACTCGCGGGAGATGTTCTTTCCCCTGCGTCCGACGATCGCGCCGAATTCGAGTTCGAAGTCGAGCTTCTGGCAATAGCTCGGCCACAACACATCCGCTTCAGGGCCGACCACGCTGAAGCGGTTGCCTTTGTAATAGACCGGCTGGTCGTACCAGATCGCCGGGATTCTGAACTCGTCGGTCTTGGCAAGCTCGATTGCCGCCGCAGCGGGATCGGGGAATGTTGCCGCACGAATGCGCAGCGCCTGTGCCCTCGCCTGCTTGTAGTGAAGCTCGAACGCCAGAAAGTCGCGCATCTGCCGCGGCACCGGGACTGGCGCGAGCAGCTTCACGTCGGAAAGCTTCACAGCCGCGGTTTTCGCGCGACCCGTATAGACGTCGCCGGCAATCCGCCTTGCTTCGGCGAGCGCCGTGTCGCCGCCGTCGATCAGCGCCAGCATGTCCGAAAAATGCGCTGGAGACTGCCTGCCGTTCGTGCCGGCCGCCGCGCGAAAATCCGCAATCGTCGTGAGATCGTCGAGCAGCGCGCCGATGCGCTCTTCGCCGGTCTTCAACTGGAATGTGACGAGCTTCATCGTCTCACTCCTCGATGATCGCGACGGCGCGCGTCCAGCCGGCGGAGGCCGCCTTAATTTTTACCGGGAAGCAAGCGACCATGAACCCGAACGGCGGGAGCTGTTCGAGGTTGTGCAGCTTCTCCATGTGCGAGTAGCCGATCTCGCGGCCGGCCTTGTGGCCTTCCCAGAGAAGTTTCCCGTTCTTCGTCTCGGCAAACTTCTTCGCGGTGTATTTGAAGGGAGCGTCCCAGCCGAAGGCGTCGGTGCCCATGACGCGGACGCCCTTTTCAAGCAGGTGGAGCGTGGCGTCGTAGCCGATGCCGCAGCCGGTCTCCCAATAGTCGGGCTCGCCGTAGCGGGCGCCGGCCGCCGTGTTGAACAGGATAATGTCGAGCGGCTTCGGCTTGTAGCCGATGCGGTCGAGCTCCTTCTGAACGTCGGACGGCTGCAGCACATACCCGTTCTCGACGTGGCGGAAGTCGAGCTTCACCCCCGGTCCGAAGCACCATTCGAGCGGCACCTGATCGATCGTCGCGGCAGGCTCGCCGCCCGGCTTCAGCCGATGATTCATCGTCGGGTGATAGTGCCAGGGCGCGTCGAGATGCGTGCCGCTGTGCGTGAGCAGCGTAACGGTTTCCGACGCCCATGCCTTGCCGTCGACAACATCCTCAGGCCCCGCGCCCGGATAGTACCGGCGAAAGCCCTCCCAGCTGTTGTCGTGGTTCTGATACTCGATCTTCGGCCGGTGATGCGGTGGATTGGTCGGCACGTCCTCAAGCGGCACGGAGATATCGATAAAGCGGCGGGCCATCGGCACAATTCCTTCTCAGCGTTTCTTTATTCAGCCGCCTCGGCGTGCGGCCCCACATCCCATCCCTTCGACGTGAGTTGCTGCTCGTCGGCAAATTCAAGAGCGGCGGGTTCGAGCGTGGTTCCGACGGTGTCGTTCCAGCGGTTCAAGAACCCGAACAGCGCGATCACTGAAACGATCTCGGCCAACTGCCGGTCGTCGAAGTGCGGACGCAGCGCCTCGAAATCCACGTCGGAAACCATGTTCTGGCCGGCCGCTAACGCAAGCGACAACGCCGCGCGCTCCGCGCCGGAGAACAACGGGCTGTTTTCATAGAACCAGATCGCGTCGAGTTTTTCCTGACTGACGCCATTCTTGCTGCCGTTATGCAGCGTGTGCGCGGAGCAATAGCGGCATCCGGCGCCGCGGCTCGCCATGTGCGCGACAAGCCATTTGAGGTCCGTCGGCACGGTGCCCGGACGGCGAATGCAGACGCTCGTCAGTTCGCTGAACGCCGCGACAAGGCCCGGCACCTGCGCCATCGTCAGCATGCTGTTCGGCGGATTGCCGCCGTAGTAGCTCGCGAAGCGGTCCCAGATTTCCCGGTTCTCGGGAGAGTCTTCAGGCGAGAGAGCGCGTATGCGCGGCATGGCGTTTCCTCCGGGACTCGCGGATTGTTTTTCCTCGACCGGGCCCGCGCATGCCGGCCACAACAAATCGAATGAGCTCTTCGACAATGCGCGCGGGGTCGTCCGTGTCGCACAGACCGCCCGACAGGCGGTTCAGCCGCCGCAGGCCGTGGTCGGCATCGCTCATGACATGCAGCATTGCGCCGAGCGCAAAGTCGTAGCGCCAAAAGATTTCTTCCCGGCCCAGATGCGGGAGCGCGCGGCTCATCGCATCGACGATGCGGTTCGCAACGGGGTCGAACTGCTCGGACAAAACTGAATTCATAAAGGGCTGCGGCAGCGCGCGGACCTGAATGATGAGACGCACCAGCGCGAAACCGCCCGACTTGCGCTCGCGCGAGAGAAATACAATCGGCCGAAACAGCGCATCGAAGATCTGTTCGAGCGAAAGCGGCTTGCCGCGCGCCCGCTCTTCGTAATCGTCGAGCAGCTTGAGGCGCAGCTCGTTCACGGGGCGAGCGAGACGCCCGAACACGGCGCGCATCAGCGCCTGCTTTGAACCGAAATGATAGTTGACTGCGGCGATGTTCACGTCGGCCGCCGACGTAATCTCGCGCAACGTCGCCGCGTTGTAACCCTGCTCGGCGAAGACATTCACTGCGGCGGCCAATATCCGCTGCTTGGTCTCGCTGTTCGCGTCTTCAAACGACTGTTTCAAACGCATGTTTGAATGCTAGCAACGGCGGCTGTCGCTCGCAACTGACTCGCCGCCACCGTTGCGCTGCAAAATTTTGTTCGCTTTGCGGTCACCTGCGATGTCAGGCAACGACGATGCGTTGCGAGGCAGAGGCTCGCGGAGCGCATAAAAAATTGAGACGAAATGCGGCGCGGCGGGCGCTTCAGCTGGCGGAGGGGGTGGGATTCGAACCCACGGTACGGTTTCCCGCACACACGCTTTCCAAGCGTGCGCCTTAAGCCACTCGGCCACCCCTCCGGAAAGCGGGCGGAATATAGAGCAGGGACTTCCCGAAACAAGTTAAAGGCTGACACTGCGGCCTTTTTCCGCTTCCGGTTGCACGGCGGCGGCGCGCGGTTTACTGGAGGAGCAGGTCTTCTCGGATGTTCCGCTTCCTCTTTCGATTTATCGGGCTGTGGTTGCTCGCCGGCGCCTTTGTGGCGCTCGTGATCGACGGCACACGGTCGATTACGGCCGGAAGAATTGTTGTGATGCCGCTTGCCGAAGCCTGGGTCGCGCTGCACCCCTCGAGCATCGAATGGTTGCGGACCATGTTTGAGCGCGATCTGCCGGCCTGGATGTGGGATTCGGCGATGGTCTATGCACTGTTCGCGCCGATGTGGGCGGTTCTCGGCATTCTCGGGATCGTGCTTGTCCTGCTCGGCCGGCGGCCGGCGAAGCCGATCGGCTATTCCTCACGCGACTAACCCGCCTCGCCCCCGTGCGAACGGGCGGCTCCTCCCCTATATTTGTCGCGGGCTGGCTTCCCAGGTCAGGAGCTTTCCGATGTTTTCCTTCCGCAAAATGCTGGACATGCCGACCGCCGCGAAAGCGCTGCCGGGACGGCGAGAGCCGATTCCGACGACCGAAAAGCATTTCGTTTCCGGCCGGGCGCTCAAAGGCCCCTATCCCGACGGCATGCAACGGGCGCTGTTCGGGTTCGGCTGTTTCTGGGGTGCGGAGAAAGCGTTCTGGAAAATTCCGGGCGTCTGGGTCACGGCCGTCGGCTATGCCGCGGGCCTCACGCCCAACCCGACCTATGAAGAAGTGTGCTCCGGCGGCACGGGCCACAATGAAGTGGTGCTCGTGGTCTTTGACCCGAAGCAAGTCAGCTATGAGCAACTGCTGAAGGCGTTTTTCGAGGCGCACGACCCGACGCAGGGCATGCGCCAGGGCAACGACATCGGCACGCAATATCGCTCGGGCGTCTATGTTTATAACGACGCGCAACGCAAAGCCGCCGAAGCCGCACGTGCCTCTTACGACAAGTCGCTGCGCGACGAAGGCTATCGCCCCATTACCACGGAAGTGATCGAGGCGCCGGAATTCTATTTCGCCGAGGACTATCACCAGCAGTATCTCGCCAAGAATCCGCACGGCTATTGCGGCCTCGGGGGCACGGGCGTGAGCTGCCAGATCGGAACGGGCATCGCCGCCGCATGAAAAAACAGGACGCCGTGAAAAGACAACCGGGCGCGATCGAGGGACTGATCGAGCGGATCATTTCACAAAGCCGCTGGATCATGGCGCCGTTCTATCTCGGCCTGATCCTTTCGCTGTTCGTTTTGCTCATCGCCTTCGCGCGCGAATTCTACCACTACGTCACGCACGCCCTGACGGCCAACGAAGCGGATGTGATCTACGGTGTCCTGGCGCTGATCGACTTGTCGCTCGCGGCCAATCTCGTGCTGATCGTGGTGTTCTCGGGCTACGAAAATTTCGTCTCCAAGATCGACCCCGAAGGGCACCCCGACTGGCCGGAATGGATGACCAAGATCGACTTCTCCGGCCTGAAGCAGAAGCTGATGGCGTCGATCGTCGCGATCTCGGCGATCCAGGTACTGAAGGCCTTCATGAACATCACCGAGAAATTCGACCAGACCACCCTGATGTGGCTCGTCGGCATCCATCTCGTGTTTGTCGTGTCCGCGCTCCTGCTCGCCTGGACGGATGCGATCGGCGGCAGGGCCGCCGGCAAGGAAGAGGGTCACTGATGATCGTCGAGCCGGTCACGTTCCCGAGTCCACCCGGAAAGCCGCGCGAAAAGCTCATCGAGGAAGCGAAGGCGACCCTGCCGCGCTGGCGCGCGAACAAGGAGCTTATCCGCAAGCATTATATGAATGACGGCAACGGTCATGGCGCGGGACTTTATATCTGGCCGACCCGCGCTGCCGCCGAGCGCGCGCATAACGCGGAATGGCAGGCCATGGTCGAACAGCGCACCGGTGCGCGGCCGACCTTCCGCTATTTCGATCTCCTGATGCTGCTCGACAACGAGAACGACACGGTCACGGAATGGCCGGAGCCGGATCGGCCCGTGCTCGTCGCGGCGGAGTGATTGGCTGACGCCGGTGGAAACGGCGCATGCCCGCAAGTCGAGTGGCGTCTCGCTATAAAATTAGAATGGCTTCTCGGCCTTTTCGGTACGGTACAACTTCACACGGACTTGCTTGAGCGCGACCTTCGGCGGTTTTGCAATTTTTCGCCAGGTTTTCCACGATTGCTGGTCACGCCAGCATTCGAAGACGTTGATGCGTTCCGGATCGACCGAGTCGGCGCCGATCGACATATCAATACAGCCGTCTTGCTTCCTTGCCCGTTCGACCATGTTCGCGAGCGCCGCCACGACAGCGTCGCGCTGACGTGCGTTCTTGGTATGTGAGTAACCAGCTATGATGATCATGCGCTGCTCCTTCGGTTTATATGGAAACCGCTATGCGGCTGTCACTCAGGCAACGGGGCTGACTGCCCGGGTGACTTCGCGTAACCCAGCGCTTCGACGATCCGACCCTCGCGGACACGCATCAGGTTGACGCCGCGCACCGACCCGCCGTCACCGAAATTGAAACGCCAGCGGATGACGGCACGATCGCCCATGGCGACGGTGTCTTCGACCTCGAAATAGGCAACCCGGTCCGAGGCAATGGTCTCCCAGAACGCGAGGCAGGCGTCATAGCCTACGTACCGCGTTCCGTTGGGCGCCGGCTGGATCGACTCCATGACGCAGTCCGGAGCGATCAGATCTTTGAGGATTGCGGGCTCGTGGTTGAGGAAGGCCCGATTAAACCGGCGCATGATCTCGAATGTTTCATTCGTCTGCATGATTTTCTCCTAGGTAGACAGGTCTGTACACACACCATACAGACCTGTCTGCTAGAGTCAACCCATGAACAAAAGCATCTCGCCGACCGATCCCGGGGCAAGCGTTGCACGCCGCCGTTTGCTCGACACCGCGACCCGGCTCTTCTACGCCGAGGGTATCCGTGCCGTCGGCATCGACCGCATCATCGCGGAAGCCGGCGTGGCCAAGGCAACGTTCTACAATCACTTTCCGTCAAAGGATGATCTCGTCCTCGCCTATATCGAAGAGCAGGACCAACTCGGACGGGAAGCCGTCGCAGCGCTCCCAAAACAGGCTCCACGCAAAATGATCGCGGCAATCCTGGGGCGCATCAGCGAGGCAGCCGTCACGAGAGATTACCGGGGCTGTCCGTTCCTCAACGCCGCCGCCGAGTACACCGACCCGACAAGCTCTGTGCGGCAAGCGATCGACGTGCGGCGCGCATGGTATCATGGCGTCCTTCGGCGATTGCTGGCGGCGGACGGCGACCCGACCCCGTCCGTCACCGCCTCGCTACTCGTCGCTCTGTCCGACGGCCTGCTCGAGATCGCATACCTTGATGATCCTAAGAGCGTCCCCGCCCTTGTCAGGGAAGCGCTGGCGAGGTTGCTCGTCCGCGGTTGATTTAAAGATCGCGATCTGAAAGGTGGAAACTTGGCGCACCCGAGAGGATTCGAACCTCTGACCTTTGCCTTCGGAGGGCAACGCTCTATCCAGCTGAGCTACGGGTGCGTAAGGCTCTCAAATAGCCGATCGACCCCGCCCTCGCAATGACGGCACGGCCGCGCAAATTGCGCTGACGATTCAGGCCCTGCGCGCGAGTTCGACCAGACGATGCGTCATCGCGCTCGCGGGATCGGCGAGCGGATCGAGCACCGTAAAGTGGTTGGTGTCGGGAACCGCGACATATTCCGTTTCAACGCCGCGGTCGGCCCAGACCGTCGCGACCTCCCTGCTCTGACGCAGAAACTCGTCGCTCTCGTCGCCGCCCACCCAGGCGTGAAGCGTGCGGCCCGTCGGCACATTCCAATGCAGCGGTGACACACGCTTCGCGCTGTTCGCGTCCAGCCGCAGGTCCTGATTCATGCCGGTCTGCATGAGCGGGGCGAGATCGAAGAGACCGGAAATGGAAAAGCCGTCGCGCACGAGATCGGCCGGCAGCGAGGGATCGATCGACTTCCATTCGGTTGCCACCAAGCAAGCGGTCAAATGCCCGCCCGCCGAATGACCGGACACCGCGAACGCCCGGTCAAGACGGCGATAGAGAAATACCGCAGCGGCGCGCAGCTGCGCGATGATCGTCTCAATCGTGACCGCCGGGCACAGGTCGTAGCCGACGGCCGCGAAGGCGACGCCACGCGCGTTCACGCCTGCCGCGAGATGACTGAAAGCCGCCGGTTCGAGCGCGCGCCAGTAGCCGCCGTGAATAAAGAGCGCGACGGGCGCATCGCGCCCCTGCCCCGGCCAGAAGAAATCGATGAACTGCCGCTCGCTATCGCCATAGCGCACACCAAGCTCGGCATTCCTGTGGGTGCTGCGAGCCTGCGCTGCGTCGCGCGCCCAGCGCGACAGGATCTCGGGATGCTCCGGCACCCGCGCGCGGTTGTTGTACTCGGCCTCGTAGTCGATCCCCATTCGCCCCTCCGACGCGGCACTGTCCGCCAAAGTTCCGTAACGGGCAAGCGTTTGCGGGCGAGGCGCGATCCTGCCTAGGGTCGGATCGATCCAGACGGAATCGCGATGCGATTCCATCTGGATCGTGAATCCGACCCTACTCAATAGCTTAGGGTGCGATTCACTTTCGGATGGAAGCGTGAACGCTTCCGTCCGAAACGATCGCACCCTAGGATCGGCAACGAGGAATCGATGCAGGAAGCTATAAACTCATCTGCAAGCACCGCGTTGCGCGACTACGAGCAGGCCGCCGCGGTCTGCCGCGGCGCGTCGCGGCTGCTGCATGCGCTGGGCCTTGCCGCGATCACTGAGTTGCCGCTCGCGTCAGGACGGCGCGCCGACCTCATCGCGCTTGGCGACAACGGGGAGTTCTGGATCGTCGAGGTCAAATCCTGCATCGCGGATTTCAGAGCCGATCGGAAATGGCAGGAGTACCGGCTCTATTGCGACCGTCTTCTGTTCGCCGTCGCGCCGGACTTTCCGGCGACGATTTTACCGGCGGACGCGGGGCTTATCGTAGCAGACAGCTATGGCGGAACGCTTGTGCGCGAGGCGCCGCTGCACCCGCTGACCGCCGCGCGGCGCAAGGCGCTTCTCATGCGCTTTGGGCGGGTCGCCGCCGCACGCCTTGCCGCGAAGAACGATCCCGGATTGAGCGGCACATCACTGATCTGACGATTACCGGAGGCGACGATGCACAAGGCAGTCGATGTCGGCGTTGCAAGGCAGATCGGTGCTTACAGCGACGCGATCGAGACCGCGCCGAATTTGCGCTGGCTCTACACCGCAGGAACACCCGGACTTTCGGCTGAAGGAAAACTTCCGCCCGACATCACGGGTCAGGCCGAAATCGCCTGGACGAACATCGTCGCGATGTTAGAGAAAGCGAACATGAATGTGCATGACCTCGTGAAGGTCACACACTATCTCCTGCGCGCTGAGGACATCCCGGACTATGTGAAAGTGCGCTCGCGGTTTCTCGGCACGGCGCGGCCGGCGTCGATGCTTCTTGTCGTGCCGGGACTCGTGCGGCCGGAATTTTTGCTGGAAGTCGAAGCGACCGCCGCAAAGGCATGATACGTCATTCCGGGGCACCCGCCGAAGCGCAGCGAAGGCGGGAGACCTTTTTCTTCCCTCATGCGCGGGCTTGACCCGCGCATCCAGACAGCCATGCGTATGTGACTCTGGATGGCCGGGTCTTCGCCCGGCCATGAGGAAAAAATAGTTTGAGGTAGTCCTTAGCGTGGCGCGCGCTTGGCGAGAATGCGCTGGAGCGTGCGGCGGTGCATGTTGAGACGGCGTGCCGTCTCCGACACGTTACGACCGCACAATTCGTACACGCGCTGGATGTGCTCCCAGCGCACGCGATCGGCCGACATCGGCTTTTCCGGCGGCTCCGCCTTTTGGCCGGGGAGCGCGGTCAGCGCGGCATAGACGTCGTCGGCGTCGGCGGGCTTCGAGAGATAATCGATGGCGCCGAGCTTCACTGCATTCACGGCCGTTGCGATATTGCCGTAGCCGGTGAGGACAACGGCGCGCGCGTCGGGGCGCTTCTCTTTCAGCGCCGCAACGACCTCGATGCCGTTGCCGTCGTTGAGGCGCAGGTCGACCACCGCATAAGGCGGGGCGGACGCCGCCACCTGGGCGAGACCGGCGGCGACGGATTCCGCGGTCGTCACCTGGAAGCCGCGGCTTTCCATGGCGCGGGCAAGGCGGTCGAGAAACGACTTGTCGTCATCGACGATGAGCAGGCGCCGGTCGGCCTTAGGCTCGGTGGCACGCGCGTCGGACATGGCTAGACCTGTATGCATACGCGCAGGATTTAGTGTTCAGCCGTCCCGGTGACAAGAGTAGCGGAGTGCTGGCCGCCATGCGAGTCCGGCTGTAAGCCCGTCTCTTGGCGGTTATGGTTAAGTTCGAGAGCCGCACGGGGCCAACGCACCGTCACGATCGCGCCGGTCTGCGGAAACACCCTGTTCTCAAAGCCGAGCACGGCGCCCGAACGTTCGAGCAAGGTCTTCGCGATGAAGAAGCCGAGGCCAAGGCCGCCGCCGGGCGCGTCGGTCTGATCGGTGCGCGGACGACCGCGCATGGTGACATAAGGCTCGCCGATCCGGTCGATCACGCCCGGCGCGAAGCCCGGCCCGTCGTCGGTGACGACAATCCAGACATTGTTCTCGTCCCAGCGCGCGGTCACGGTCACGGACTCGGCTGCGAAGTCCACGGCGTTTTCGACGATGTTGCCGAGGCCGTAAAGGATCGCGGGATTGCGGGCGAAGGTCGGCTCGCCCTTCTTGTCGGCCGGCAGTTCGATCCTGATCGCAGTCCCGAAGGGACGATGCGGCGTGGCGATCTCATCCAGCAGATGCGAGAGCGGCATCTGGTCGAAGGGCGCGCCGCCGGAATTCAGCGAGGTCAGTGTGCGCAGGATCGAGCGGCAGCGCTCGCTTTGCTCGCGCAGCAATTTGATGTCGTCGCTATGCGGCGAGTCCGCCGGCATTTCACGCTCCAACTCGCGCACGACGATCGCGATGGTGGCGAGCGGCGTGCCAAGCTCGTGCGCGGCGGCAGCGGCCAAGCCGTCGAGCGCGGACAAGTGTTGCTCCCGCGCAAGCACGAGTTCGGCCTCGGACAGCGCGTCGGAGAGCTGCCGCGCTTCCCGCGCGACGGTCAGCGCATAGCCGCCGATGAACGCGACGGAGACGCAAACAGAAGCCCACATGCCAAGCATAAAGAGTCGCGGTGGCACATAGGGGAACTGCGCGTACCAGGGCAGCGGCTTGTGATCGACGACGAGCACGGTTGCGAGCGCAACCGCGAAAATTCCGAGGCTCAGCGTAAAGCGCGGCGATAGCGCGGTGGCCGAGACGAGCACGGGCGCGAGGAACAGGACGCTGAACGGATTCGCCAGGCCGCCGGTAAGATAAAGCAGCACGGCCAGCTGAACGATGTCGAAGCCGAGGATGACCGCCGACTGCGCTTCGTTGAGGCGCTGCGGACGCGGCTTGCGGGCGCGCAGTACGACGTTCGTCAACGCGGTCAGGGCGACCATGCCGAGCGCGGGCCACAGCGGCAGTTCGAAGCCAAGCCCGAAGTGGACGCCGAGGAGCGTCGCCGTCTGACCTGCGACCGCGAGCCAGCGCAGCCGGACGAGGGTGTCGACCCTGAGCCCGTAGGGACGCGGCCCGATCAATTGGTCGCTGAAGGTCTGCATCCGGTCAATCTAGGCGCGGGGCGGGCGAAACGAAACCTGCCTGCCGCCTGCTTGCGGACATGCCTTGCCCATGCCACGCGGATGCTTCAAACCCGCCGCTCATGAACGCCGCCATCCAGGCCGAAAAACTCACCAAGCACTATGGCGACGCCGTCGCCGTGGACGGCATTACGTTCGCGGTGCCAGCAGGCTCGATCACCGGCCTGCTCGGCGGGAATGGCGCAGGCAAGACCACGACCATCGGCATGACGATGGGGCTCGTGTCGCCGACCGGCGGACGGGTGCTGGTGTTCGGCGCCGACATGGCGCGCGAACCCTACAAGGTGCTGCACCGGATCAACCTCGAAAGCCCGTATGTGGACCTGCCGCATCGGCTTACGGTGCGTCAGAACCTGACTGTCTTCGGCATGCTCTATGGCGTCGCGGATCTGAATGAGCAGATCAGGCGGCTCGCCACCGAACTTGACCTCACCGAATTTCTCGACCGCGCTTCCGGCAAGCTTTCGGCCGGCCAGAAGACGCGGGTCGCCCTCGCGAAAGCGCTGATCAACGATCCCGATCTCCTTGTGCTCGACGAGCCGACGGCTTCGCTCGACCCCGACACGGCCGACTGGATCCGCGGGCATCTGGAGCGCTACCGCGCACGCAAGAACGCGACGATCCTGCTCGCCTCGCACAACATGGCGGAGGTCGAGCGGCTCTGCGACCGCGTGCTGATGATGAAGCGCGGGCAGATCGTCGACGACGGTTCGCCGCCGCAACTGCTGTCGCGCTACGGGCGGCAGAACCTCGAAGAGGTGTTCCTCGACGTCGTGCGCAACCGGCGCAAGGCGAAGGAGCCCTCATCGTGACGGCGCAGGTCGCGAGCTTTTCGCTCTATCGCGTCGCCGCGATGGTGCTGCGGCACTGGTACCTGCTGCGCTCGTCGTGGCCGCGCCTGCTCGAACTCGTCTACTGGCCCGCCGTGCAGATGTTCATGTGGGGCTTGCTGCAACTCGGCGTCGGCAAGTTTCCGGGCGCGCTCGCGGGCACGGTCAGCACGTTCCTCGCCGCGTTCCTGCTGTGGGACATCCTGTTTCGCGGACAGATCGGCTACTCGATCTCGTTTCTCGAAGAGATGTGGTCGCGCAACATGCCGAACCTCATGATCAGCCCGTTGCGGCCGACGGAATTCGTAATCGCCTTGACGATCATGAGCGTGGTGCGGCTCTCCATCGGGCTGATCCCGGTCACGATTCTTGCGATCGTGTTCTTCGGATTCAATTTCTGGTCGCTCGGTCTCGCGCTCGTGGCCTTCTTCGCCAATCTCCTGATGACGAGCTGGGCCGTCGGCATGTTCTGCTCCGGCCTTGTGATGCGGCATGGGCTCGGCGCGGAAAGTCTCGCGTGGAGCCTGATGTTCTTTTTCCTGCCACTGACCTGCGTCTATTACCCGGTGACGGTGCTGCCGGAATGGCTCCAGCCGATCTCCTGGGCACTGCCGCCGACCGCCGTCTTCGAGGGAATGCGGGCGCTCGTCATCGATCACGTCTTCCGCGCCGACCTGATGTTGTGGGCCTTCGGCCTAAACTTGCTCTGGCTCGCGGCCGGCGCGTTCAGCTTCATCTGGCTCCTGCGCAGCGCGAAAAGCTCCGGTTCCCTGATCCAGATCGGTGAATAGGCTGCGAAAGACGGCCTTTACCGGAACCTGTCACATTGACCGGGCCTCCCGCCCTCCCTATGTTGCAACGCAACAGGCGGGGTAAATGGGGGCCGGGACAGCAGGAATGCCGATCGGAGAATTTGGCGGCGCGCCGTCATTGCCAATCCAGAGCGGGGCGCTCCCTACGACGCCGCTCTACTGGATGTATGAGTGGACGCACGCCGCGCTCGATCCCTCGCGCGCCGTCGCCGATGCGACCCGGCTCTATTTCAAGAACCCGCTCAACCCGCTGTCACACACGCAGTTCGGCCGCACGATGGCCGCGGGCGCTGAAATCTACGAGCGCGCGGTGCGCCGCTACGCCAAGCCCGAATGGGGCATTGAATCGACGTTGGTCGGCGGCGAGCGCGTGCCGGTCGAAATCCGCACGGTCTGGCAGCGGCCGTTCTGCAATCTTCTTCACTTCGAACGCCGCTTTGAGCGTCCACTGCGCCATCCGCAACCGAAGCTCCTGATCGTCGCACCGATGTCCGGTCACTTCGCGACGCTCCTGCGCGGCACGGTCGAGGCGTTCCTGCCGAACCACGAGGTTTACATCACCGAGTGGATCGATGCGCGCATGGTGCCGGTCGCTCAAGGCCGCTTCGATCTTGACGACTACATCGATTATGTCATCGCGATGCTGCATAAGCTCGGCGGCGATTGTCACATCATCGCGGTCTGCCAGCCTTCCGTGCCGGTGCTCGCCGCGGTCGCGCGTATGGAATCGGAACGCGATCCGAACGTGCCGCATTCCATGACTTTGATGGGCGGGCCGATCGACACGCGCAGCAATCCGACGGCGGTGAACAAGCTCGCCGAGGAGCGCGGCATCGACTGGTTCCGCAGCCATGTCATCGCCAAGGTCCCCTTCCCGCATCCGGGCGTCACGCGCGAGGTCTATCCGGGCTTCCTGCAACTCACCGGATTCGTGAGCATGAATTTCGACCGCCACCTCGATGCGCACCGGAAGATGTTCCGGCATCTCGTCGCGGGCGACGGCGACTCGGCGCAAAAGCACCGCGAATTCTATGACGAGTATCTCGCGGTCATGGACCTCACGGCGGAGTTCTATCTGCAAACGGTCGAGTCCGTGTTCGTCCGCCACGACCTGCCGAACGGCACGATGAGCCATCGCGGCAAGCCGGTCGATCCTTCGAGCATTCGCCACGTAGCCCTGCTGACGGTCGAAGGCGAGCATGACGACATTTCAGGCCTCGGTCAGACGGAAGCGGCCCATCGCCTCACGCCGAATCTGCCCGAGGACATGAAGGCGCATTACATGCAGCGCTCGGTCGGCCATTACGGCGTGTTCAACGGCTCGCGCTTCCGCGCCGAGATCGCGCCGCGCATCGCCGACTTCGCTCGCACGCATCAGCGCGACCGCCGCGCCAAGACCCCGAAGCACGCCGCCGAATAGGCTTGCGCCAACGCTCGCCGGGTTCGATTCTTCACCGGACGAATCGGTCCGGCCATGCAGTTCCAGCTTCCCTACTTCCTTCGCACCAAGCCCGTCGTCGAAGATGGCCGGCTCGTGGTCTCCTGCGCGCAGGAAGAATACGAGGTGACGATCAGGCGCCATCCGCGCGCGCGCCGCTATACGCTGCGGGTGCGCGAGCGCGACCGCGCGGTCGTTCTCACCATGCCGCCGCGTGGCAGTTTCCGGCAGGCAAAGGATTTCGCCGAGCGAAACGCGGGCTGGATCGCCACCCGCGTCAAGCGCATCCCCGACAAGGCGCCCTTCGCGAACGGCGTCGAGATTCCGCTGCGCGGCGTCATGCACCGGATCGTGCATCGTCCGCGTGCGCGCGGGACGGTGTGGATCGGTAACGACGATTACGGCGCGCCCCTCCTGTGCGTCGCCGGCCGCCCCGAGCACATCGCCCGCAGGCTGCGGGACTTTCTCAAGCGCGAGGCAAAGCGCGACCTGACCGAAGCCACGCGGCGGCATGCGAGCGCGCTCGGCGTCGAAATCCAGAAGATCAGCGTGCGTGACACCTTAAGCCGCTGGGGCTCGTGCTCGGCGGACGGCGCGCTCTCTTACTCCTGGCGGCTCGTGCTCGCACCGCCGTTTGTCCTCGACTATCTCGCCGCGCATGAAGTCGCGCACCGTCAGGAGCTCAACCACTCGGCGCGGTTCTGGCGCGTCGTGGATCAGTTGACGCCGGAGCGGCGGCGCGCGGAAGCTTGGCTCAAGTCGCAGGGCAATTCACTGCACCGCTACGGCGCGGGCTAACGGCGGCCGAACAGGCGGTCGAACAACCAGCTGTCGAGCGGTGCTTCCTGCCGCGCGGCCGGCGGCATAGGTCCGCCAGCCATCGGTCCATCTTCAACCGGGCGCTGCGGCACAGGTCCGTGATGTGGCTGGTCGACCGCGCCGGGCAGGCCGACGGGCGGCACATTTTCGTGCGCGACACGCATGAAGCGATTCCAGACATCGACCGGGAGGGTGGAGCCGGAGGCGCGCCTGGTCGGGGAGTTATCGTCGTTGCCGATCCAGACGCCGGTCACGAGGCGGCCGGTGTAGCCGACGAACCAGGCGTCGCGGAAATCCTGGCTGGTGCCGGTCTTGCCCGCGGCCGGCCAGCCGGGAAGACGCGCACGCTGCGCGGTGCCGGTGAGCAGCGTTTCTTCCAGCATGCGGTTCATCATCGGGATGTAGCGGGGCGACACGACGCTGCCCAAGCCCGAGGCCTTGCGCGCATAGACGATCTTGCCGTCGCGCGTGCGCACGCGCTCGATCACATGCGGGATCACGCCGATGCCGCCGTTCGAGAACGGCGCGTAGGCGGTAACGAGTTCGATCAGCGTGACTTCCGACGTGCCGAGCGCAATGGACGCGTTGGGCTCCAGCTTCGACGAAATGCCAAGGCGGCGCGCAGTGCGCACCACCGTCTGCGGGCCGACTTCGAGGCCAAGCCTGACCGCAACCGTATTGAGTGAATGGGAGAGCGCGGTCTCGAGTGTCACCGGTCCGTAGAACTCCTTCGAATAATTCTGCGGACGCCAGCCCTTGATATTCACCGGCGCGTCTTCGCGCACGCTGTCGGGCGTCAGGCCGCGTTCCAGCGCCGCAAGATAGACGAAGGGCTTGAAGGCCGAGCCGGGCTGGCGGTGCGCGGCGATGGCGCGGTTGAACTGGCTATCCTGATAGGAGCGGCCGCCGACGAGTGCGCGCACGGCGCCGTTCGGGTCCATCGCGAGCAGCGCACCCTGCGATACGCCGTATTTCTGGCCCTGCGCCGCAAGCTCGTCGCCCAATGCGCTTTCGGCCGCGGCTTGCAATCTCGTGTCGATGGTCGTCTGCACGACCACGTCGCGTTCGACGCGGCCGATATAGTCGTCGAGGATGTCCATCACCCAGTCGGCGACGTAACCCTTCGAGCCCGGTCCTTCCTGTTTCACAATGGCGGCCGGACGCGCCTTGGCGGTCTTCGCCATCTCAGTTGTGATGAATTGCTCGTCTACCATCGCGTCGAGCACGAGGTTGGCGCGCTCGCGCGCCAGCCTCGGATTGCGGGTGGGCGTGAGGCGCGACGGCGCCTTCACAAGGCCCGCAAGGATCGCAGCCTCGCCCAGCGTCACGAGGCGCGCGGGCTTGCCGAAGTAGCGTTGCGCCGCTGCCTCGACGCCGTAGGCGCCGGCACCGAAATAGACGCGGTTCAGATAATGCTCGAGGATCGCATCCTTCGTGTATTCGGCCTCGAGCCAGAACGAGAGCATAAGCTCATCGAGCTTGCGCGAGATCGTGCGCTCGTCGGTGAGAAAGAGATTCTTTGCGAGCTGCTGCGTCAGCGTCGAGCCGCCTTCGCGGATTTGCATCGCTGCCGCGTTGACGAAGACCGCGCGCGCAAGACCGATCGGGTCGAGGCCGAAATGCGAATAGAAGCGGCGGTCCTCGATGGCGATGAAGGCCTGCGGCAGATAGGGCGGCAGCGCCTTGATCGGAATCGATTGCCCGCCCATTTCGCCGCGAGTCGCAATCGCGTGGCCGTCGAGGCCCACGATTGAAATTGACGGCGGGCGCTTCGGAATCACGAGTTCGTGCAAAGCGGGCAGGCGCATCGAATGCCAGATGAAAAGGCCGCCGAGCGCGAGCACGCACCAGATGCCGAGCACCACGCACCAGTAGGCGAGCCGCTTCACATTGATATGCGGCAGCCAGCGGCGGCGCTTCTTTTTCGCGCGCGTCGGCTTTTCGCTCTTCGCGCCACCATCGCGACCGCCCGCGCGTTCGGCCGGGCCACCCGCACGGTCGGACTCGGTCAGGCGCAAGTGAAAGAGCGAGCCGATCGTGTCGAGCACGGGCTCGCGCCGAACGCGCCGTTTGCGCCGAATGGCCATGTCCCCGTTTCCGCCGGCCGCTCCCCGCGGCCGTCTCCGTCCTTTGGTCGTTAAGGAAATCTAAAGGGGGCGATTTAAGGCGGGGTTAAGTGGCGGAAGCGCGCTACCCGTATGATGATTTCAGCCTTTAAGCAGCCACTGCCGCGCTCGTCCCCCTGTCATCCCGGCCGAGGCCGAAGGCCGAGAGCCGGGACCCAGGAACACTGCCTTCAGTGGCCCTGGATCCCGGGTCTGCAATGCACCACGCCGCTTCGCGACGCGCTGCATTGCGCCCGGGAATGACATGGTCAGCGCGCCGCCGCGCGGCGGGAGTCGCGCGGTTCGGCCTGTTCGAAAGCCGCGAGCAGCCCGCGCCGGATCGCGGCCTGGCGCTGAGGCGATTCGATCTTCGCGCCGGTGAGGTCGGTCACATAGAAGACGTCGATCACGCGCTCGCCGAAGGTCGCGACATGCGCCGAGGCGATATTGAGATTGAGCCGTGAGATTGTGTTGGTGAGATTGAACAGCAGGCCGGGCCGGTCGAGGCCGACAACCTCGATCACGGTGTGACGATCCGACCATGCGTTGTGGACGTTCACTTCCGGCTCGATGGCGAAGGCCGCGTGCCGCGCCTTCGGGGGCTTCTTCGCCACAACGTCCGGCAGGCGCGTTTCGCCTTGCAAGGTCTTCTCGATGGCATCCGCAATGCGTGCGGCACGACGTAGTTCGTCTTCCTCGCGGTCGAATTCGCGCGTGATCGAGATGGTGTCGAGTGCGAGCCCGTCGGTGGTGGTGAAAATCTGCGCGTCGACGATATTGCCACCGGCGAGCGCACAGGCCCCCGCGACCACCGAGAGGAGACGCGGATGGTCGGGCGCGAGAATCGTGAGTTCGGTCACGTCGCGAGTCTCGTCGACCCGTGCGGCGGTCTCGAGCGTCTGGCCGGACTTCTCGGCATTGCCGATGAAGCGCGCGTGCTCGATCTTGCGCGCCAGATCAACCTTCAGCCAGTAAGGGGGATAGTGGCGGGTGATGTAGCGGTCGAGTTCGGCCTGATCCCAGTCCTTCATATGCACGCGAAACTCGGCCTGCGCCATTTCCACGCGGCGGGAGCGGTTCACCTCGGAGAAACCGCCGGTGAGCACCGGCTCGGTCTCGTAATAGAGCGTGCGTAGAAGCTGCGACTTCCAGCCGTTCCACACGCCCGGACCGACGGCGGCGATGTCGGCGGTGGTCAGAATGAGAAGCAGTTTCAGGCGCTCCAGACTCTGCACCCGCTTGGCGAAGTCCTCGCTGGTCTTGCGGTCGGCGAGATCGCGCGACTGCGCGATCATGCTCATGGTCAGATGCTCCTGCACGAGCCAGGCGACCGTGTCGGTCTCCGCGGGCGTCAACCCGATGCGCGGGCCGAAGCGGCGCGCGACTTTCGCGCCGGCAGTCGAATGATCCTCGGGCCGGCCCTTGGCGATGTCGTGCAGGAAGAGCGCGATATAAAGCAAGTCGCGGTTCTTGATGCCGCGCATTAACTCGCTCGCGAAGGCGAATTCGGGATTCGAGCCCTTCTCGATTTCGGCGAGCACGCCGATGCAGCGGATCAAATGCTCGTCCACCGTATAGTGGTGATAGAGGTTGAACTGCATCATCGCGACGACGCGGCCGAATTCCGGTACGAAGCGGCCGAGGATGCCGGTCTCGTTCATGCGGCGGAGGACGATGGCGGGTGCAGTTTTTGAAGTCAGGATTTCGCGGAAGATCCTATTTGCTTCCTTGTCGTCGCGCAGGTCGGCGTCGATCAGGCCGAGCGAGCGGCGCGCGAGCTTGAGCGCGTCGGGATGCAGTTCAAGATTCAGCTTGTCGGCGACGTGAAAGAACCGGATCAGGTTGACCGGATCGTTCTCGAATGCGTCCTCATCGGCGACATTGACACGGTCGTAGTCGATGAAGAAATCCGGGTGGTCCTTGATCGGCCGGCGCTTGCGGCGCGTCAGCGTCGCGACCATGCGCGTCAGGCGCGGAACGGGCTTGCCTTCCTGCTCTTCGAGCGCCGCGCAGAAAATGCCGGTTAGATCGCCGACATCCTTCGCGACGAGGAAGTAGTGCTTCATGAAGCGCTCGACATCCTGCATGCCCGGATGCTCGGTATAGCCGAGGCGCGTCGCAATCTCGCGCTGCACGTCGAATGACAGGCGCTCTTCGGCGCGTCCGGCGAAGAAATGCAGGTGGCAGCGCACGGCCCAAAGAAAATCCTCGGAACGGCGGAAGGCCGCGGCCTCGGACCTGGTGAAGACGCCTTTTTCGATGAGTTCGGATGTCTCGCGCACGCGATACACATATTTCCCGATCCAGAAGAGCGTATGCAGGTCGCGCAACCCGCCCTTGCCATCCTTCACATTCGGTTCGACGAGATAACGCGACTCGCCGGCGCGCTTGTGACGGTCCTCACGTTCGGCAAGCTTTGCCGCGATGAACCCGGATGCCGTTCCACGCACGATCTCGGAATCGAAACGTTGCGCCAGCTCTTCGGTGAGCTGGGCGTCGCCGATGATGTGGCGCGCCTCGAGGATCGTCGTGCGGATCGTCATATCCGACCGTGCTTGGCGGATGCATTCATCGACCGAGCGCGTGGCGTGGCCGACCTTCAGGCCCATGTCCCAGAGCGGATAGAGAATCGCTTCCGCGACGCTCTCGCCCCAGGCGGTTTGCTTGTAGGGAAGCACAAAGAGGAGATCGATGTCGGAGCCCGGCGCCAGCATCCCGCGGCCATAGCCGCCGACCGCGATCACCGCCATGCGCTCGCTCGATGAGGGATTGTCCGAGCGATAGAGACTGCCGGTCGCGATCTCGTAGAGCAGCGAGACAATCGTATCCATGAGCGCCGACAGACCCTCGGCGCATTCACGGCCCGAACCGCCCGCGCGCAGGCGCGTTTCGGCGAGGGCACGGCCTTCGGTGAGCGCCGCTTTCAGGCGCGCGGCCAATGCAACACGAAGGGCCGCCTCGTCACCGTCATGCTTCTTGGCGGTCGCCGCGAGATCGGCGCGGATCGCAGCAGCATCGATCAGCGCTGCGGGCGCTGGCGGGTGCGGCCGGCGGCGGGATGGTGACGGCGACATGCGGATGACCTTGTTCGGCTTCGATTAGCCGATTGCGCGGGGGGAGTCATTGGCGAGCACCGCCTGCAACGCTCTGTCCCCTCATCACCGGGCCGCGCGCTGCAAGCGCGCGTGACCCGGTGATCCATAACAAGCGGCACGGCCATCTGGATGGCCGGGTTAAGCCCGGCCATGAGGAATAAATACACGCAATATTTGTTAATTATCTCTATTGACAACCAATCTCTGTATGAACGACAAATTACACACGGGAAACGAGGTGTTTCCCGCCGGGATTTCCGGCGGATGCGGCAGGGCCGCGATCCGCCAACAGTGGAGCAGTCCGATGACCGCCAATCGCCGTCTTGTCCTCGCCGCCTTCGGGGCCGCCGCGCTCGCCGCCCTCGCCGTCCCCGCCCACGCGCAATCGAAGCTCAGCGAGCTGCGCATCGACTGGGCGACCTACAACCCCGTCTCCATCATCCTGAAGAACCAGGGCCTGCTCGAAAAAGAATTCGAGAAGGATGGCACCAAGATCCGCTGGGTGCAGACGCTCGGCTCGAACAAGGCGCTCGAATTTCTCAACGCCAGCTCCATCGACTTCGGCTCGTCCGCAGGCTCGGCGGCACTCGTCGCCAAGATCAACGGCAACCCGATCAAGTCGATCTATGTCTATTCGCGCCCCGAATGGACCGCGCTCGTCACGCGCAAGGACACCAACATCAAGTCGGTCGCCGACCTCAAGGGCAAGTCGGTCGCGGTCACGCGCGGCACGGACCCGCACATCTTCCTCGTGCGCGCGCTCGCCGACGCCAAGCTCACCGACAAGGACGTGCGCTTCGTGCTCCTGCAGCATCCGGACGGCCGCACGGCGCTCATCCGCGGCGACGTGGACGCCTGGGCCGGTCTCGACCCGATGATGGCTTCGGCGGAAATCGACGACGGCGCGGTGCTCTTCCACCGCAAGCCGGAAGCCAACACCTGGGGCATCCTGAATGTGCGCGAGGAATTTGCGAAGGAGAACCCGGACGCGGTCGCCCGCGTGCTGAAGGTCTATGAGCAGGCGCGCAAGTGGTCGCTCGCCAACCCGAAGGAAGTCACGAAGGCGCTCGCCGCTGCTGCAAAGATCCCGGAGAACGTTGCGGAGAAGCAGCTCAAGGAGCGCACGGAGCTCACGCACAGCGCGATCGGAAAGCCGCAATATGAGTCGATCCTGGCCGCGGGCCTCGCGCTTCAGAACGCCGGCGTGGTCGCGAAGGACGTCGACGTGAAGAAGACGCTCGACAACCTGATCGACACGCGCTTCAACGCCGCGCTCACCAACTAAGCCACAAGGCTTCCTCCCGGGTGGCGGACATGACCACGATCGAGCGCTTTGAAAATCCTGGCGAAGCGCGCGATAGTCGGCTTGTGTCCGCCACCCACCCGACTTCCGATAAAAAGCCGAAGCGAAACGCGGAGCGTTTCCTGCTCGGCATCGCACTGCCGATCCTGCTCGGCCTCGGCTGGGAAATCGCGGTGCGCGCGGGTATCGCGCAAGGCCGGCTCATGCCGCCGCCGTCGCGGATTTTCCAGACGCTCTATTCCCTCGCCGTCACCGGCGAACTTTTTATTCATATCGGGGCGACGCTCGGGCGCGTCGGCGCGGGCTTCGCGCTCGGCGTGATCGGCGGCACGCTCGTCGGCGCGATCGCCGGCGCATCGCGCCTGTCGCGCGAGTTTCTTGATCCGTCGCTGCAAGGCCTGCGCTCGGTGCCGTCGATCGCGTGGGTGCCGCTCTTTATTCTCTGGCTTGGCATCTTTGAGGAATCGAAGATCGCGCTGATTGCGGTCGGCTGCTTCTTTCCGATTTATCTCGGCGTGCTCGGCGCGATCCAGTCGGTCGACCGTAAGACGGTTGAGGTCGGCCGCGTGTTCCGGCTGACCACGACGCAACTGGTGCGCCGTATTCTGCTGCCCGCCATCTTGCCCGCTTACGTCGTGGCGCTGCGGCAAGGACTCGGGCTTGGCTGGATGTTCGTCGTCGCCGCCGAATTCATGGGCGCGTCCGAAGGTCTCGGCTATCTCCTGATCGACGGCCAGCAGCTCGGCAAGCCGGACCAGATCATCGCGGCGATCGTGACCTTCGCAATCCTTGGTAAAATCACCGATGGGCTGATCGCGTCGGGCACCGCGCCATTCCTCACCTGGCAAGACGCCTACGCGCCGAAGCATTGAGGCCGCGATGCTGTATGTCGAGTCCGCCGACAAAACTTACCCGAACGGAACGCGCGCGCTCGCCGGCCTCAACCTCGAAGTCGAGGAAGGCGAGATCGTCGCCGTCGTCGGCGGATCGGGCTGCGGCAAAAGCACATTCCTCCGGCTCGCCGCCGGCCTCGACCAGCCGACGCGCGGCCGCATCCGCCTCGACGGCGAAACCATCACCAAGCCCGATCCCCGCGTCGGCATCGTCTTTCAGGAGCCGCGTCTGCTGCCGTGGCTGACGGTAGAGCAGAATGTGGGCTTCGGGCTCGCCGACCGGCCGCGCGCGGAGCGCGAGCGGCTGGTGCGCGAGGTGCTGGAGCGCGTCGGTCTTCAGAACTACGCGCATTGCTGGCCGCGCGAACTTTCGGGCGGCCAGGCGCAGCGGGTCGCGATTGCGCGCGCGCTCGCGCCGCATCCCAAGGTGCTGCTGCTCGACGAACCCTTCTCGGCGCTCGACGCTTTCACGCGCGCCAGCCTGCACGAGCATCTGCTGAGCCTGTGGCACGCATTCCGGCCGACGCTGGTGCTCGTCACGCATGACGTCGAGGAAGCCTCGGTGCTCGCCGACCGGGTGCTCGTGATGCAGCCCAATCCGGGACGGATCGCAGCTTCAATCGATGTCGACCTCGCGCGGCCGCGCGACCGTTACGGCAGCGAGATCGAGGCCATGCGGCGCCGTATCTTATGGGCACTCGACAAGAGCCTCCGGCGCGAGAGCGGCGAGGACCTTTCACCCGCCGCCGCGATCTGACATATACCGTCCCACTCAATCGACACCGCGAGGACATCATGGACGCGAATGCGTTGCGCGAATTGCAGGCGCCTCTCAAGGACCGCTACCGCAATGAGCCCGAAGCGGCCGTTATCACGCTGAAGGCAAAGGGCTCGCTCGACGAAGGCATCTCCTGCAAGGTCGAGACCGGGCGGCAGATCGCGCTCGCGGGCCTGCATCCGGCGACCGGCGGCTCCGGCCATGAACTTTGTTCGGGCGACATGCTGCTCGAGGCGCTTGTCGCCTGCTCGGGCGTCACGCTGCGCGCGGTTTCGACCGCCATCGGCGTGGATGTAAAGAGCGGCCGCGTGGAAGCGGAAGGCGATCTCGATTTCAAGGGAACGCTCGGCGTCGACAAGGAAGCGCCGGTCGGGTTCAAGAATATCCGTCTTAAATTCCTGCTCGACACCGACGCGCCGCAGGACAAGATCGACCAGTTGCTGAAGCTCACCGAGCGCTACTGCGTCGTGCTGCAGACGATCCGCAATTCCGTTTCGGCGACTTCGGAAGTGGTGCGCAGCAAGTAAGGGCTCGCCCGATGCGGTGTGTTGCTGCGATCCTGCTCATCGTGCTCGGCGGCGCAACGGCGCTGGCCGAAGTGCCGCCGGGCAGGGAAGGCAATCTCGGCGAATTCCTGCCGCCGAACCCCCGCGAGCGCGTCTGCTTCGCGCGGACCTACGACTCCGCGCATCTCGCAAAACATCCCAAGCAGACGGTTTCGCTCATCAAGTTTTCGCTCGCCTACTTCCGGCACGATCCCGACAAGTACCGGAAGGACGGACAGCGCAACTACTATTTCAAGCTCGAAGTCCGGCAGCGGAACAGACCGAGCAAGATGCTCTCGGTCGTCGGCGATTGCTTCCCGGGCAACGGCGTCATCCATTGCAATGTCGAATGCGATGGCGGCGGCATCCAGGTGAAATGGCGCGAGAAGCCCAAATCGATCCTGATCGATCTTGCGGCGACCGGACGCATCCGGCTCGACAATTGCGGCGGTGAGGAAAACAGCGTTGACTTGGAGCCCGGCGCAGACGACCGGACGTTCCTTCTTTCGAGACTCGCGCCTGCAGCCTGCCCGAAATACGAGACGTGGTGACCCTCCGGTCGTCCCCGCGAAAGCGGGGACCCATGAACACGAACGCTGGCGGCGGTGTTCATGGGTCCCGGCTCTCGCCTTCCCCGGATCAAGTCTGGGGTCGGCTCGGCCGGGACGACAGTTACGGTTTGTCTTTGCTGACTGTCTTCAACTTGTAGAGCGCTTCCAGCGCTTCTTTCGGCGTGAGCGCGTCGGGATCAAGCACGGAAAGCGCGTCGCGCAACGGATCGGCTTGCGGCGCGGCCGCGCGCGCGGCTGAAAAGAGCGGCAGATCGTCGATCATCTTGCGTACGGGCGCGGCGCGGTCGGAAGCCTCAAGCTCAGCCAGCACGACGCGCGCGCGTTCGACCACGGCGGACGGTAGGCCCGCGAGTTTCGCCACCTGCACGCCGTAGGAGCGGTCGGCGACGCCCGCCGCCACTTCATGCAGGAACACAACCTCGCTCTTGTGCTCCTTCACCCGCACCGTCGTGTTCACGAGCCGCTTCAGCCGAGCGGAGAGCGCAGTCAGCTCATGGAAGTGTGTCGCGAACAGCGCCCGGCAGCCGTTCTTCTCGTGCAGATATTCGAGCGTCGCCCACGCAATCGAGAGCCCGTCGAAGGTCGCGGTGCCGCGTCCGATCTCGTCAAGGATTACGAGCGAGCGCGAGGTCGCCTGATTGAGAATGGCCGCGGTCTCGACCATCTCGACCATGAAGGTCGACCGGCCGCGCGCGAGATCGTCGGCCGCGCCGACGCGCGAGAAGAGCCGGTCCACGACACCGATATGCGCGCGGCGTGCGGGCACATAAGCGCCCGTCTGCGCGAGAATCGCGATCAGCGCGTTCTGGCGGAGAAAGGTCGATTTACCGGCCATGTTCGGGCCGGTGACGAGCCAGATGCGCGCTGCTTCCGCGCCCTCAGGGGCCGACAGATCCGCGTCGTTCGGCACGAACGGCCCGCCGTCACGGCGCAGCGCCTCTTCGACGACAGGGTGGCGCCCGCCCTCGATCGCGAAGGCGAGCGAACGGTCGACCAGCGGCCGCGACCAGTGCTCGCTCTCGGCGAGCGTGGCAAGGGACGCCGCCACGTCGATCCGCGCCAGCGCATCGGCCACGGCTTCGAGCGGCTTCGCGTGCGAAAGGACCGCGGCGGACAGGCGGTCGAAAATTACCAACTCGATCGACAGCGCACGGTCGCCCGCCGACGCAATGCGGCCTTCGATCTCGCCCAGCTCGGTCGTCGCGAAACGCATGGCGCCGGCCATGGTCTGACGATGGATAAAGGTGGCGCGGAATTCCGGCCCCAGCAGCTTCTCGCCATGCGCCGCGGGGACTTCGATAAAATACCCCAGGACATTGTTGTATTTGATCTTGAGCGCGCGGACGGCCGTCTCGTCGGCGTAACGCGCTTGCAAGCCGGCGATCACCTGGCGGGAGTCGTCGCGCAGCTTCAGCGCGGCGTCGAGCTCGACATCGTAGTCTGCGCGCGTGAAACCGCCGTCAGCTTTCGAGAGCGGCAGGTCGTCGGCCAACGCTTCGGCCAGTATCGAACGCAGTTCGGGATCGACAGAAGCGAGCGCCTTGGCGCATTCGGCCAGTTCGGCCGGCGGCTTGGCGTCTTTCAGCGCGGCGGCCATGGCCTGCGCGCTGTCGAGCGCGTCGCCCACCGCGGCGAGATCGCGCGGACCGCCGCGGCCGAGCGACAGCCGCGCGAGTGCGCGGGACAGATCGGGCGCGGATTCGAGTGCAGCACGGAGCTTCGCGCGGCGAACAACGTCATCAAGTAAAAATTGCACCGCGTCGAGACGGGCGTTGATCTCATCAGGATCGGTCGACGGACTCGCGAGGCGTGAAGCCAGCAACCGGGCGCCCGAGGCGGTCACCGTACGGTCGATCACCGAAAGGAGGCTGCCGCGCGTCTCACCTGACAGCGTGCGCGAGAGTTCGAGATTGGCGCGTGTCGCCGCGTCGATCGAAAGCACCGCATCGCTGTGCCCGCGCACGGGCGGCGAGAGCGCGGGCTTTTTGCCGAGCTGCGTGCGGTCGACATAAGTCACCACCGCGGCGGTGGCCGTCAGTTCAAGCCGCGAGAACTGGCCGAAGGAATCGGCGGTCGCGACACTGAAGAAATCCGCGAGACGCCGTTCCGCGCTCGCGCCGTCGAAAAGATCTTTCGTCGCGGATGTGACGGCAGGCAGCGAGCGCCAATAGGCGCGCCATTCCGGGTCGTCATGCAAGCCGTCCGCGACGACGACTTCGCCCGGCTCAAGCCGCGCAATCTCGGCGGCAAGCCGCGCGGCGTCGGTTTCAGCGACATGAAACTCGCCGGTGGAAATATCGAGCCAGGCGAGCCCGAACTGGGCTTCACCCTCACTCGAAGGACGGCCGCGCGCGACCGCCATCAGCCAGTTGTTACGGCGCGCTTCGAGGAGTGAATCCTCCGTGAGCGTGCCGGGCGTCACGAGCCGCACGACACCGCGCCGCACGACCGACTTCGCCCCGCGCTTCTTCGCCTCGGCCGGGTCCTCGGTCTGCTCGCACACCGCGACGCGATGGCCCTGCGCGATCAGCCGGTGCAGATACTCTTCGGATCGCTCGACCGGCACGCCGCACATCGGGATGTCGGCGCCAAGATGCTTGCCGCGCTTGGTAAGAACAATGTTGAGCGCGCGCGAGGCGATCTCGGCGTCCTCAAAGAACAGCTCGTAGAAATCGCCCATCCGGTAAAAGAGCAGCGAGCCGGGATGGGCCTCCTTGATCTCGAGAAACTGCTCCATCATCGGCGTGACGCGGCCGGCTTCGCCGTCCACTGTGGGCGTGCCGCGTGCGGCGTCGGCAGGCGGCGCGGTCTCCGTCAATGGGGTGCGATGGTCCATGGCGCGCGGAGACTAGAGGGGAACGGGCGAGGCGGAAACTGTGTGAAGGCGGTCAATCTGTCATCGCCGGGCTTGTCCCGGTGATGACAAGGAGTCCTTGTTTGTCAGCAGCTTGCTCGGCTACCTTGCCCACCTGGCCGCGAGAGCGGCGTGTAAGGATGTTTGCGTATGGACGCCGAGAACAAGAAGACCGCGAAACCGCACCGCCAGAGGCCGCATTTCACCGACCAGGAAGCGCTCGAATTTCACAGCCGCGGCCGGCCGGGCAAGCTCGAAGTCATGGCGACGAAGCCGATGGCGACGCAGCGGGATCTCTCGCTCGCCTATTCGCCCGGCGTCGCGGTTCCAGTGCTTGCGATCGCGGAGGACGCGGATCGCGCCTATGACCTCACCGCCAAAGGCAATCTGGTCGCCGTGATCACGAATGGCACGGCGATCCTCGGTCTCGGCAATCGCGGCGCGCTCGCGGCCAAGCCCGTGATGGAAGGCAAGGCCGTCCTCTTCAAGCGCTTTGCGGACATCGATTCCTTCGATCTCGAATGCGCCACCGAGGACCCGGACGAATTCATTGCCGCGGTGAAGCCGTTCGGCGTCACCTTCGGCGGCATCAATCTCGAAGACATCAAGGCGCCGGAGTGCTTCATCATCGAGCAGCGGCTGCGCGAGCTGCTCGACATCCCGGTGTTCCACGACGACCAGCACGGCACGGCGATCATTGCGGCGGCGGGACTCATCAACGCACTCGCGTTGACCGGGCGCGACATCCGCAAGACCAGGCTCGTGGTGAACGGCGCGGGTGCTGCCGGCATCGCCTGCGTCGAGTTGCTCAAATCGCTCGGCCTCGCGACGAACAACGTCATCCTCTGCGACACCAAGGGCGTCGTTTACAAGGGCCGTACCGACGGCATGAACCAGTGGAAGTCGGCGCATGCGGTCGAAACGAAGGCGCGTACGCTCGCGGACGCCATGAAGGGCGCGGACGTCGCTTTCGGCCTTTCGGTCAAGGGCGCTTATACGCCCGAGATGATTGCCTCGATGGCCGAGAAGCCGATCATCTTCGCGATGGCCAATCCGGACCCCGAGATCACGGCCGAAGAAGTCGCCGAGATCCGCGACGACGCGATCATGGCGACGGGCCGCTCGGACTATCCGAACCAGATCAACAACGTGCTCGGCTTCCCCTACATATTCCGCGGCGCGCTCGACGTGCGTGCGCGCACGATCAATATGGAGATGAAGATCGCGGCGGCGCATGCGCTCGCCGAACTTGCGCGCGAGGACGTGCCCGACGAAGTGGCGGCGGCTTACGGAGCGCGGCCGAAATACGGACCCGACTACATCATCCCGGTCCCTTTCGACCCGCGCCTCATCTACGCCGTGCCGCCGGCGGTCGCGAAAGCCGCGATGGACACCGGCGTCGCACGCAAGCCCATCGTCGATATGGACGCTTACAAGCAGCAGCTCCGTACCCGGCGCGATCCGGTCGCGGGCGTGCTCGCGCGCGTCTATGAGCGCGTGCGCCGCGCACCGAAGCGTGTTGTCTTCGCCGAAGGCGAAGAGGAACAGGTGATCCGCGCCGCGCTCAGCTTTGTGCATCAGGGACTCGGCACGGCGGTGCTGGTCGGCCGCGAGGATCGCGTGCGCGCGACGGCGAAGGCCGCGGGCGTCGATCTTCCCGAGACGATCGAGGTCCACAACGCGGCGCTGTCGAAGCGCAATGCGGACTATGCGAACTATCTGTACGAGCGCCTGCAGCGCAAGGGCTTTCTGTTTCGCGACTGCCAGCGGATGGTGAACCAGGATCGGAACTCCTTCGCCGCCGCCATGGTCGCGCTCGGGGACGCCGACGCGATGGTGTCGGGTGTCACGCGCAACTACTCGGTCGTGCTCGACGACGTGTGCAAGGTGATCGATCCCAAGCCGGGCCATCGCGTGATGGGCATTTCGTTCGTGCTTGCGCGCGGCCGCACGGTGCTGGTCGCCGATACCGCGGTCACGGAAATGCCGACCGCCGAGGACCTCGCGGACATTGCCGTGGAAGCGGCCGGTGTCGCGCGCCGGCTCGGCTATGAGCCGAAGGTCGCGATGCTGGCCTTCTCGACCTTCGGCCATCCGCCGGGCGAGCGCGCGAAGCATGTGCAGGGCGCGGTGAAGCTGCTGCACGAGCGGCGCGTGGACTTCGAGGTGGACGGCGAAGTGGCGGCGGACGTCGCGCTCAACCGCGATCTCGCGAGCGCCTATCCGTTTCTGCACCTGTCGGGACCGGCGAACGTGTTGATCATGCCGGCGTTCCACTCGGCGTCGATCTCGACGAAAATGCTGCAAGAGCTCGGCGGCGCGACGGTGATCGGCCCGCTCCTCGTCGGCCTCGACCGGCCGGTGCAGATCGTGCCGCTCGGCGCGAAGGACTCCGACCTCGTGAACATGGCCGCGCTCGCCGCGTTCAATATTTCCGGCTGATCTTCACCCGTCGTCCCGGCCGAGCGAAGCGAGAGCCGGGACCGTTCGCAGTTTTGCCGATGACGGTCCCGGATCGCGGCTTTGCCGCGTCCGGGACGACGAGCTACACTTTTAACCCATTCTCTTTCGCGAGATCGGCGAGCTTCTTCTGTGGCCGCGCGCCGATATGCGAGATGACTTCCGCCGCCGCAAGCGCGCCGAGGCGCGCGGAGTCGGCATGAGGCAGGCCCTTCGCATAGCCATGCAAAAAGCCCGCGGCGAAGAGATCGCCCGCGCCGGTCGCATCGACCACGCGCTGCACAGGGAAAACGGGCACGGCGTCGGTCTTGCCGCTCCCGACGACCACCGCCCCTTTCTCACTCCGTGTAACCACGCCAAGCTTCGCGTCCTTTTTCAGGGCGTCGAGTGCTGCATCGAAGTCGCCGGTCTCGTACAGGCTCTTCAATTCGTGCTCATTCGCGAACAGGAGATCGACGGTGCCGCCTTTGATCAGCTCGATAAATTCGGCGCGGTAGCGGTCGACGCAGAATGAATCGGAGAGGGTCAGAGCGACGGTGCGCCCCGCGCCGTGTGCAATCTTCGCGGCCTTGCGGAATGCTTCCTTGGCGTCCTTCGGGTCCCAGAGATAGCCTTCGAGATAGGTGATCGAGGAGTCCGCGATGTCCTTGTCGATCACATCGGCGGGCGAGAGATTTTGCGCCGCGCCCAGATACGTGTTCATCGTGCGCTCGCCGTCGGGCGTAACGAAGATGTAGCAGGAGGCGGTTGTCGGCCCGTCCTTCGCGGGTGGCGTGTCGAAGGCGACGCCGATCGCGCGGATGTCGTGGGTGAAGGCGCGGCCGAGCTCGTCCTCCTTCACCTTGCCGACGAAGGCCGCACGGCCGCCGAAGGAGGCGACGCCCGCGATGGTGTTCGCCGCCGATCCGCCCGAGGCCTTCGTCGCCGGACCCATGGCCTGATAGATCGCCATGGCGCGCGGCTCGTCGATCAGCGACATCGAGCCCTTCGGCATCTTCTGCGCCACCAGGAAATCGTCGTCGGTGCGGGCGAGCACATCGACGATTGCGTTGCCGATGCCGAGAACGTCGTAACGGGTAGCGGCCATGAACCCCTCCAGCGGATGCGTGGCCGTAGCAAACACGCCACGCCGCCGCAACTTTGTGCGAATGGGACCGGCCCATTCGGCTTGATGGGACGGTGCGCGCGTGGCATGACCCGGCACCGAAAAGGGGTTCTCGATGGCCGCGTTTCAGGAGCGCGTATTTTCAGGGGTGCAGCCAACCGGCAACCTGCATCTCGGAAACTATCTCGGCGCGATCAAGCGCTTCGTCGAACTGCAGACGAAGTACGATTGCATCTATTGCGTCGTCGACCTGCACGCCATCACCGTCTGGCAGGACCCCGCGGAGTTGACAAAGAACATCCGCGAAGTGACCGCAGCTTTCATCGCCTGCGGCATCGATCCGAAAAAACACATCGTCTTCAACCAGAGCCAGGTGCACGAGCACGCCGAGCTTGCGTGGGTGTTCAATTGCGTCGCGCGCATGGGCTGGCTCAACCGCATGACGCAGTTCAAGGAGAAGGCGGGCAAAGACCGGGAGAATGCGTCGGTCGGTCTCTATGCCTATCCTTCGCTGATGGCGGCGGACATCCTCGCCTATCGCGCGACGCATGTGCCGGTCGGCGAAGACCAGAAGCAGCATCTGGAGCTGACGCGCGACATCGCGCAGAAATTCAACAACGACTATGCCGGCCGCATCACCGAACTCGGTTTCAAGGACGGCTTCTTCCCGCTGACGGAGCCGCTCATCTCCGGCCCCGCCACGCGCGTCATGTCGTTCCGCGACGGCACGAAGAAGATGTCGAAGTCGGACCCCTCGGACTATTCGCGCATCAACCTCACCGACGACGCCGACGCGATCGCGCAGAAAATCCGCAAGGCAAAAACCGATCCCGAGCCGCTGCCGACCGAGGAGAAGGGACTCGAGACGCGGCCGGAGGCGGAGAACCTCGTCGGCATTTACGCCGCACTCGCGGACACGACGCCCGCTGAGGTATTGAAGCAATTCGGCGGCGCGCAGTTCTCCGCGTTCAAGAATGCACTGGTCGATCTGTCGGTGGCAAAGCTTGGCCCGATCGGCGCGGAGATGAAGCGCCTCGTGCAGGACCCGGCGCATATCGACGGCGTTCTCGCCGACGGCGCCGCGCGCGCCCGGGAGATCGCCGCGCCGGTCATCCGCTCTGTCAAGGACATTGTCGGCCTGATCCGGGCCTGACTTGTCGCCCGTACCGGGTGCATGGCAGCATCAAGTGTGGCGGCGGACCTGAGCCCATGAGTGCGAAGCGAAAGAGTTTCGAGCCCGGACATCTCCGGAAGTTTCTCGTCGTCGTGGACGAGACCCCGGAATGCGACCGCGCCGTCTATTACGCGGCACGGCGTGCGGCGCGCACGGGCGGCAAGCTGGTGCTGTTCGCGTCCGTCTCGCTCGGCGGTCAGGACGTGCAGCAGATGTTCGGCGTCGGCGACCTCATGCGGGAGGAAGCGCGAGAGGAAGCCGAAGGCCGGCTTGATCACTTCGCCGCGCGGGCACGCAACCTCGCCGGCGTCGATCCCGAGCGCGTATTGCGCGAAGGCGCGAAGGCAGACGAAATCCTGAAATACATCGATGAAGATGAGGATGTCGGCATCCTCGTGCTTGCGGCCAGCACCGGGAAAGAAGGCCCCGGCCCGCTCGTCTCGTCGATCGCGGGTGCCGGGTCCGGGACCTTTCCGATCCCGATCACGCTCGTTCCGGGCCATCTCAAGGACGACGAGCTCGACGCGCTGGCGTAAGACGCGCGCAAATGCCCGCTTTTCAGCCCTTTCGAAACCGGGGCGGAACGCCTAAATTCCTGCTGACACGAGATTCCGGCGGCCTTGAACCGCTGTGAACGGAGATCGAGATGTTCATCCAGACCGAAACCACGCCGAACCCGGCAACCCTGAAGTTTCTGCCCGGCCGGGCGGTGCTCTCGACCGGCACGCTCGACCTGCGCGACGCCAAGGCCGCGGCCCAGTCGCCGCTCGCGGAACGGCTGTTCCAGGTCGACGGCGTCACCGGCGTCTTCTTCGGTCATGACTTCATCACCGTCACGAAGAAAGACGGCGAGTGGGCGCATCTGAAGCCCGCCATCCTCGGCGCGATCATGGAGCACTTCCTTTCGGGTGAGCCGCTGCTGCGCGGCGAGACTGCCGAGGGCGATTCCGACGGCGACGAGTTCTTCGCCGAGGAGGACGCGGGTACGGTCGCGACGATCAAGGAACTGATCGAGACGCGCGTGCGGCCGGCCGTTGCGAACGACGGCGGCGACATCACCTTCCGCGGTTTCAAGGAAGGCGTGGTCTATCTCAACATGCGCGGCGCCTGCGCCGGCTGCCCGTCCTCGACCGCAACCTTGAAGAACGGCATCGAGAATCTTCTGCGCCATTTCGTGCCGGACGTGGTGGAAGTCCGCCCCGTCTGACGGCGGACTCCGGCACGGGTTAGGGGCTCCTTGTCGTCGAGCAATCATCGCAACGAGAACGGCGCCCGCGATCACGCGATGGAGCGCAGTTCCAGCATCTATCCCGGCCAGCGGCCGGTGCTCGCGATCGATACGGCGCTCGGCTCCTGTGCGGCCGCCGTTTACGACGCCGGGCTTGGCGAAACTCTCGCCGCGGAATCGGTCGATATGAATCGCGGCCACGCGGAAGCGATCATTCCGATGGTCGAACGCGTCGTGCGCAGCTCGCGGGTCGATTTCGAGGACATGGAGCGGATTGTCACGACGGTCGGTCCGGGCAGCTTCACGGGGCTGCGCGTCGGAATTTCAGCCGCGCGCGGCTTCGGACTCGCCTGCGACAAGCCTGTTGTCGGCGTCTCGACACTCGACGCTCTCACCGCGCCGTATATCACCGACACCGAGACCGTGCCGATCGTCGGCGCGATCGACGCGCGGCACAACAATTTCTATTTGCAGATGATCGGCGCGGGCGGGCGAAAGCTCGTGACGCCGCGCGTCGTGAGTATGGCGGAGGCGCTGCGCGCCTGCGCCATCGGTCTTGTCCGCATCATCGGCTCCGGCGCCAATCTGCTCGTCGGCCAGTGGCCCGCGTCGATTCCCGCACCGCTTCTCGTCGATGCGCGCGCAGCGCCCGACATCGTGTGGGTTGCCCGGCTTGGCGCGCGGGCGGAGGTTGCCACCTCGCCGCCGCGTCCGCTTTATCTTCGGGCACCAGATGCACAACCGCAGGCCGGCTACAAGCTGCCGCGCCGATGATCGCACTCCTGCAATCGCTGTTTGGACAGCGCGAACCGGCGATCCTTGACGCGCGGGCGGCGGATGCCGCCGCACTCGCAGGCGTTCACGCGGACGCTTTCCGGCATGGCTGGAGTGAAAGCGAGTTTGAGCGGCTGCTCGCCGACCGGTCCACGATCTGCCATGCCGCACGAAAGAAGGGCGGCACGGGTGCGATCTGCGGATTCATCATCGCCCGCGTGATTGAGGACGAAGCGGAGATTCTCATGGTCGCGGTCGGCCGCGGCGAACAGGGCCGCGGTCTCGCCGGGCGCATGCTTTCGCGGCATCTGGGGCGGCTTGCCGCACGAGGCGCACGGCATGTATTTCTGGAAGTAGACGAAGGCAATTCGCCCGCGATCCGTCTTTACACACGCGCGGGCTTCGAAAAGGTCGGCCGGCGAGCCGGCTATTACGCCGAGGCAGGGAAGCCCGCGGCTGCCGCGCTGATCATGCGCCGCAGCCTCGACTAACGGACTTGTTTGTCGGGTCGCATTTTCGACGGCGAACCGGTACCCATCCCGGATCAAGTCCGGGACAGGCTTTCGCCGGAAAATGCTCCGGGTGGACGCATCGCAGCGCGGCCCGTAAAATCGGGCGCTCAAACAGAAACCGGGTTTCCAGCGTGGCTGAAGAAAAGCTGACCGCCATCGAAGAGGCTTGCATCTCGCGCGGGATGCGCATGACCGGCCAGCGGCGCGTGATCGCGCGCGTGCTCGGCGAGGCGCAGGACCATCCCGACGTTGAGGAGCTTTATCGCCGCGCTTCCAAAATCGACGACAAGATTTCGATCTCGACGGTCTATCGCACGGTGCGGCTGCTCGAGGACGCGGGCATCGTCGAGCGTCACGAATTCCGCGACGGCCGCGCACGCTACGAGCCGGCGCCCGACGAGCATCACGACCACCTCATCAATCTGCGCACCGGCGAGGTGATGGAATTCCGCTCCGAAGAGATCGAAAAGCTGCAGGAGGCCGTCGCGCGCAGGCTCGGCTACAAGCTCGTCGACCATCGGCTCGAGCTTTACGCGGTCCCGCTCGACGACAAGAAATCCTGACGCACGATGATCCGCGCCTTCTTCGCGCTCTTCGTGATGGCGGTCGTGAGCATCATCGGCATTCCGCTGCAGTGGATTTCAGTCAAGCTTCACCTGCCGTCGCGGCGCTGGATCCCCTGGCTCTTTCACAGTCTCTGCCGCCGCATGTTCGGCGTGCGTGTGCATGTGCGCGGCGCACCGGCCCGACAGCGGCCGCTCCTGTTCGTGTCCAATCATTCCTCGTGGCTCGACATTATCGTGCTGAGCTCCATCATTCCGGTGGTGTTCATCGCGAAAAGCGAAATCGCGCGTTGGCCGCTGTTTGGATTGTTCGCAAAGCTGCAGCGCACCGTTTTCGTTGACCGCTCGCGCCGGCGTGACACGGGCAAGGTAAACAATATTATTGCCGCGCGGCTGGCCGAGGGCGACCCCGTGGTTCTGTTCGGCGAAGGCACGGCGAGCGACGGCAACCTCGTGCTGCCGTTCCGTTCCGCGCTGCTCGGCGCGCTGAAGGAGACGCTCAGCGAGCAAGGGCGCGGCTACGTTCAGCCGGTCTCGGTGGCCTATACGCGATTGCAGGGAATTCCCATGGGGCGCCAGCACAGGCCTGTCGCGGCGTGTTATGGCGACGTCAATCTCGTCAAACATCTGAAGCGCGTCCTGCGGGAGGGCGCGATCGACGTGACGGTCACGTTCGGCTCGCCGCTTGAAGTGGAACCGGCGACCGACCGCAAGCAGCTCGCGCGGCTGACGGAAGACGCCGTGCGCCGCATGACCGTCGCCGCGCTCGCCGGGCGCGAAGCCACCCGGCCTGCGGCGGCGGTTATGGCCGATTCCATGGGCGCTCCCGCCACCGTTTCCCTCCCTGCCGAAAGCCGGTAAAAGAGGGCCGGGAACGCGGATTGCCGGGGTTGAAGCAGAGGACAGATGCAAACGTCACAAGCGGCGCCGGACCCAGCGCCCACGGTACGATGAGCATACCCCGCAGACTCTACGTCAAATCCTACGGCTGCCAGATGAACGTCTACGATTCGACTCGTATGGCGGACACGATGGCGCGCGAGGGCTATGCCGAGACGGCAACGCCGGACGACGCCGATCTCATCATTCTTAACACCTGCCACATCCGCGAGAAGGCGGCGGAAAAGGTCTATTCCGAACTCGGCCGCGTGCGCGTGCTGAAGCAGCGGGCAGCCGCCGAAGGCCGCAAGGTGCTCGTCGCGGTCGCGGGCTGCGTCGCGCAGGCGGAAGGCGAAGAGATTATCCGCCGTGCGCCGGTGGTCGACATTGTCATTGGACCACAGAGCCTGCATCGCCTGCCCGCGCTGACCGCGCGCGCGCTGAAGGGCGAGGCCGTGGTCGAGACGGAATTTCCGCCCGAAGAGAAATTCGCTCACTTCGCTGCGCCGTCCGTTGCGGCGACGCGGAAGCGCGGCGTGTCCGCCTTCGTCACCGTGCAGGAAGGTTGCGACAAGTTCTGCACCTTCTGCGTCGTGCCCTACACGCGCGGCATGGAAGTTTCGCGTCCGGTCGAGAAAATCGTCGAGGAGATTGCGCGGCTCGGCAATGCCGGCGTGCGCGACGTGACGCTGATCGGGCAGAACGTGAACGCCTATCACGGCACCGGGCGTAACGGCCGCAGCTACTCGCTCGCCGACCTGTTTGCGCGAATCGCAGAGATCGATGGCATCGAGCGGCTGCGCTACATGACCAGCCACCCGCGCGACATGAGCGACGACCTGATCGCCGCGCACAGGGACAACGACAAGCTCATGCCGTACCTGCATCTGCCGGTGCAGTCGGGCTCCGACCGGATGCTTGACGCGATGAACCGCGCGCATGACCGCGAGCTCTATTTCGACATTGTTGCGCGTGCCCGCGCGGCCCGGCCCGACATCGCGATCACCTCGGATTTCATTGTCGGTTTTCCCGGCGAGACCGACAAAGATTTCGAAGCGACGGTCGATCTCGTCGAGCGTGTCCGCTTCGCGACGGCCTTTTCGTTCAAATACAGTCCGCGGCCGGGGACGCCCGCGGCGGCGATCGAGGGCCAGGTGCCGGAGCCGGTGATGACCGAACGGCTCGCCCGCCTTCAGGCGCTGCTTGAAGATCAGTTGCGGGACTTCAATCGGGGCTTCATCGGCGAGCGCATCGATGTCCTGTTTGAAAAGCCCGGCCGGCATGAGGGTCAACTTTCGGGCAAGTCTCCCTATATGCAGCAGGTGCTCATTCAGGGACCGGCCGGCATGATCGGCGAAATCGCGCGCGTGCGTGTCACGGAACTCCGCGTCCACACATTGGTCGGCGAACTCGACATGCCGGCGGCGCTGCCCGTCTCGTTGCCACAACTGCATGCGGCGGGAGGGGCCTGAGTGCGCCAGCCCGGACCGGATATCGGCGACAAGAAGCCTTGGGAACAGGGCCGCTCGGATGCGGTGCAGATCGCGGTGAGTTTCGACGACAACCAGCTCGCCATGCGCCTCTTCGGGCGGCACAGCGAGCATCTGGCGCTGATCGAACGGCGCCTCGACGTTGTGATCGATCAGCGCGGCAACCAGATCATGATCGAAGGTTCGCGTGAGGCTGGCGATCAGGCACGGCTCGCGCTTGAATCGCTCTACGCACAACTCAGAAGCGGCCACGACATTGCAAGCGGCGACGTCGAAGGCGCCGTCCGCCACGCTCTCTCACGTCCGGCAACCGCCGAGGAGGGCTCCGACCGCTCGGGCTTCGAACAATTCAGGTTACGAAAACGGGCCGTGCGAGCGCGTACACCCGGACAGGACGCTTACTTACAGGCGCTGAAGAAGAACACGCTCGTCTTCGCGAGCGGCCCGGCGGGCACGGGCAAGACGTGGCTCGCGGTCGCGCACGCCGTACATCTCTTCGAGCGGCGCGAAGTGGACAAGATCGTGCTCTCGCGCCCCGCGGTCGAAGCCGGCGAGCGGCTTGGCTTTCTGCCCGGCGACATGCGCGAAAAGGTCGACCCCTATCTGCGCCCGATTTACGACGCGTTCTACGAGCTGATGGATCGCGGCATGGTTGAGCGCGCGTTGCAGTCGGGTGAAATCGAGATCGCGCCGCTCGCCTTCATGCGCGGGCGCACGTTGTCAAACGCGGCTGTCATCCTCGACGAGGCGCAGAACACGACTCCGATGCAGATGAAGATGTTTCTGACCCGGCTCGGCGAACACTCGCGCATGATTGTGACCGGCGACCCGACCCAGGTCGACTTGCCGGCAGGTCAGGCGTCGGGCCTTGCCGAAGCGATCCGGCTGATCGGACAGCTTGAGGACGTCGCGGTGTGCGAATTCTCGGCCGCCGACGTGGTGCGGCACGAACTCGTGTCGCGCATCGTCAACGCCTATGACACTGCCGACGCCAAGAAGAAGCCGGGGACAAAGCCGTGAGCGTGACGATCGAAATCGCAATCGAGTCGGCGCGCTGGAGCGAGTTGCCCGGTGCCGAAGCGGCGGTGCGTGGCGCCATTGAAGCGGCGCTTGCCGATTGCGGCCAAGACAATGCCGAAGTCAGCGTGGCGCTTGCCGGCGACGACCGAATTCGCGAACTCAACCGGCAATGGCGCGGCAAGGACTCCGCGACCAATGTCCTGTCCTTCCCGGCGGCCGATGGCCCAGCGACAGAACCGCGTTTTCTCGGCGACGTGATTCTCGCGTTCGAGACGATCGAGCGGGAGGCGGCGGCCGAGGCCAAGCCCTTCGCCCATCATGTGGCGCATCTGGCGGCGCACGGCACGCTGCACCTCCTCGGCTATGATCACGAAAACGATTCGGGCGCCGAACGCATGGAGCGCCGCGAGCGCGATATTCTGGCGCGGATTGGCATCCCCGACCCGTACACATCCACGGCACGACGAACGGAACCGGCATGAGCAGCATCGACCCGGCAGGACAAAAGCCGGCCACGCAGGACGACGCGCCAAGACCGGAGGGACTGCTCGACCGGCTGAAGGCGCTTGTCGGCATCCGCACCGGATCGTTGCGTAGCGATCTGGCCGAAGTGCTCGCGGAAGACACGGTGAAGGCCGAGTTTTCGCCCGCCGAGCGGGCGATGCTGCAGAACATCCTGACGCTCGAGAAGCAGCGGATCGGCGACCTGATGGTGCCGCGTGCCGACATTGTCGCCGTGCAGCAGTCGATCGAGCTTGGACATTTGTTGCGTACGTTTGAGACCGCGGCGCATTCGCGGCTCGTCGTCTATAACGACACGCTCGATGACCCGACCGGCATGGTCCACATCCGCGACCTCGTCGCTTACCTGATCAACCGGGCCAAGATCGACCCCGAGGCGAAACCCAAGCGGCGCAAGGCGCTGCCCGCGGATCTCGATCTCAAGGCCATCGACCTCTCCGAGTCGCTTGTCGGCGCCAAGCTGGTGCGTCCGATCCTGTTCGTGCCGGAGTCGATGCCCGCCATCGATCTGCTCGTGAAGATGCAGGCGACCCGCATTCATCTGGCGCTGGTGGTGGACGAATATGGCGGCACCGACGGCGTCGTCTCGATGGAAGACATCGTCGAGCAGATCGTCGGCGACATCGAAGACGAGCACGACGACGAGGCCGCCATGATCTCCGCACAGGCGGACGGCAGCTTCGTTGCCGATGCGCGCGCAAGCCTCGACGAGGCGGCCGAGAAAATCGGGCTGGCCTTCGCGGCCGGCGAGGAAAGCGAAGATGTCGACACGCTCGGCGGCCTGCTCGTGACGCTCGCGGGCCGCGTCCCCGGACGGGGCGAGATTATCGCGGGGCCGGGCGAGTTCGAGATCGAAGTGCTCGACGCCGATCCGCGGCGCGTCAAGCGGTTGCGCGTCAACAAGCGCCCGCTAGAGCCGCTGAAGCGCAAGCGGCCGAACGAGGACGCCGGCGCCACGGGACAATCGAAGCCCGACGCCGCGGCGACAATTTCCGACAAAGCCAGGTCCTGACTGAAGGAGCGGGGGTGAAGTTCGCCGCGGCCGCGCATCACGTCGTGCTCGCCTGGGGCTGGCGGCGGCGTTTGATTGCGTTTGCGGCGGGTGCGATCTCTGCGCTCGCCATGGCGCCCTACGATCTGTGGCCGGTGCTCGCGCTCACCTTGCCCGTCCTCGTGTGGCTGATCGACGGCGCGGGCGCGGGATGGTCCGGCACGCGCGCGGCGTTCACCGCGGGCTGGTGGTTCGGCTTCGGCTATTTTCTCGCCGGTCTTTACTGGATCGGCATGGCGCTCCTTGTCGAAGCGGATCGCTTTGCGTGGCTCCTGCCCGCAGCGGTGATCGGAATTCCGGCGGGCCTCGCGCTCTTCACGGGATTCGGCACGGCGCTGGCGCATCGTCTCTGGACGACCGGCCCGCCTCGTATTCTTGCATTTGCCGCCGCGATGACCGCCGTCGAATGGCTGCGCGGGCATGTGCTCACGGGATTCCCGTGGAACAGTTTCGGCCAGGCGCTCGCGTCAATGCCCGCACTCGCACAGACCGCGTCGCTTGTCGGGCTCTGGGGCCTGACACTGATCGCGCTTTTGACGCTCGCGAGCCCTGCCGTGTTTGCGGACCCGCGAGAGGCGGCACGGCGCCGCTGGCTGCTGCCCGCGGTTTCGGTGCTGCTCCTCGTTTGCATGACGGGTTTCGGATTCTACCGGCTGCAAACCATCGAAGTCGGGACGGTACAGGGCGTACGGCTCCGCATCATGCAGCCGAACCTGCCGCAGGACGAGAAGTTCAGGCCGGCGGCAAAGCAAAAGGTGCTGTCGCTCTATAGCTCCGTCAGCGACCGGGCGACGGCGCCCGACCGCAGCGGGCTGCGCGACATCACCCATCTGATCTGGCCGGAATCGGCGTTTCCGTTTTTTCTGGAACGGGAACCCGATGCGTTGGCGCATATCGCCGACCTGCTGCCGCCCGGCGTCGTGCTGATCACGGGCGCCGCGCGCGTCGAGAACAAACCAGCGGCGGGAGATTCGCGCGTTTACAACAGCATCCGCGTGATCGGCGACGACGGGTCGATTCTTTCAACTTACGACAAGGTTCATCTGGTTCCGTTTGGCGAGTTCCTGCCATTTCAGAAGCAGATGGAGAGCCTCGGCTTCGAACAGCTCACGCGCGTGCGCGGCGGCTTCACGCCCGGCGGCAGCTTGCGTCCGCTCTCAATCCCGCGCGCGCCGGCGGCCGCGCCGCTGATTTGCTACGAGGCGATCTTTCCGGCCGCCGTGCTGCCAAATGCAGAACGTCCCGGTTGGTTATTGAATGTTACAAACGATGCATGGTTCGGCGACACGCCGGGACCGCATCAGCATTTCGCACAGGCGCGGCTGCGAACGATCGAAGAAGGTCTGCCGCTGGTTCGCGCGGCGAACAACGGAATTTCCGCGGTCGTCGATCCGCTCGGGCGTGTCGTTCGCCGTCTTGAACTTGGCCGCGACGGCGTACTCGACTCAAGCCTGCCGCGCCCGATTCCGTCGACGATTTATGCCCGTTTCCGCGACGTCCCCGTGATGCTTGCGATAATCCTGCTCGCGGGCGCCGCTGTGGTCGTCAAAAGAAAGCGCTCATCCCGGAAATAGATTGTTCGCAGAACGAGCGCATTCGCGAGCGCGTCGAAATGCCGAGGCAATTTAGATGACAAATCGGATTCGGTGCGGATAAAGTCCCCGCATGCTGGAGCGCCCGATGACCAAGAAGTCGCCGAACCCGATCGACAAGCATGTCGGCAGCCGTGTGCGCATGCGTCGGATGATGGTCAGCATGAGTCAGGAGAAGCTTGGCGAGAAGCTCGGCATCACGTTCCAGCAGATTCAGAAATACGAAAAAGGGACGAACCGCATCGGCGCGAGCCGCCTGCAACAGATCGCGAATGTGCTCGGCGTTCAGGTCGGGTTTTTCTTCGAAGGCGCGCCGGTGCCCGACGGCTCGGCAAAAGGATTCAGCGAGTCCGCCTCGCCCGCTTACGTCTCCGATTTTCTAGCGACCTCGGACGGTCTCGCGCTCACCAAGGCCTTCATGAAAGTCACCGACGCCAAGGTGCGCCGGCGTATCGTCGACCTCGTCGAAGCGATGGTCGCGGAACAAGACGGCAAGCGCTGAGCGCTTCTTCACCTTTCAATTGAACCGCCCTTTTTTACATGATCGCTGACCGCTAACTTGGCGGCATGTCGAAGCCCATCACCCCCACTCTACCTGCGCGAGCCTTCTACGGGCGCCGGAAGGGCCACAAATTGCGGCCTAACCGGGCTGTGCTATTTGAATCGCTGCTCCCGCAACTGGTGGTGGATATTGCCCACCCGGCCCCGCACGATCTGCGCTCGCTCTTTCCCGCATCCGTTGAGCGCCTCGCGATCGAGATCGGTTTCGGCGGTGGCGAAAATCTGGTGCGTGAAGCGCTCGCCGATCCGGCGACGGGCTTCATCGGCTGCGAGCCGTTCATCAACGGCATGGCGAGCGCGCTCGCCGCAATTGAATCGAACGGCCTGACGAATATCCGCCTGCATCATGGCGACGCAATCGAAATTCTCGACTGGCTGCCCGACGCCGCGCTCGCGCGCATCGATCTTCTTTATCCGGACCCGTGGCCAAAGAAGCGGCATCACAAGCGACGATTTATTTCGGACGAGTCCGTTGCGCGGCTGGCGCGCGTGATCGCTTCCGGCGGTCATTTCCGTTTTGCGAGCGACATCGACGACTACGCTCAGTGGACGTTGATCCGCCTGCTGCGCTCAAAAGACTTCGAGTGGACGGCCGGATGCGCCGATGACTGGAAAAAGCCGTGGCCGGGATTTGCAGGGACCCGCTATGAGGCGAAGGCGATCCGCGAGGGGCGCACGCCCTGCTACCTGGTCTTCCGCCGCGTCTGACTACGGGTTCGTGCGCCGAACCTGCCAGAAGCGCAGCACGCGCTCGGCGGTAGAAGACGAAAGCGTATTGTAGTCTTGGCACGCCTGTTCGAGATCGTGCGCCGACGGCGCGCGGCAATTGCGCCGAACGATCAGGATCGGACGCACCACCGACCAGTCGAAATGTTTGGCGCGGCACAGCACGAGCACGGGATCAACGCCCTCGCCGTGCATGACGCGGTCCACGATGTCGATCGGCACTTGTGCGAGTTCGGCGAGCGCGGCCACCGTCTCTTCAAAGCGGCCCGCCTTCGCGAAGCCGGTCAGTTCGTGCGTGCCAAGCTTGTTCGACTGCGCGAGCATCCGGACATAGCTGCAGGCGGCCGAATAGCCGCGCGACGCGATTTCGGTATTCGCGCCGACCTTGCCGGAAATCTCCATGAGCAGCCGTTCAAGCTCCGGCCTGACCTCCGGGCGCGCGGCCGCAAGCAGCCGGTCCTGCACGCGCTCCGTCGCTTCCGACACCAGCCGGCGAAACAGATGGGGCGGAATGTCGATGCGAGCGCCAATCCCCTCGGCAAGGAGATCGTCTTCACCGGCCCGATCGACGAGCCTGGAAAATCCTTTGTCGGAGAAGCGCGCACCGCCGTTCGTCACAACCTTCTGCGCGACTTCCAGATCGCCACATTCAACCAGCACGTCGGTGATCGACGGCGACAGTTGCTCGCGGCCGCCGATGGCGAGCAAATGCGCCTGACTGCCGGAACGCGCAATTTCGGCCAGATCGTCGTCACCGAGAACGGGCGACTGCGCAAGAACCGGGCCTGCAACAGCCACTTCCTCATCACGGGCCAGCATGCGCACGACGGCCAGCGGCGCATTCCGGATGGGCGCAAGACGATCGGCGAGCTCCGCGAGCGCGGTCTTCTCGATCTCCGCGGCGAGGCGCACGATCACGCCGTCAAAGAGTTTGACCTGCTCGTTGTCATATTGCTCGGCGCGAAAGACAAACAGGTCGGTCACGCGCCGCAATGTCGAGACGCGCTGGAGATGCGAGCCGTCGCGAATCGACATCTCCAGCTCGCGCAAGAGCGACGACTGATGTTCCCGGATGTTTGCGACGGCCGCCATCAGCTTGCCGCCCGCATTTCAACGTCGGCGCTCTGCAAATGGCCAACCACCCGGCGCGCAGTCGCGTAGCTCAGCCGCTTGAAGTCGTCGCAGATGTCTTCGAGATCGCGCGCAGAAACGCGGCGGCCGCTCGGGCGCATGAGAATCAGCGCCCGCACGGTAAGCCAGTCGAAGCCTGCGGCCTTCACATGGATCAGGAGCGGTTCGATGCGGTCGCCGTTCATCAGCCAGTCGATCTGCTCGACCGTGACATTGCAGAGCAGCGAGAGCGCCGCGACCGTTTCTTCATAGCGCTTTGATTTTGCGAGGTCGTAAAGTTCGGATTCACCGAGCGCACCAGCCTCGTGCAGCATGCCGATCAGGCGGCGCGCGCCCGTGAAGCGGCGCGGCATCGGCGCCTGCGGGTCGATTTCCTGCGAAACGTCGGACAGCACGCGCTCGATCTCGGCACGCAGCTCGGGCGGGGCGCGCGCAGCCAGCTTGCGCTGCACGATCGCGCTCGCCTGCATGACGAGCTTGCGGAAAAGATGCGGCGGCACATCCGGGCGCTCGCCGATCCGGGCGGTGAGCGAATCGTCGCCTTCGGCGCGCACGACAAGGCGCTCGTAGCCGCCGGGCGACAAACTGGCGCCGCCATTCGACGCGACACTAAAGAGCACGTCCTGGTCGCCGCGATCCACGAGCACGTCGGTCACGGGGTCCGCGAGCGAGGCGCGCGAAGAGATGGCGAGGAGATGGCCCTGCCCGCGATGCTTCGCGATGTCGACGAGATCGGCCTCGGCCAGACGCACCGAGCGCAGCAAGACAGGACCGGCCACTTCGATCGCCTCGTCATTGGCGAGCTGCCGGATCGTATTCGGCGGCGCGTTGTCGATAGGCGCGAGACGCCGCGCGAGTTCGGCGCGGGCCTTGGTCTCAATTTCGCTCGCGAGGCGGGAAATCAGGTCGTCGAACAGGTCGACATGATGGTCGTTGAATTCATCGGCGCGGCCGGTGAAGAGATCGGTCAGGCGGCGGAGTGTCTCGGCGCTCCGTGCGCTCGACCCGCGGGCGATCGCGTCTTCCAGTTCGGCAATCAGCGATACGCGATCGGACATGGCGGAGGGCGCGCTCGATTCACAATTCGCCCGCCGGACGACCCCGGCGGGACCAGACGGAACCTAGGTTCCATTATTGAAGATAAAGTTAGAAAACCCGTACAAATGCAGAGAAACCGGGGTTTCGCAGCGCAGCAGCTTTATCTTGCGAAAGGACGCGAGCGCGCTATATTCCCGCCAACAACGACATTTCATAGCGATCCGATGGATCGGATATGGAGGGTGGGCCCCGGCCGGGACCCGCTCTTTTTTGTTACCTGCGCGGCCCTTTGGCGGCCCCGGCCCGCGCAAGCCGGACCCGGGATGTTCGAAGCGCAACCGCATGGCCTCGATGAGCCTCGTCTCGTTACCGAGACGGGACTGGCTGCGCGTATTGCGGCCATTGCCGGACCTGTGCTCGCGGGCCTCGGCTTCCGGCTCGTGCGCGTGCGCGTCTCGGGGCGAGACGGCATGACGGTGCAGATCATGGCTGAACGGCCGGATGGGACGTTTTCGATCGAAGACTGCGCGGCGGCCAGCCGAACGCTTTCCCCTTCGCTCGACGTAGAAGACCCGGTCCCCGGCGGCTACCGGCTCGAACTTTCGTCGCCCGGCATCGACCGGCCGCTGGTGCGGATTTCAGATTTTGAGCGCGCAAAAGGCCACGAAGCGAAGATCGAAATGACTGTGCCGGTCGATGGCCGCAAGCGCTTTCGCGGCGAGATCGAAGGTGTCGAGGGCACGGAGGCGCTTCTGCGCTTCAGCAACAAAGAAGGTGAAGCGCAGACTGCGCGGTTGCCGGTCGGCGACATGGCGGAAGCGCGGCTCGTACTCACCGATGCGCTGATCGCGGAGTCGCTCAAGCGCGGCAAAGACGCAGAACGGGCGGCAGAGACCGCCGAGCAACCAATTCAGCGGGCGGCACAAGGCCGCGCGCACCGATAATTCACGTCGAGGAGAACGAAAATGCCTGCCGTCAGTGCAAACCGGCTCGAATTGCTGCAGATCGCCGAAGCAGTCGCACGCGAGAAGTCGATCGACAAGACGATCGTCATCACCGCCATGGAAGACGCGATCCAGAAGGCGGCGCGCTCGCGCTATGGCAGCGAGACGGAAGTGCGGGCCGAGATCAACCCGAAGACCGGCGAGTTGCGCCTCTCGCGCCTCCTGCTCGTAGTCGAAGCGATCGAGAACGAGGCGACGCAGATCAGCGTTGAGGACGCACGCCGGCGCAATCCGGCGGCGCAGGTCGGCGACTATATCGCCGAGGCGCTACCGCCGATGGAATATGGCCGCATCGCCGCGCAGTCCGCGAAGCAGGTCATCGTGCAGAAGGTGCGCGAGGCCGAGCGCGACCGGCAGTACCAGGAATACAAGGACCGTATCGGCGAGATCGTCAGCGGCCTCGTCAAGCGCGTGGAATATGGCAACGTCGTCGTCGACCTTGGCCGCGGTGAAGCGATCGTGCGGCGCGACGAATTGCTGCCGCGCGAAGTGTTCCGTAATGGCGACCGCGTGCGCGCCTATGTCTATGACGTGCGGCGCGAGCCGCGCGGGCCGCAGATTTTCCTGTCGCGCACGCATCCGCAGTTCATGGCGAAGCTGTTCGCGCAGGAAGTTCCGGAAATCTATGACGGCATCGTCGAGATCCGCGCGGTGGCGCGCGATCCGGGCTCGCGCGCGAAAATCGCCGTCATTTCCCGTGATTCCTCGGTCGACCCGGTCGGTGCCTGCGTCGGCATGCGCGGCTCGCGCGTGCAGGCGGTGGTGAACGAGCTTGCGGGCGAGAAGATCGACATTATCTTGTGGTCGCAGGACGTCGCGACATTTGTGGTGAATGCGCTCGCCCCGGCCGAAGTCGTCAAGGTCGTGCTCGACGAGACGCGCGAGCGCATCGAGGTCGTGGTGCCGGACGCGCAGCTTTCGCTTGCGATCGGCCGCCGCGGCCAGAACGTCCGCCTCGCCTCGCAGCTCACCGGCTGGGACATCGACATCCTGACCGAGCAGGAAGAGAGCGAGCGGCGGCAGAAGGAGTTCGCCGAGCGCAGCAAGCTGTTCATGGAAGCGCTCGACGTCGACGAAATGGTCGGCCAGCTCCTTTCCTCGGAAGGCTTCGGCTCGATCGAGGAACTCGCGCTTGTGGCAGCCGATGAACTCGCAGGCATCGAAGGCTTCGATGCGGACACGGCCGCCGAGTTGCAGGCACGCGCCCAGGATTATCTCGCCAAGATCGAAGGCGAACTCGATGCGCGGCGCAAGGAACTGGGTGTCGAGGACGCAGTAAGTGAGGTGCCGGGCGTCACGAGCAAGATGCTCGTTGCCTTTGGCGAGAACGGCATCAAGACGGTCGATGACCTCGCGGGCTGTGCGACCGACGACCTCACCGGCTGGATCGAACGCAAGGACGGCGAGAGCAAGCGCGAGCCCGGCATTCTCGACGGGCTCAATGTCGAGCGCGACGAAGCCGAGTCGATCGTCATGCAGGCGCGCGTGAAGGCCGGCTGGATCGACGAAGCGGCGCTCGCACCGGCCGCCGAGGAACCGGCAGAAGAGACGCCTGAGACCGAAACGCAGCACTAAGAGGTGCCCGCTTGCTGGCAACGATCGAGCGCGAAGAGACCGACGACGGCCTGAGCGGCGCCCGCAAGGGCGTCGAGCGGCTTTGCGTTGCGACGCGCGCGGTCAGGCCGGTGGCGGACATGCTGCGCTTTGTGGCCGCGCCCGACGGAAAGGTCGTGCCGGACATCGAGCGCAAGCTGCCGGGCCGGGGCGTGTGGATCACGGCGACGCGCGCCGCACTTGAGCGCGCGCTGCGCGAACGCTCGATCCAGCGTGCGTTCCGCGGCGACGCGGAAGTCGATGCCGAGTTGCCCGGACTGGTCGACCGCCTGCTCGAACGCTCGGCACTCGAGGGCCTTTCGCTCGCCAACAAGGCAGGGCAGATCGTGACGGGTGCGGCCAAGGTAGAGACGGCCCTTGCCACCAGGATCGTGGCGCTCCTGATCCACGCAAGCGACGCCCAGCCCGACGGCGTGCGCAAGCTCGACGCGGCAGCGCGGGCCTCCGGCGAACAGCTTCCGGTGCTCCGCGCCTTCCGCGGGGAGCAATTGGACTTGGCGCTTGGACGGCCAAATGTGGTACATGCTGCCCTGCTCGCGCATCCTGCGGGTGCGGGCTTTCTTGGGCGATGTCTAAGACTTGATCGCTGGCGCAACGGCAAAGCCGCCGTTGCAGCGCAGGGAACCGAAGGCTGATTTGGAGTAAGAATGGCTGATACGAAGGATACCGGCGAAAAGACGCTGCGCGTGCCGTCCAAGACGCTCACGATCAAGCGATCCGTGGAGCAGGGCGTGGTGCGCCAGAGCTTCAGCCATGGCCGCACCAAGTCGGTCGTCGTGGAGAAGGTCAAGCGGCGTGTCGTCGGTGGTGAAGCGAAGGCAGAGGCGCCGGTAAAGGCGCCCGCACCCGCTCCAGCCGCCCCCGCGCCAGCCGAAAAGGCGCCGCACGCCAAGACCGCGGCTCCGACCGCCGCTCCGCAGGACGGTCCGAAGCCGTCGGGAGTCGTGCTTCGCACGCTCACCGAGGAAGAACGCAGCGCTCGCGCGCATGCGCTTGCCGACGCCCGCGTTCGCGAGGCGGAGGAACGCAAATACGCAGAGGAAGAAGCGCGCCGCCGCGTCGGCCGCGAGGCCACCGAGCGCGCGGAACGCGACGCCGCCGAGACGCGCAAGCGCGATGAAGACTCGCGTCGCGCGCACGAAGAAGAAACAAAGCGCAAGGCCGAGCAGGAAGCGCGCAAGCGGTTTGGCACGGATGAGACCGCGCGGGCACCGGGCACCACGCCGCCGGGCGCGCGCGTGCTCACGCTTGAGGACGACGATGAAGGCGGTGCGCGCACGGCGCGCCGCGGCAGCAAGGCGGCGCCGGTCAAGGTGACACGCACGCCGGCAACCGAGCGCAAGAGCCGCGGCCGTCTCACGGTCGTTACAGCGTTTTCGAGCGGCGACGAGCGCCAACGTTCGGTGGCGTCATTCCGCCGCCGCACCCAGCGCATCACCGGCCACCGTCCGTCGGACCAGCCGAAGGAAAAAATCGTACGCGAGGTGATCCTCCCCGAGACGATCACGATCCAGGAGCTCGCCAACCGCATGGCCGAGCGCGGCGTCGATGTGATCCGGCTGCTGATGCAGCAGGGCCAGATGCTGAAGATCACCGACTCGGTCGACGCCGACACGGCGCAGCTGGTGGCGGAAGAACTCGGCCACACCGTGCGCCGCATTTCGGAAGCCGACGTTGTCGAAGGACTGTTCGACACGCCCGACGAGGAAGCGCACCTGGAGTCGCGCCCGCCGGTCGTCACGATCATGGGCCATGTCGACCACGGCAAGACGTCGCTCCTCGACGCAATCCGCCAGACCGATGTCGTGCAGGGCGAGGCCGGTGGCATCACCCAGCATATCGGCGCCTATCAGGTGACGACCAAGACCGGAGCGAAGGTCACGTTCATCGACACACCGGGTCACGCCGCCTTCACGGCGATGCGTGCGCGCGGCGCAAAAGTCACCGACATCGTCGTGCTCGTGGTCGCGGCCGACGACGGCGTGATGCCGCAGACGGTTGAGGCCATCAATCACGCGCGCGCGGGCAAGGTGCCGCTGATCGTCGCCGTGAACAAGATCGACAAGTCGGACGCCAATCCGCAGCGTGTCCGCACCGAGCTGCTGCAGCACGAAATCCAGGTGGAGTCTCTCGGCGGCGAAACACTGGAAGTCGAAGTTTCAGCCACGCAGAAGACCAATCTCGACAAGCTGCTCGATATCATCGCGTTGCAGGCCGAAGTTCTCGACCTCAAGGCCAATCCCGACCGCCCCGCCGAAGGCACGGTGATCGAAGCCAAGCTCGACCGCGGGCGCGGGCCGGTCGCGACCGTGCTCGTACAGCGCGGCACGCTGAAGGTCGGCGACATCGTCGTCGCCGGCAGCGAGTGGGGCCGTGTGCGCGCGCTCATCAACGACCAGGGGACGCAGATTCCGAACGCCGGTCCGTCCGTGCCGGTGGAAGTGCTCGGCTTTGCCGGCACGCCCGAGGCAGGCGACCGCCTCGCCGTCGTCGAGAGCGAAGCTCGCGCGCGCGAAGTCACCGAATATCGCCAGCGTGAGCGGCGCGAAAAAGCGTCGAGCGGCGGCAAGGTCGGCGGCTCGCTCGAGCAGATGATGAGCCAGCTCAAGACGGCAGGCCGCAAGGAATTCCCGCTGCTCATCAAGGGTGACGTGCAGGGCTCGGTCGAAGCGATCGTGGCCGCGCTCGAAAAACTCGGGACCGAAGAAGTCATCGCGCGCATTTTGCATGCGGGCGTCGGCGGCATCACCGAATCCGACGTCACGCTCGCCGAAACGTCGGGCGCGGCGATCATCGGCTTCAACGTGCGCGCCCACAAGGAAGCGCGCGCGGCGGCGGAACGCGCCGGCGTCGAGATTCGCTACTACAACATCATCTACAACCTCGTGGATGACGTGAAGAAGGCGATGTCGGGCCTGCTCGCGCCCGAGTTGCGCGAGACGCCGCTCGGTAACGCCGAAATCCTCGAGGTCTTCAATGTGTCGAAGGTCGGCAAGGTTGCCGGCTGCCGCGTCACGGACGGCCGTGTCGAGCGCGGCGCGAATGTCCGGTTGATCCGCGACAACGTCGTGATCCACGAAGGCAAGCTCTCGACGCTCAAGCGTTTCAAGGACGACGCCCGCGAAGTGCTCGCCGGCCAGGAATGCGGCATGTCGTTCGAGGCTTACGAAGACATCCGCGTCGCCGACATCATCGAATGCTATCGCGTCGAGAGCATACAGCGCTCGCTCTGACGTAACGAACCTGGGAGCGTCTGCGCCGGTTCAATCCCGGCGGGACGCATTTGCCATGACAAACCGCAGAGATCAGGAAACCGGACCGTCGCAGCGCCAGTTGCGGGTGGGCGAACTTGTGCGCCATGCGCTCGCCGAAGTGCTTTCGCGCGGCGAAGCGGCGGACGAAGTGCTCAGTTCGCACCCGATCACCGTGCCTGAAGTGCGGATGAGTCCGGACCTCAAGCTCGCCACCGCCTATGTAATGCCGCTTGGCGGCCGCGATCAGAAAAAGGTGCTGGAGGCGCTCGAGCGCAACAAGAAGTATCTGCGTAGTGAAGTCGTGCGTCGCGTGAAAATGAAATTCGCGCCGGACCTGCGCTTCCTTATCGACGAGCGATTCGATGAAGCGGAGCGGATCGAACGGCTGTTGCGCTCGCCCGAAGTCCTACGCGATCTCGATAAGAAGGACCCAGAATGAACAAGCCGCGCGTGGAACGACGCGAGGTCCATGGCTGGATCGCGCTCGACAAGGCCGTGGGCGAAACCTCGACCGACGCGGTCGGCGCGCTGAAGCGCATCTTCCGCGCCAAGAAGGCGGGACACGCCGGCACGCTCGATCCGCTCGCCTCCGGCATTCTCCCGATCGCCTTCGGCGAAGCCACGAAGACCGTCCCGTTCGTGATGGACGGGCAAAAGGCTTATCGCTTCACCGTGCGCTGGGGCATCGGGACCGACACCGACGACTCGGAAGGCAGCGCCATGTCGCGCTCCGACGCGCGACCGGCGCATGACGCGATCCTTGGCGCGCTCCCCGCTTTCACGGGCACGATCGAGCAGGTGCCGCCGAAATTCTCCGCGCTCAAAATCGGCGGCGAGCGTGCCTATGACCTCGCGCGTCAGGGCGAAGCGGTCGAACTCGCGGCGCGCGAAATCGAGATTCATCGCCTCGACCTGATCGAGACGCCCGACGCCGACCATGCCGTGTTCGAAGCCGAATGCGGCAAGGGAACCTATGTGCGCGCAATCGCGCGCGACCTCGGCCGTGCGCTCGGCTGCTTCGGTCATGTGACTGCGCTCCGGCGTATTCGCGTCGGGCCGTTCAATGAAGAGAATTCCGTGAGCCTGCAATCGCTCGCGGCCCTGCGCGACGCGCAGGGAGAGGACGGCCTCATCGGTGCCCTCCTCCCGGTCGAGACGGGGCTCGCTGCCCTGCCCGCACTGGCCGTCAGTCCCGCCGATGCCCAGCGGCTCGCACTCGGCCAGGCGGTGATCGTGCGCGGGCGCGACGCCCCCATCTTTGAGGGGCCGGTCGCCGTATCGGCGCAAGGGGCGCTAATCGCACTGGGCGAGATCGAGCAGGGCTCGCTCAAGCCCAAGCGAATCTTCCATTTACCCCGTTAACCGGGCATTTTCGGTGCTTTCCGAGAACCCGGTTTTAGCTGGTATTGGCCCGAAAAGCCGCTATACAGGCGCCGCGGCACGGGCCTCAGGCTCGGCCCTTCATCGACCCGGCTGGACGACATCCCGGCCTGGCCGCTTTCAAAACCCAAACTAAAGGAAAAACCGATGTCGATCGCTGCAGAGCGCAAGCAGGCGCTCGTGAAAGAGTATGCCACCAAAGAAGGCGACACAGGTTCGCCCGAGGTCCAGGTCGCGATCCTGTCCGAACGGATCAACAATCTGACCGGCCACTTCAAGTCACACGTCAAGGATAACCACTCGCGTCGCGGCCTGCTCAAGATGGTCGCGACACGGCGTAGCCTTCTCGACTATCTCAAGTCGAAGGACGAAGGGCGTTACCAGAAGCTCATCGAGCGGCTCGATATCCGCCGCTGATTTGCAAGTCGCGCGGATCAATACGGATCGCGCGCGGTATCCACGCGGCGGAAACGCTGCCGCACAACCGATGGACGCAATGAACGCCATGGCAGGATCGCAAGATGTTCGACCGGCTGCGCGAGGAGCGCGCGCCGGTACGAGCCTCTTGCCGTCTTGCCCATGGCATTCATCGTCCGCAAGCCATGGAAATGATAAATGTTCGACATTCACCGAGAAGAAATTGACTGGGGAGGCCGTCGCCTCGTTCTAGAAACCGGCCGGCTCGCGCGTCAGGCAGACGGCGCGGTCCTCGCGACCTACGGCGACACGACCGTGTTCGCCGCCGTCGTCGCGGCCAAGGAGCCGAAAGCCGGCATCGACTTTCTTCCCCTCACCGTCAACTACCAGGAAAAATTCTACGCGGCCGGCCGCATTCCGGGCGGCTACTTCAAGCGCGAGCGCGGGCCGACCGAGCGCGACACGTTGATATCGCGCCTGATCGACCGTCCGATCCGTCCGCTTTTTGCCGACGGCTGGCGCTGCGACACGCAGGTCACGGTCAATGTGCTCTCGCACGACCTTGAGAACGATCCCGACGTCGTGGCGATGGTCGCGGTGTCCGCCGCGCTCACGCTCTCCGGCGCGCCCTTCATGGGCCCGATCGGTGCTGCGCGCGTCGGCTTCATCAATGACGAGTATGTGCTGAACCCGCAGGTCGACGAGATGGCGGAGTCGAAGCTCGATCTCGTCGTCGCCGGGACGAACGCGGCCGTGCTGATGGTCGAGTCGGAAGCCAAGGAACTGCCTGAAGAGGTCATGCTCGGCGCCGTCATGTTCGGTCACAAGCACTTCCAGCCTGTGCTCGACATGATCATCCGCCTCGCCGAAAAGGCGGCGAAGGAACCGCGCACCATGGCGGAAGTCGACAATTCGGCGCTTGAGTCCAAGCTCAAGAGCATCGTCGAATCCGACCTGCGCTCGGCTTATGCAATCCAGAGCAAGCAGGATCGCCACAAGGCCGTCGACGCCGCCAAGGCAAAGATGAAAGATGCTTTCGCTGCCGAGGAAGCCGATGCGGCCACGGTCCAGCGGGCGGCTGGCGTCTTCAAGGACTTCGAGGCCAAGATCGTCCGCAACAACATCCTCGACACCGGAAAACGCATCGACGGGCGCGACACCAAGACCGTACGTCCGATCGTCGCGGAAGTCGGTGTCCTCCCGCGCACCCACGGCTCGGCCGTGTTCACGCGCGGCGAGACGCAGGCACTCGTGGTCGCCACCCTCGGCACCGGCGAGGACGAGCAGTTCGTCGATGCGCTGACCGGAACATACAAAGAGACGTTCCTGCTGCACTATAACTTCCCGCACTTCTCGGTCGGCGAGACCGGACGCACGGGCGCGCCCGGCCGCCGCGAAATCGGCCATGGCAAGCTCGCCTGGCGCTCTATTCATCCGATCCTGCCGCCGGCGCACGAATTCCCCTACACGCTGCGCGTCGTGTCGGAAATCTTCGAATCGAACGGCTCGTCCTCGATGGCGAGCGTGTGCGGCTCCTCGCTCGCGCTCATGGACGCGGGCGTTCCGCTCCGTCGCCCGGTTGCGGGCATCGCGATGGGCCTGATCCTCGAGGGCACGAAGTTTGCCGTGCTCTCCGACATCCTCGGCGACGAGGACCATCTCGGCGACATGGATTTCAAGGTCGCAGGCACCGAGGCGGGCATCACGGCGCTCCAGATGGACATCAAGATCGCCGGCATCACCGAAGAGATCATGAAGGTGGCGCTCACGCAGGCCAAGGACGGGCGCTTGCACATCCTCGGCGAGATGGCGAAGGCGCTGACCGTTGCGCGGCCGGAGCTCGGCGAGCACGCGCCGCGCATCGAAATGATCAAGATCCCCGTCGACAAGATCCGCGACGTGATCGGCACCGGCGGCAAGGTGATCCGCGAGATCGTCGAGAAGACCGGCGCCAAGATCAATGTCGAGGACGACGGCACCGTGAAGGTGGCGTCGGCAAACGGCGAGTCGATCCGCGCCGCGATCAACTGGATCAAGACGCTCACCTCCGATCCCGAAGTCGGCCGGATCTATGACGGCACGATCGTCAAGACCGTCGACTTCGGCGCTTTCGTCAACTTCTTCGGACCGAAGGACGGCCTCGTCCACATCTCGCACCTCGCCAAGGCGCGCGTGAACAAGGTCACCGACGTTGTGAAAGAAGGCGACAAGGTGAAGGTGAAGCTCCTCGGCTTCGATGAGCGCGGCAAGGTGCGCCTGTCGATGAAGGCCGTCGACCAGGAGACCGGTGAAGACCTCGAAGGAAAGCAGAACGCGGAAGCCGAAGCCGGCGCCGCCGAGTAATTCGACAGTAATCAGAGCGGCCTTCGGGCCGCTCTTTTTCTTTCCCGTCCCGCTGCCTTATCCTGCGTGGTCCGCTTTGGGCGATCCAGAGGGTTTCATGGGCGTTTCCGCACGCGCCGGTTCGCATCTGTTGTCCGGCTTGCCGGAGCCGATCTCGACCGAACTGTTCGAGAAGGCGCGGCTCATTCAGTTGGCCGCGGACAAGGTGCTGTTCCTTGAAGGCGATCCCGGCGATGGCTGCTACCGGGTCGAGCAGGGGCTGGTGAAAGTCAGCTTCATCTCCTCGACCGGCAGCGAGCGCATTCTCGCCATCCTCGGGCCGGGTGCCGTCGTCGGCGAACTTGCGATTCTCGACGAACTGCCGCGTTCGGCGTCGGTGACGGCGATCCGCGACTCGCAGCTTCGCTTCGTGAGCCGCCAGCAATTCGCCACGGTTGCAAAGAGCCATCCCGAAATCTACCGGCACATCACGGGCCTGCTCTCTGCCCGGCTCCGCGATACGAACATGGCTGTCGCGGCCGCGAGCTTCCTGCCGCTCAAGGGCCGGGTCGCTCGCGCGCTCGTCGATCTTGCCGAGGCTTTCGGTGAAGACGTTGGCGGCAAGCGAATTCTCATCCGTCAGAAAATCAGCCAGAGCGACGTCGCCGCGATGGCGGGCATCGCGCGCGAGAATGTCAGCCGGATCCTGAACGAATGGATTCGCGAGAAACTTCTGAGCCGCGTCTCGGGTTATTATTGTCTTGAGAATAAGGCCGCGCTGGACAAGGCCGCAAAACTCTAGCGCGCTTTCAGCAGGAAGTGCGTGCGCACGCGGCCGAGGCCGCACACATCGGTTTCTCCGCGATCCTCAAACTCAAAGGCGTCACCCGCTGCACGCCGAAATGCATCGCTGACATGGATGCGGCCGGCGATGCCGACCCCGAGCCGCTGCGAAGTCGGCCACCGACGTGGAAGCCCTTGCGGGTCACGACCGCCGGGTGGCGACGAGGAAATAAGTGCGTGCGAGGCCTATGCCCCTGATCTCGGTCTCGCCGCGTTCCTCAAACACGAAGCTCGCGCCGGTGGCAAGACGATAAGCCTTGCTCACATGGATGCGGCCGGGCGTGCCGTGGGACTCCATCCGCGAGGCCATGTTCACGGCATCGCCCCATACATCGTAGGAAAAACGCACGTCGCCGATGATCCCGGCGGTGGCGTTTCCGATATGGATGCCGACGCGGAGCTTGAGCCGCGCATCCCCGAGCGGCGGCCGGTTCGCCTGCGCCTCGATCATGGCGAGCGCCAGACGGCCGAGAGAAACGGCATCCGCCTCCTGCCCGCCGCTGAGGCCGCCAGCGGCCATGTAGCAGTCGCCGACCGACTTGATCTTCTCGACGCCATGGAGCGCGCAGAGGTCGTCGAAGCTGCGCACGAAATCGTCAAGATAGTCGATCACCTGCTCGGGCGGCAGGTCATGCGCGGCGCGCGTGAAGCCGACAAGATCGGCAAACAGCACGCTCAGGTTCTCGACTCGATCGGCGATCTTCTGCTCACCGCCCGAGATCAGCCGCTCGGCAATGCGCGGCGGCAGAATCGTCTGCATCAGCGCGGATGAACGCGCATATTGCCGCTCCAGCTCGGCTTCCGTGCGATGCAGGCTTGTCAGCACATACAGAATGACAAGCCCGTTGATGATGATCGCGTTGACCATGGCATGGCCGGCGAGGATTTCGCGCAGCGGGCTCGACTCCGGCAGGAGCCAGCCGTCCGGCGGCGCAACGTGCAGCGCGGCGAGCAAGGCGAGAAATGCCACAAAGAACCAGCCGAGGAACTGGCGCAAATTCTCGATGCCGAACATGAACAGCATGACGCCGGCGAGGGTGAAATAGACCTGCAACTGGCTGTCGCGCCCGAGCATCCAGATCACAAACATGGTGCCGATAAAGATCAGGGCCGCGAGCGCGGAGGCGGCGGCTGTCTCTCCAAAGCGATGCAGGCGCGTGACAAGGAGCGCCGCCACAACAAAGACGGCGTTGTATAGATGCACCAGAATGAGTGTTTCCGGCTCGTAGAGCCAGTTGATAATGAGATGCGAGGCGGCATTTGCGGCGCAGGCGTAGGCGACAATGTTCGTGAAACGCTGACGGCGAACGACCTTGGGATCGGTGCTGACGATCCCGGTCGACACCACGCGATTCAGCCATTGCGGCAGCGGCAATGCGCGCGGCCGTTCGGCGTGGATGAGGTCGCGCAGGCGGGTCACGCGAAGCCCTCGGCTCAAAGGGCGATTTTATCAGGAAATGCGGTGGTTTGCGCCGCTTACTCCGCCGCCTTGGTGTCGGTTTCGAGATCCTCGGGGCGCGGCATGGAAATGACGTTATAGCCCGCGTCCACATAGTGGATTTCGCCGGTCACGCCCGCGGACAAGTCTGAAAGAAGATAGAGCGCCGACCCGCCGATCTGCTCGATCGTGACGGATTTGCGCAGCGGCGAATGCTGCTTCTGGAACGCGAACATGGCGCGCGCGTCCGAGATGCCGGCGCCCGCGAGCGTGCGCACGGGTCCGGCCGAGATCGCATTCACGCGGATTCCAGCGGGACCGAAATCGGTGGCGAGATAGCGGACGCTCGCTTCCAGCGCGGCCTTGGCAACGCCCATGACGTTGTAATTCGGCATTACGCGCGTGGAGCCGCCGAAGGTGAGCGTCAGCATCGATCCGCCCTCACTCATCAGCGCGGCGGCGCGCTTGGCAGCTTCCGTGAAGGAGAAAGCCGAGATCATCATGGTGCGTGTGAAATTCTCGCGCGTCGTGTCGGCGTAGCGACCTTTCAGCTCGCTCTTGTTGGAAAAGGCGACCGCATGAACCATGAAATCGAGGCCGCCCCACTTGTCCTTGGCGGCGGCGAAGACCCGGTCGACGGTGTCCAAATCCTCGACGTCGCAAGGCAGGCAGAAGTCGGCCTTCACCGAGTCCGCGAGCGGTTTCACTCGCTTGCCGAGCGCTTCACCCTGATAGGTGAAGCCGAGCGTTGCGCCCTCGTCGGCGAGTTTCCTTGCAATGCCCCAGGCGATCGAGTGGTCGTTGGCGACCCCGATCACGAGCCCGCGCTTGCCCTGCATGACGCTCATCGAACGCCAGTCCCCTGTTCACGAGTCCAGATGCTTGAACGCAAGCGTCGCGTTCGTCCCGCCGAAGCCGAACGAATTCGAAAGCACGCAGCCGAGCTTCACGTTGTCCTTGCGCTGGCGAACGATCGGCATGTCCGCAAACGCGGGATCGAGTTCCTCGATATTGGCGCTCTCGCAGATGAAGCCGTTGTTCATCATCAGGAGCGAGTAGACCGCCTCCTGCACGCCAGTCGCGCCGAGCGAGTGGCCGGTGAGCGACTTGGTGGCGGAGATCGGCGGGCACTTGTCGCCGGCGCCGAACACTTCGCGGATCGCCTCGATTTCCTTGATGTCGCCGATCGGCGTCGAGGTGGCGTGCGGGTTGATATAATCGACCTTCGCCTTCACGCCGTCGAGCGCCATCTTCATGCAGCGGATCGCGCCTTCACCCGAGGGCTGCACCATGTCGTGGCCGTCGGAGGTCGCGCCGTAGCCCGCGATCTCGCCGTAAATTTTCGCGCCGCGCGCCTTCGCGTGCTCGTATTCTTCCACGACCAGCACCCCCGCGCCGCCCGCAATCACGAAGCCGTCGCGGTTCGCGTCATAGGCGCGTGACGCTTTAGCCGGCTTGTCGTTATAGCCCGCCGACATCGCACCCATCGCGTCGAACAGGACGGAGAGCGTCCAGTCGAGCTCTTCGCAGCCGCCGGCAAAAATGATGTTCTGCTTGCCGGACTGGACGAGCTCGTAGGCATTGCCGATGCAATGGTTCGAGGTCGCGCAGGCCGACGAGATCGAATAATTCACGCCCTTGATCTTGAACCAGGTCGCGAGCGTCGCGGACGCGGTGGAAGACATCGCCTTCGGCACGGCGAACGGGCCGACACGCTTCGGGCCTTTCTCGCGGGTCGTATCGGCGGCCTCGACGATGGTGCGGGTCGAAGGACCGCCCGAGCCCATGATGATGCCGGTCTTCTCGTGGCTGATTTCTTTTTCCGCAAGACCGGCGTCGCGGATCGCCTGATCCATCGCGACGTGATTCCAGCCCGTGCCGCCGCCGTGAAACCGCATGGCGCGGCGATCGACCGTGCCGCTCGGATCGAGCGTCGGCGCGCCGTGGACCTGGCAACGGAAATTGAGCCTCGCATAGTCGTCGGCAAACGAGATTCCGCTTTTGGCTTCGCGCAGGCTCGCAAGCACTTCCTGCGTGTTGTTGCCGATCGAGGATACGATCCCCATGCCTGTCACGACGACACGTCGCATCACCAGCCTCACAATTCGTTTCAGTCTGAGAAGCGCGGCCTTCGGCACGCACCTCCCGGCTCAGGCGCCCGCTGGCGCCTCATCGCGGAACAGGCCGACCTTGAGATCGGCCGCACGATAGATGACCTCGCCATCGGCGGAGAGCCAGCCGTCGGCAATACCAAGCACCAGTTTCGAGCGCATGATGCGCTTGATCTCGATCCCGTACACAACGTCCTTGATGCTCGGCACGACCATGCCCGACATCTTCATCTCGCCCAGGCCCAGTGCCCGCCCCCGGCCCGGCGCACCCAGCCAGCCGAGATAAAAGCCGAGCATCTGCCAGAGCGCATCGAGGCCGAGGCAGCCCGGCATGACGGGGTCGCCCTTGAAGTGGCAGCCGAAGAACCAGAGGTCCGGCTTCACCTTCAGCTCCGCGCGGATCAGGCCCTTGCCATATTCACCGCCCTGCTCGGAAATCTCCGAAATGCGGTCGAACATGAGCATGGGCGGCAGCGGCAATTGGGCGTTGCCGGCTCCGAACAGTTCACCCCGGCCGCAGGCGAGGAGATCTTCGTAGTCAAAACTCGATTTCTTCTCGCTCATGCCTCGGCGGGTTCCATTTTTACTTTGTAGGCGGATTAACGGTTCCTAACACAGGGGGTCAGGGCTCGAAAGTCAACGATCCGGCGCGCGAGCGGGTCCGCCAGGACCCGGAAAAGCCGTCAGATCGCGAGTTCTTGCATGGAGTGGCAGGGGTCCGTATCATAGGGACCGTTGGCATTCCGACGGTGCCGGGCGACCGGGCGGCGACGGAACGATCTCATGTTTTTGTGTATTCTGACGAGCGTGACACGGACCGCCCCATGAACGAGACCCCGCGCCGACTGGTTTTCGACCACTCCACCGAACTGCCGGTGGACCGTTTGCGCGTGCAGCCCGCCGCCGGGCGCCGCACGGGTTGCCCGTTTCACGACGTGCGCGAAATGCTGCGCGAAGTGGGCTTGCGTCCGACGCGCCAGCGCTTGGCGCTCGGCTGGCTCCTGTTCGCGAAAGGCGACCGCCATCTGACGGCGGAAGCGCTGCATGAGGAAGCCGTGCATGCGCGCTTCCCGGTCTCGCTGGCCACCGTCTACAACACGCTGCACCAGTTCACCGAAGTGGGCCTCCTGCGCGAAGTCGCGGTCGACGGCTCCAAGACCTATTTCGACACGAACTCCACCGAGCATCATCACTTCTATGTCGAGGGTGACAACAATCTCGTCGACATTCCCGGCGCGGAGTTGCTCGTGGACAAGCTGCCGGCGGCACCCGAAGGCTACGAGATCGCGCGCGTCGACGTCGTCGTGCGGCTGCGCCGCATCGGCGAGCCGGTTGAAGAATAAGCCGTTACGGTATTGAAGTTTCAGGTGGCCGGGCTTGTCCCGGCCATTTTCGTTTCTATTCGACGGTTTCGTTCGGATAGACGCCCCAGAGCAGATGCTGCTCGATGAAGCCGTCGAAGCCGTCGCCGAAAATGCGGCACCATTTCTTGTCGCAGGTCCGCACCGTGCCAAGCACACGCGGCTCGAGTTTCGCGACGACGCGCGTGCCGGAATCGGGCCGCTCATAGAGCGGGAAGGTCGCGATCTTGGTGGACGGCGCGACCAGCACCGTGCGGCGGCCCGACAAGAGTGAATGAAACACCCAGCCCTCGGCGCCCTCGGCATCGCGGATGCGGCGCCAGTTGTCGGACTCGGCGGTGATCTCCACCGGGATGCCGGCGCGCGTGAACACCCAGGCAACATCGTGATCGCGCGTGGGGCCGGCGCGCACATTCACCTTGTCGGCCTTGAGGCTGACGTAACGCGGCACCGGCAGGCCGCTTGATCGCCCGTCGACGGTCGCCTGCGCGGACGCCGTTCCGGCGGCGCACGCGATCAGCAGCGACAGCAACGCGCGGCCAAGCCGCCCTAATCCCAGACCCATCTTCACCCTGCGAATCCCCGCACGAAACAGGCCGTCCGCGCTCGTCCCTGTCAAGATCGCGCCCGGCTTTGTGATCGAACCCCCGTCTGCTAGACAGCGCCGCGGGCCGGCGTAATCCTTGGCCATGCCGGTTAAACTTTTGTCACCAGAGGGCGCAGCGGAGCCATGGCGAAGAAAAAGCCGCTGGTCGTCGTGACCCGGCGCCTGCCAAACAGCGTCGAGACGCGGCTGCGCGAACTCTTCGATGCGCGATTGAACGATGACGACCGCCCGCTGAGCCAGGCGGAACTCATCGAGGCCGTAAAATCCGCCGACGTCATTGTTCCCACCGTCACCGACCGCCTTGACGAAGCCGTGCTTTCGCAGGCCGGCGAGCGGATGAAGCTCATCGCCAATTTCGGCAACGGTGTGGACAATATCGACGTCGCCTACGCCGCAAAGCGCGGCATCACCGTCACGAATACGCCGGGCGTGCTGACGGAAGACAGCGCCGACATGACGATGGCGCTCATCCTCGCGGTGCCGCGCCGCCTCACCGAGGGCGCCTCGGTGCTCACAGGAGCCAAGGATTGGGCAGGATGGTCGCCGACCTGGATGCTCGGCCACCGCATTTCGGGCAAGCGGCTCGGCATTATCGGCATGGGCCGGATCGGCAGCGCGGTCGCCAAACGCGCGCGCGCCTTCGGACTCCAGGTGCATTATCACAACCGCCGGCCGGTTGCGTCCGATCTCGAGGAATCGCTCGAAGCGACCTACTGGGAAAGCCTCGACCAGATGCTCGCGCGCATGGACATCGTGTCCGTGAACTGCCCGCACACGCCAGCGACCTACCACCTGCTCTCCGCACGGCGGCTGAAGCTGCTGAAGAACGACGCTTACGTCGTCAACACCGCGCGCGGCGAAGTGATCGACGAGAACGCGCTCGCCAAGCAAATCGAAGCCGGCGAACTCGCGGGCGCAGGGCTCGACGTATTCGAGCACGAGCCCGCCGTGAACCCGCGCCTCGTGAAGCTCGCGCGCGCGGGCAAGGTCGTGCTGCTGCCGCATATGGGCTCGGCGACGATCGAAGGCCGTGTCGAGATGGGCGAGAAAGTGATCGTGAACATCAAGGTGTTCATGGACGGCCATCGGCCGCCTGACAGAGTCTTGCCCGCGCAGCTTTAGTACTTCGCCGACAGGTCCTTGATCGCTGGCTTCTCACCCGACAACGGATTGTCCGGGTCCCAGACATAGCCGAGCGGCTCGAAGCGCATCGAACGCGCGTCGATCATCAAATACTTTCCCACCAGCCCCTCCCCGAAACCGACGATGGCGCGAATGACTTCGAGCGCCGCGAGACTGCCAGCGACACCCGCGAGCGCGCCGAGAATTCCGGCCTCAGCACACGCAGGCACGGTGCCGGGCGGCGGCGGCTCAGGAAAGAGACAGCGATAGGTCGGATTGGGTGTGCCGTCGGCCACCTTCTCATGCGCGCGAATGGTTGTCACGGTCGCGTCGAAAACGCCAAGGGTTGCCATGATCAAAGGGCGCTTCGCCAGATAACAGGCGTCCGACACGAGATAGCGGGTCGAAAAATTATCGGAGCCATCGAGCACGACATCGTAGCGCGCGATGAGATCGAGTGCGTTCGACGCATTGAGCCGCGCTGCATGCGTCTCGACCTTCACATGCGGATTGAGCCGCGCGATGGCGTCGGCGGCGCTTTTCGTCTTGGCTATGCCAACGTCGGCGGTGTCGTGCAGCACCTGCCGCTGCAAATTCGACAGCGAGACCTTGTCGTCATCGATCACGCCAAGCGTGCCGACGCCGCAGGCTGCGAGATACAGAAGCGCCGGCGACCCGATGCCGCCCGCGCCCACGACCAGCACCCGCGCCGCTTTCAGGCGCTGCTGCCCCGGCCCCCCCACTTCTCGCATGACGATGTGGCGGGCGTATCGCTCCAGCTCTTCGGGAGAAAGGCTCATTGCCTGCTTTTAGTGCGGAGATGCGGCGCCGTCACGCCTTGTCGCGTTTGGCCCATCGCCCCGCCCGTGCCAGATTCCGCGGGAAGCCTTGCGCCGGGAGCATCGCATGGCCATCGGCAATCGGATCGTCTACCGGGCGCTCGGCGCGGGCCTGACCGCGCTCGCCGCGCTGCTCCCCCTCACCACTCACGCCCAGCAACCGCTCACCGAAGAACGCTGCCCGCGGATGGTGGCGCAGGACGTGCCGCGCGTCTGGCGGGCGAACCTGCGGCTCGCCGCCGTCAACCCCGGCGAGGTGCGGCTCACTTACATCGGCCATTCCACCTTCGAGATCGAAAGCGCGGCGGGCGTCCGCATCGCCACCGACTACAACGACTATGTGCGGCCGCGCGCGGTCCCGCATATCGCGACCATGAACCGCGCGCACTCCACACATTACAGCAACAATCCCGATCCCGACATCGCGCATGTGCTGCGCGGCTGGGGCACCGACAACCAGCCCGCGCGCATCGACCTCGCCTATGAGGACGTCTGGGTGCGGAATGTCCCGACCAATATCCGCGACTGGGGCGGCGGGACGATGCTGCACGGCAATTCGATCTTCGTGTTCGAGTCGGGCGGCGTCTGCATCGCGCATCTGGGGCATCTGCATCACACGCTGACACCCGCGCATTTGCAGGAGATGGGGCGCATCGACGTGGTGCTCGTGCCGGTCGACGGCTCCTTCACGCTCAATGTCGAAGGCATGGTCGAAGTGCTGCGCCAGATCAACGCGCCGCTCGCGATCCCCATGCATGTCTTCGGCGAGCACGCGCTCCAGCGCTTTCTTCAGGCGATGGGCGAAATCTACGACGCCGAACGCGCCACGTCGCCAACCCTCATCGTCTCGCGCGCTTCGCTGCCGGCGAAGCCCAAGATCGTCGTGCTGCCGGGACGTTAAACCTTAAACATCCACGCTCGCGGCGAGCGCGTTCTGCTGGATGAAGACGCGGCGAGGCTCGACCTCATCACCCATGAGCTTGGTGAAGAGGTCGTCGGCCTCGTCGCCTTCCTTGACCTTCACCTGCAACAGCGAGCGCGCGTTGATGTCGAGCGTCGTCTCCCAGAGTTGCTCCGGGTTCATCTCGCCGAGGCCTTTGTAGCGCTGCATGGTGATGCCCTTGCGGCCAACGGCGGTAACAGCCTCGAACAGGCCAACCGGGCCGTGGATCGGCGTTTCCTCGTCCTTGCGCCGCAGGATGGCGGGCGGCGTCGGACGCGGATAGGCCTCCTGCAAGGCGGGCGCATATTCGTCGAGCTTGCGCGCGTCGGCCGAGGCCAGCAGCGCGTGGTCGATATGCGCCACTTCCTTCACGCCGCGCAGCGTGCGCTCAAAGTGGAAGCCGGTGTCGTCGAAGCGGCCTTCCCAGCCCCGGTCGGTCTCGTCTTCGAGCGCGTTGAGGCGCTTCGCAATGTATTCGGCAGCAGCCGCCGCGGTCTTCGGATCGCCGACCACTTCCTGGCGCAGGATTCCGGCGATCGCCGCCTGCTCAATCACCTTGCGGTTATAGCGGCCGTGCAGCCCGTGCAGCAGGATGCGGATGGAGCGCGCCTGCTCGACGAGCTTGCGCAGGTCGCCGCTCGCCCGTTCTTGACCGTTGGAGAGTTTCAGCACGGACTCTTCCAAGCCCGCCGTCATCAGGTAATCGTCGAGGGCGCGCTCGTCCTTCAGATACTGCTCGGACTTGCCGCGCGTCACCTTATAGAGCGGTGGTTGCGCGATGTAGATGTAGCCGTGCTCGAGCAGTGCCGGGAGCTGGCGGAAGAAGAAGGTGAGCAGCAAGGTGCGGATGTGGGAGCCGTCCACATCGGCGTCCGTCATGATGATGATCTTGTGGTAGCGCAGCTTCGCGATATCGAACTCGTCGCTGATGCCCGCGCCGAGCGCCGTGATCAGCGTGCCAATTTCCTGCGAGGTGAGCATCTTGTCGATGCGCACGCGCTCGACGTTCAGAATTTTTCCGCGTAGCGGCAGCACGGCCTGGAAGCCGCGGTCGCGCGCCTGTTTCGCCGATCCGCCGGCGGAGTCGCCCTCGACGATGAAGATCTCGGATTTCGCGGGATCGCGCTCCTGGCAGTCGGCCAGCTTGCCGGGTAACGACGAGACATCGAGCGCGCCCTTGCGACGCGTCAGTTCGCGCGCCTTGCGCGCGGCTTCGCGGGCGGCGGCGGCCTCGACCACCTTGCCGACAAGGGCCTTTGCCTCCTGCGGATGCTTCTCGAGCCATTCGGAGAGCGCGTTGCTGACCACGGTTTCGACCACGGGCCGCACCTCGGACGAGACGAGCTTGTCCTTGGTCTGGCTGGAAAATTTCGGGTCGGGCATCTTTATCGACAAGACCGCGGTCATGCCCTCGCGGCAGTCTTCGCCGGAAAGATCGACCTTCTCCTTCTTGGAGAGTCCGGATGTGTCGGCGTAGCGGATCACTTCGCGCGTGAGCGCCGCTGCGAAACCTGTAAAATGCGTGCCGCGGTCGCGCTGCGGGATGTTGTTCGTAAAGCAGAGCACCGCCTCGTGATACGAGCTGTTCCACGAGATCGCCGCCTCGACCATCATCTTGTCGCGCTCGACGCGGATCACGATCGGCGCCGGAATGAGCGACTGCTTGTTGCGGTCGATATAGCGGACGAACTCCTCGACCCCGCCGTCATAGCGCATAGTGTCGGATTTCGGCTCCGGCCCGCGCTGGTCGGACAGGATGATCGTTACGCCGGAATTCAAAAAGGCGAGTTCGCGCAAACGGTGTTCGAGCGTCGCGTAGTCGAACTCCGTCTTCGTGAAAATCTCCTTGCTCGGCGTGAAGGTGACGCGCGTGCCGCGGCGGCCCTTGGCGTCTCCGGACTTCTTGAGCGCAGCTTCCGCATCGCCGTCGCGGAAACGCATGCTGTGCTCGTTGCCGTCGCGCCAGATGGTGAGGTCGAGGACGCTGGACAGCGCGTTCACAACCGAAACGCCGACGCCGTGCAGGCCGCCGGAGACCTTGTAGGAATTCTGGTTGAACTTTCCGCCGGCATGCAGCCGCGTCATGATGACTTCGGCGGCGGACACTCCCTCTTCCTTATGGATGTCGGTCGGAATGCCACGGCCGTTGTCGGTGACCGTCACCGAGCCATCGGCATTCAACGCGACGGAAATGTCGGTCGCGTGACCCGCGAGCGCCTCGTCGATCGCGTTGTCGACGACCTCGTAGACCATGTGATGCAGGCCCGAGCCGTCGTCCGTGTCGCCGATATACATGCCGGGACGCTTGCGGACGGCGTCCAGCCCTTTGAGGACCTGGATCGATTCGGCGCCGTAGTCGCCCGCGGGCGCGGGCGTCTGGGGGGTTTCGGAATCGCTCTTGGGGGCGGGCTTCGCCATCGTCTTTTGGCCTCGAATCGGGACTGGATTTCAGTCTCTTTTCTAGCCCATCGGCGCGGTCTTTTGGTGGCAAAGATTGCCGATAAAATCGAGGTTTTTCGAGGGTTTTAGGCCTGTTCCGGCGAGGCCCGTCACGGCCTCGAAACAATCCGAAATTTCGACCGTCAGGCGGCTGGCTCGACCTGCCCCGGTGTCACCCGAAAACGCTCCGCGAAGGACAGTCCGGCGAAGGCGGAATCGTCCACGCCGCTGATCCAGACCTGCGCGCCGAGACGCTGCAAGGCATCGAAGAGCGCGGCGCGGCGCTCGGCATCGAGAAAGGCCGCGACATCGTCGAGGAGAACAACGGGTGCCGCGCTATGCATCGCCGCCACAAGCCGCGCATGCGAGAGCATGACGCCGACGAGGAGCGCCTTGCGCTCGCCGGTCGACGCGCGCGCGGCGGGAATCGCCTTCTCCGCGAAGGTGACGGCGAGATCGGAAAGATGCGGGCCTTCCAGCGTCCTGCCGGCAGCGCGGTCGCGCAGCCGCGCCTCGCGCAGGTTCAGGCGATAGCGCTCCTCAATCTCGGTCGCAGGGCGTTCGCTGAGTTCGCTCTCGAGCCACCCTTCGAGCGCGAGCGTCGCCGACGGGAAATGCGAGGACGGGTCGCGCGCCGATTCAATCTCGCCCATCAGGCGGCGCACGGTTTCCGCGCGGGCGGCGGCGACCGCGATGCCAAGCTCCGCCACTTCATGCTCGACCGCATCGAGCCAGCGCGCGTCCGGCGCGGACTCCTCCAGCAGCCGGTTGCGCGAGCGCAGCGCGCGCTCGAGCGCGTTCACGCGCGTGCCGTGCGCGGAGTCGATGGCGAGCACAAGCCGGTCGAGGAAGCGGCGGCGCTCGGAGGCAGGCCCCAGAAAAAGCCCATCCATCTCGGGCACGAGCCAGATCACGCGCAAATGATCCGCAAAGGCCGTCACGGACGGCACCGGCTCGCGGTCGATGCGGCAACGGCGCGAGGGCGTGCCGTTCGCGCCGGGCGCGTCGATGCCGGTGCCGAGCTGCGCGTCGCCGAGCGCGCCGTCGACTTCCACCGCCACCGCCCATGAGCCGTCGCCTTCGGTGCTGGCGACGTCTTCGGCTGTCGCGCGACGCAGCCCGCGGCCGGGCATGAGAAACGAGATCGCTTCGAGGATGTTCGTTTTGCCCGCGCCGTTCGGCCCGAGCAGGAGCACCGGGCCGTTGCCGGTCGCGATCTCGGCGCGGCGGTAGGAGCGAAAATTCGTGAGTTGGACCCGCCGGATCGCGGCGCGAGGGCTTGCGGGCGGCAAAGCGTCGGAGCGCGTCACACTCGCATCGGCATCAGGACATAGAGCGCGCCGGAGGGCTCGCTGTCCTGGAGGAGCGTCGGCGATCCGGGATCGGCGAGCTTGAGCGTCGCCTTCTCGCCTTCGATCTGCTGCGCGATGTCGAGGAGGTAGCGGCTGTTGAACCCGATATCGATCGGCTCGGCGCCATACTCGACCTCGATCTCTTCGGTGGCGCTGCCCGAATCCGGGTTCGTAACCGAGAGCGTGAGCTTGCCGTTGCCGAGCGAGAGTTTCACCGCGCGTCCGCGCTCGCTTGAGACGGTCGAGACACGGTCGACGGCCGACGAGAACTCGCCCTTGTCGACGACCAGGATCTTGTCGTTGCCGAGCGGGATCACGCGGCCATAGTCCGGGAAGGTGCCGTCGATCAGCTTGGAGGTGAGCACCACCTTGCCGAGCGAGAAGCGGATCTTGGCGGGCGACAGCTCGATTTCGACCTCTTCGCCGGCGTCTTCGAGAAGCCGCTGCACTTCTGCAACCGTTTTCCGAGGAACAATGACGCCCGGCATTCCCGCCGCACCCTTCGGCGCCGGCAAGTCCACCTGCGCAAGGCGATGGCCGTCGGTCGCGACCGCGCGCAGCTTCTTGTCGTCGACGAGGTGAAGATAGATGCCGTTCAGATAGTAGCGCGTCTCCTCGGTCGAGATCGCGAACTGCGTCTTGTCGACAAGGCGCTTGAGATCGCCCGCCGCGAGCTTGAACCGATGCGGCAGATCGCCGGCGGCGATGTCGGGGAAATCGGTTTCAGGCAGCGTCTGGAGCGTGAAACGCGAGCGGCCGGCGCGCACCTGCACCGATCCGCGGTCGGTCCCCGACTGAAGTTCAACCTGCGAACCCTCGGGGAGCTTGCGGACAATGTCGTAGAACATATGCGCAGGCACAGTGACCGCGCTCGCCTGCTTGATCTCGGCCGGCACGGTTTCGACGATCTCGAGGTCGAGGTCGGTGGCCTTCAGTTCCAGCCCGTTTTTGCCCGCGCGCAGCAGGACATTCGCCAGAATGGGGATCGTATTGCGCCGCTCGACGACGCGATGGACATGGGCCAGCGCCCTGACGAGTTCGGCGCGCTCAAGGGTGATCTTCATGACCGCACGATCCGGGATTGGGGTGCCTTTGACCCGCGAGTGACTGTCCGGCGGGTGCCGGGCGGAAGACTTTGACAGCCTTCACCCCGGATAGGCAAGACCGGCGGGCACATTTCGCGTGCCCGCGACCGGCCGATCACTCTTGCAGAAGGCGCTTCAGGGAGTCGATTTCGTCCGCCAGCACCTTATCGCCCTGAACCAGGCCCTCAATTTTGCGAACCGCGTGAAGGACCGTGGTGTGATCACGCCCCCCGAAACGGCGACCGATTTCGGGTAGCGAACGCAAGGTGAGCGTCTTGGCCAGATACATGGCGATCTGGCGCGGACGGACTACGTTGGCCGTGCGGCGGGATGACAGGAGGTCGGCGCGCGAGACGCCATAGTGCTTCGACACCACCCGCAGGATGTCTTCCACACGGATGCGGCGCGGGTCGGCGGGCCGGATCAGATCGCGGATGACTTCGTCCGCGAGATCGACCGTCACCGGGCGGCCGCTGAACTGGTTATGGGCGAGGAGCCGGTTCACCGCCCCGTCGAGATCGCGACCGCTCTGTGTAACCTGCTGGGCGACGTGCAGAAGGACCGCGTCAGGGACCTCGAAGCTCGGATGCTGGGCTTTCAGGGCGGCGATGCGCCCTTCGAGGATGCGTTGGCGCAGTTCGGCTTCGAGCGGACCGACCTCGACCACGAGACCGGCTGCGAGCCGCGACCGTACGCGCTCTTCCAGGCTTTCCAATTCGCCCGGCGTCCGGTCGGCGGCGATCACCACCTGACGACCCGCGTCCACGAGCGCGTTCAGCGTATGGCAGAACTCCATCTGCACCTTCGGCCCTTGCAGGAACTGCAGGTCGTCGATCACGAGCACTTCGATGCCGCGCAGGGCCTCCTTGAAGGCGATGGCCGACTGGCTCTTCAGCGCCGCCACGAAGCCGTACATGAACTTCTCGGCGGTGAGATAAAGCATCCGTTTCCCGCTCGCCTCGCCCGCGGCGACGATCGCTTGCAAGAGATGCGTTTTGCCGAGGCCGACAGCGGAGTGGATGTAGAGCGGATTAAAGCGGGCGGCGGTACCGGGTTCGGCGTCGGCCACCTGACGCGCGGCGGCATGAGCCAGCGCGTTGGCACGGCCAACCAGGAACGAGCCAAAAGTGAAGCGTGCGTCGAGCGGCGATCCGCCCGAGCCCTGCAAACGGCCGGCGTCGCCGGAAATTGCCATGCGCGCCTGGAAGGGCATCGGCCGGTCGGCGCCGGGCCCTGCTCCGTCGGGGCGCGCCGGACGCGCGGGCGCGCCTGAGGTACGGGCGAGCGTCGTGCGCACCGCAATGTCGATTTTTGAGGTCTCACCGAATTCCTCACCGCAAAGTCCAAGAATGCGCGGACCATAGTGCGAATGAATCCAGTTGCGCAGGAAGCGCGTCGGCACCGAGACGCGCACGCCGTCGCTCGTCGTGCCTTCAAAGGTCATGCTGGTGAACCAGCTCAGATAAACATCTTCGCCGATTTCCGCACGCAGGCGACGGCACACGCGGTCCCATCGCAAGGCATCGTTGTCCGGCATTTCGGGCTTTGCAGCGGCCATTTCAAACTCCAATGCGGGGACCGGCGGACCGACACACCCGCGGCGCACAGATGCGCCGTGATCAAATGCAAACTGGGAAGGAACCAGGAAACGAAGCGACGCTATCCGGTCGAGCCGAAACTGGCCGCTGGCGGCCAATACTGACCAAGCCGCTTATCGCGCCGCGATGTACGCGGCCGCGCTTGCGCCGGACCAATAAGGTCCAGACGCCACAAAGAATCTGAGTGCCGTCGAATTGAATTCATAACCGCCCCGCTCATCACCGGTGTACCCGGCGATGTCCTTTTATTTGACGTCTGGTCAGTGGTCGCTTCTTACTCGTCCGCCCGTTGCCGGCCGTCCGTACAAAAACGCGAAAGCCCCTTCCACTCTACCCGCACGCACTTCTTGCAAATTACGCTACCCGCTCTGGGCTACGCTCACTCTCCGTTCTCTCGCGTTTCCCTCTTGCCGTTTCTTCTTGTTCTCACCGTCCGGAGCGCCGTCACTTCGCCGTTGTTGTGGTCACGAATTGCCTGCGCTCATCGGCGATGAGTTGCGAACTCAACCAAGCTGCTGAATGTCCGGACGCCCCGGACGCAGGAAAACGATACACCGGGACTGTAAGCGGTCAACGCTATTTGTGCCGGGAAATCCGCGCCAATCGCTGCTTGCTGACACTCCCGCGACAATTGCGGCCCGGCGGTTACATGCAACGCTATGACTCGACTTGGAGAATCCCGAGCGTGCCTTCCGCGCAACACGACAAAACCATGACATAATGGCCCTGCCAGCGGGCTTTCGCGTTTGCGGCAAAGATTCAGAAATTTGAAGTCCACGTCCGCCCTTAGCCGCCAAGCTCATGCGTACGAACGAAATTTTTTGAGAGTTTCTTCGAGTAACCCTCGCCCTCTCCGGCGAGCGTAAACGCCTAAAATCGCGCAATTGAAATTTGATGCCGCCGGCGACAAAGATTCCCGGATCGCAAGATGCCAAAACGAAAAAATCCGGCCGCGAGGCCGGATTTTTTGTTCCGAACGCGCGCCGGAGCGCGCGAAAACAGAAATCAGGTGTCAGCCAGCGAGTGCACGCACACGCTTGGCGAGCCGAGCGACCTTGCGGGACGCGGTATTGCGGTGGAGCACGCCCTTTTGCGCGGCACGCATGATCTTCGGCTCGGCAACGGTGAGTGCGTCGGCCGCCTTCTTGGCGTCGCCGGCGGAGAGCGCGAGCTCGACCTCGCGCAGATAGGTGCGCATGTTGGTGCGGCGCGACTTGTTCGCTTCGCTGCGGCGCGCGATGACGCGCGTTGCCTTCTTCGCGGATTTCGTATTCGCCATGCTCGTTCGATCCGATCACGGCAGCCGCGATCTTTGCCGCAAGCCGCCAACGCTGTTGCTAGAAAGTACGCCGCGGCAAGGGCCGCGGCGATTGGCGGGACCATACTCGCGGCCCCCAAGGCCGTCAACGCTGCAAAAGCCCCACTGCCTCGGGCATTATCCGTGCGTGAAGCCGGGCTTTCGCTTGTCGATGAAGGCCGCCATGCCTTCCTTCTGGTCGGGCAGTCCATATTGCGAGTGGAAGAGCCGCCGCTCGAAACGGATGCCTTCCGAGAGCGCCGTCTCATAGGCGCGGTTGATCGACTCCTTCGCCATCATGGCGACCGGGAGAGACATGCCGGCGATCGTCTCCGCGACCTTCATAGCCTCGGCCTGCAAGTCGGCGAGCGGTACGACGCGCGAAACGAGACCGACGCGCTCGGCTTCCACCGCGCCCATGTTGCGGCCGGTGAGGATCATGTCCATCGCCTTCGACTTCCCGACTTCCCGCACGAGCCGCTGCGTGCCGCCCGCGCCGGGCATCACGCCGAGCTTGATCTCGGGCTGGCCGAACTGGGCGTTGTCCGCGGCGATGATAATGTCGCACATCATCGCGATCTCGCAGCCGCCGCCGAGCGCGAAGCCCGCAACGGCGGCTACCGCCGGCTTGCGGGCACGCGAAAGCCGCTCCCAGGCGGCGATGAAGTCGTCGAGATAGACGCCTGGATAAGTGAAGCTCTGCATCTCCTTGATGTCGGCGCCGGCGGCAAACGCCTTCTCGGAGCCGGTGAGCAGGATGCAGCCAATGTTCCTGTCCTTGTCGAAGGCTTCGACCGCCGCTGACAGCTCGTTCATGAGCGCGGCATTCAGCGCATTCAGCGCGTTCGGGCGATTGAGCGTGATCTTGCCGACGCGACCGACCGTCTCGACGATGATGTTCTCATAAGCCATCGCGGCTCTCCTTTTCGGGATCATGCTCGATCAACGCTGGCAGACGGGACAATAGAAGGTGGAGCGGCCGACTTGCACGATGCGGCGGATCTTGCCGCCGTCGCGGCGCTGGCAGGCTTTCCCTTCCCGGTCATAGACCCGGAAGGTGTGCTGGAACATGCCGAGTTCGCCCTCGGGCTGGCGGTGATCGCGCAGCGTCGAGCCGCCGGCCACAATCGCCTCGTTCAGCACCGCCTTGATGCTTTCGACCAACGCCTCGGCGCGCTCGTTCGGCCTGTCCTTGCGGTCAGCGATGGTGGAGGCCATGCGCTTCGGCGAGAGCCTGGCGCGATAGAGCGCCTCGCAGACATAAATGTTGCCGAGTCCGGCCACCACGCGCTGGTCGGACAGCGCGGCCTTCAGGCTCGTGCGCTTGCCGGCGCAGGCGGCGGCTAACAGCTCGGCATTGAATTCGTTGCCCAAGGGCTCGGGGCCGATGCCGCGCATCATCTTGTCTTCGGCAAGCCCCGTGCGCGGGATCAGGGTCATGAAACCGAAACGGCGGGGGTCGTTGAAGGTGACGGTCGCGCCCGACGACATATGAAAGACAACGTGGTCGTGGGTCGCCTCTTCATTGCGCGGGTGATGAAATTCGCCGACGGCATCCTCGCCGCCGTTGCGCGCGATACGGAAGGAGCCCGACATGCCGAGATGCATGACGAGCACGTCGCCCGACGACAGGTCCGCCAGCAGATATTTCGCGCGGCGGCCGAGGCCCGTGACGGTCTGATCCTTGAGGCGAGCCGCGAAGTCCTTCGGGAACGGAAAGCGCAGGTCGGGGCGACGCGCCTCGACCTTCCGAAAGCGCGCGCCCTCCATGACGGGCGCGAGGCCCCGGCGAACGGTTTCAACCTCGGGCAGTTCAGGCATTCACTCTCTCGCAAGCTCGTTCAGGCGCGGTCATAGCGCCGCTCCGGCCCGCGCGCTATGGTCCAAACCATGGCCCAGCATACCCATTTCGGCTTTCAGGACGTGCCGCTCGACGACAAGCAGCGGATGGTGGACGGCGTGTTCCATTCGGTGGCGCGGCGCTACGACCTGATGAACGACCTGATGTCCGGCGGCATGCACCGGGCATGGAAGGACGCGCTCGTCTCCAAGCTCCGGCCGCCGAAGGGCGACCGGCCGTGGAAGCTGCTCGACGTCGCGGGCGGCACCGGCGACATTTCCTTCCGCGCGCTGAAGGCGGGCGGCGCGGGCGCGCATGCGACGGTCTCCGACATCAATGCCGACATGCTCGCGGTCGGGCGCGAGCGGGCGGACGAGAAGTTTTTCGCGGGCCAGGTCGAATTCACCGAGGCCAATGCCGAGGCGCTGCCCTTCCCGAGTAAGCAGTTCGATGCCGTCACCATCGCTTTCGGCATCCGCAATGTGCCCCGCATTCCGGTAGCGCTCGGCGAGATTTACCGCGTGCTGAAAACCGGCGGGCGCTTCCTGTGCCTTGAATTCTCGCAGGCCGATGTGCCGATGCTCGAAGATCTTTACGAGGCCTACTCCTTCCGCGTGATCCCGGAGCTTGGCCGTGCCGTGACCGGGGACGCGGAGTCCTACCGCTATCTCGTGGAGTCGATCCGCAAATTCCCGAGCCGTGAGGCCTTCGCCGGCATGATCCGCGACGCGGGCTTCGCGCGCGTCGCGGCCACGCCGCTGTCGGGCGGCATCGTCGCCATCCATTCCGGCTGGCGGCTCTGAGGCGCGCGTGATCGCCGCAATCGTCCATCTCTCGCGCCTCGGCCGCGCCGGCTTTGTGCTCGCACGCGAGGGCGTGCTGGCGCTCGTCGAAGAAGACGCGCTGCCGCCGGGCCCTCGCGCGGTCGTGCGCTTCGGGCGTATGATCGAGCGCCGCAACGCCGGTTCGGGCGCCTCGCGGCTGGCCACGGCGCTCACGCGGCTCGGGCCGCCTTATGTGAAGCTCGGACAATTCCTCGCCACACGCCCTGATGTCGTGGGTGCCGCGATCGCGGCCGACCTTGAAGCGCTGCAAGACAAGATGCCGCCCTTTCCGCAGGCACAGGCCGAAGCCGTGATCCGCGACTCCTTCGGCAAGACCGTGAGCGAGCTGTTCACGGAGTTCGGCCCGCCCGTGGCCGCGGCCTCGATCGCGCAGGTGCATCGCGCGACGGTCGCAACACCCGGCGGCCCGCGCGATGTCGCGGTGAAGGTGCTTCGTCCCGGCATCGAGCATCGCTTCCAGCGCGACCTCGCCTCTTTCTTTTACATCGCGCGGCTCGCGGAGCGGCAGTCGGCGGAAGCGCGCCGGTTGCGGCTGGTCGCGACGGTCGACACGCTGGCGCGCTCCGTCACCATGGAGACGGACCTGCGGCTGGAGGCCGCCGCCTATTCGGAATTGGCTGAGAACACCAAGGACGACCCGGATTTCCGGGTGCCGAAAACCGACTGGGAGCGCACGGCGCGGCGCGTGCTCACGACCGAATGGGTTGGCGGCATTCCGCTGAACGATCGCGCACGGCTCGCGGCGGCAGGATTCGATCTCGTGCGGCTCGGACGCGTTCTGATCCAGACCTTCCTGCGCCAGGCGATCGTCGACGGCTTCTTTCACGCGGATCTCCATCCGGGCAACGTGTTCGTGGACCCCGACGGACGGCTCGTCGCGGTCGATTGCGGCATCATGGGCCGCCTCGGGCTCAAGGAGCGGCGCTTCCTCGCCGAGATCCTCTACGGCTTCATTACGAAAAACTGGCAGCGCACCGCCGAGATTCATTTCGAGGCCGGTTACGTCCCCGCGCATCATTCGGTCGAGGACTTCGCGCAGGCGATCCGCGCCATCGGCGAGCCGATCCACGACCGGCCGGCGGACGAAATCTCGATGGCGAAGCTGCTGACGCTGCTCTTTGAGGTGACGGCGCTCTTCGACATGCGCACGCGGCCCGAACTCCTGCTGCTGCAAAAGACGATGGTGGTGGTAGAAGGCGTCGCACGCTCGCTCGATCCGAAGCTCGATATGTGGACCACCGCCGAGCCCGTGGTGCGCGAATGGATCGAACGCAATCTCGGGCCGGTCGGACGCATCGAGGAGGCGGCGAGCGAACTCGGCGGCCTCGGCAAGCTTCTCGGCAATGCGCCGTCGATGCTTGCGCGCGCGGCGGGTACGATGGAGCGCTTCGACGAGCAGACGCGCGACGGTCTCGTGCTCGCGCCCGAAACGGTGGAAGCCATCGGCCGCGCCGAAGGACGCCGCTGGCGCTGGGCAACGGTCGCGCTCTGGGTGATCGCGGGGATTCTCCTGATCTGGCTCCTGCGCTGATTCAATCCGTTCGTCCCCGCGAAAGCGGGAACCCAGCACTGGATTCCCGCTTGCGCGGGAATGAGCGGAATTTTCTTATTGATTAGGCCAACGTTACGCGGCCCGGTTTGACGTTTGCGGCGCCAGGCACGCCGTCCCTTTTTCCTTCCCCCAAAAGGGAAATGGAGCGCCGGGAGGCGCCGAGGTGCTTGCGAGGCACCTCGCGGAGCTTGCGAGGCTCCGCGGAACGCCGGCGAGGCGTTCCGCCTCTCCGGCGAAGAGAGGCGGCGCCTCCGGGCGCTCCATCCTTTGCGAGCCTGAACCACTGCAGCGCTCAGCCCTCGCAATAGTATCTAGGAATTAAGTCCTTTACGAAAACTTGTCAAGCCCGTCCCGATGACAAGGCTCCACGCGGGCCGGGACTGTTGGCGATCGCGGGCGACGGTCCCGGATAACGCGCTGTCGCGCGTTTCCGGGACGACCGGGAAAACGCTAACCACACCGGCACTGGCGCATTGGCTTGTGGTTGCATAAATTGTACAGTGAAGTTCCGATAATTAGCCGACAGGCCAAAAGCCCATGGCGTTAGAGACCAAGCGCATCCTGCTCGTGATCGGTGGCGGCATTGCCGCCTACAAGAGCCTCGAGCTGATCCGCCGCCTGAAGGATCGCGGGGTGAAGGTGCGCGTGGTGATGACGCGCGCCGCGCAGGAGTTCATCACGCCGCTCGCCGCGGGTGCGATCGCGGGCGAGCGCGCCTACACGGACCTCTTCGACGCCAGCACCGAATTCGACGTCGGGCACATCCGGCTTGCGCGCGACACGGACCTCGTGCTCGTCGCGCCCGCGACCGCCGACCTGATGGCCAAGATGGCCGGCGGACACGCCGACGACCTTGCCTCGACCGCTTTACTCGCTACCGACAAGCCGGTGCTGCTCGCGCCCGCCATGAACCCGCAGATGTGGTCGCACCCGGCGACGCAGCGCAATCTCGCGCAGCTTGTCGCGGACGGCGCACACACGGTCGGCCCCAACGAAGGCGAGATGGCCGAGCGCGGCGAGCGCGGCTTCGGCCGCATGGCCGAGCCCGACCAGATCGTGTCGGCGGTCGAAGGATTGTTCGTTGGACTCCCGCAGGCGAAATTGCTCAAGGGCCGCCGCGTGCTTGTCACTTCGGGTCCGACGCGCGAGCCGATCGATCCGGTGCGCTACATCTCCAATCACTCCTCCGGCCGGCAGGGCCACGCGCTCGCGCAAGCGGCGGCGGCGGCAGGCGCCGATGTCGTTCTCATTTCAGGTCCGGTCGATATCGCTGACCCGCGCGGCGTGAAGACGCTGCATGTCGAGAGCGCGCGCGAGATGCTGAACGCCGCCGAGCAGTCGCTGCCGGTCGATGTCGCGATCTTTGCGGCGGCCGTGGCGGACTGGCGCGTCGCGGAGCAGGCAAAAGAGAAACTCAAGAAGACCAACGGCAAGTCCTCGATCGACCTCGTCGAGAACCCGGACATTCTCGCGACGATCGCGCGCCACAAGCAGCGCCCGCGGCTCGTGATCGGCTTTGCCGCCGAAACCGAGAAGCTGCTCGATAACGCCCGCGCTAAATTAAAATCCAAAGGCTGCGACTGGATCGTCGCGAATGATGTCTCGCCCGAGACCGGCGTCTTCGGCGGCGCGCGCAATACGGTGCATCTTGTCACCGCAAACGGCGTCGAGGACTGGCCCTTGCTGAGCAAGGAAGCGGTCGCGAGCGGCCTTGTGCAAAAGATCGCCGACACGCTGAATGGAATGCCCGCGTGAGCAAACTTTCTGTCTCCTTCGTGCAGATGCCGCATGCCGCGGGCCTCCCGGCGCCCGCTTACGCAACTGCGGACGCAGCCGGCATGGATCTTTCGGCCGCCGTCGAAGACGGCGCGCCGGTCACGCTCGCACCCGGTGAGCGCGGAGCAATTCCAACCGGCATCCAGCTCGCGATCCCCGCAGGCTTTGAGGGCCAGGTGCGCCCGCGCTCGGGCCTCGCGCTCAAGAACGCGGTTACGGTGCTGAACGCGCCCGGCACCATCGACGCGGACTATCGCGGCGAGGTGAAGGTGATCCTCGTTAATCTCGGCACCGAGCCGTTTGAAATCACGCGCGGCATGCGCATCGCGCAGCTCATCTTCGCGCCGGTCGTGCACGCAGCGCTCACTCAAACTTCGTCACTCGACGAGACCCAGCGCGGCGAAGGCGGATTCGGCTCGACCGGCACCGGCCGGCAGGCAGCGGGATAAGAGACATATGGCGCGTCTTTCGGAAAAGAGCCTCCTCGCCATTGCCGCCGTCGTGGATGTGGCGCTGCATGCGCGCGGGCAGCCGGTTGCAGCGAAGTCGCTCGCCGAACGCCACGGCCTGCCGCCGCGGCATCTGGAGCCCGTGCTCCAGGCGCTCGTTCATGCGGGGATCCTGAAAGGCGTGCGCGGGCCGCGCGGCGGCTACGAGCTCGCGCGCGAGCGGCGGCGGATTTCCGTCGCAGAGATCGTCGGGATCGCGGAAATCGCCGAAGAGGACATCAAGCGGAAGGTCCCGCCGCTCGTGAACAAGGTGATCGCGCCGGCCGTCGCCGAGGCCGAGAAGAGCTTCGAGCACGCGCTCGGCAACGTCACGATCGACAAGCTTTGCCAGAACGCCGAGAAGTCCGGCCTGACCGAGCCGGCTTACGGCCCCGATTTCAACATCTGAAATCTGGTATTCTTGTTCAAAATCGACTTTTGTCCGTGGATATCGTAGCATTCCGCGGAATGCCGCCTAAATCGAAGAGCCATCGAAGGAGCCGTCCATGAGCGAAGCCCTGCGCAAGGTGAAACCGGCGGCAAGCCCCGCAAGACAGCCGGGACGCGGGCGCGTCTTCGACTCCATCACCGACACGATCGGCGACACGCCGCTGGTGCGACTGAACCGGATGCCGGAAGCGCGCGGGGTGAAGGCCACGATCCTCGCCAAGCTCGAATTCTTCAATCCGATCGGCTCGGTGAAGGACCGGATCGGCGTCTCGATGATCGACGCCGCGGAAGCCGCCGGCGCACTCGACAAGGACACGGTGCTGGTCGAGCCGACCTCGGGCAATACGGGCATTGCGCTGGCGTTTGTCGCCGCGGCGCGCGGCTACCGGCTGATCCTCGTGATGCCGGAGTCGATGTCGATCGAGCGGCGAAAGATGCTGGCGCTCCTCGGCGCGGAACTCGTCCTTACCGATCCGGCCAAGGGCATGCGGGGTGCGGTCGCCCGCGCCGAAGAGATCATGCAGGGGCTGCCCAAGGCGATCATGCCGCAGCAGTTCAAGAACGTCGCCAACCCGGACATCCACCGCCGGACCACGGCGGAAGAGATCTGGAACGACACCGGCGGCGCGGTCGACGCCGTGGTTTCAGGCGTCGGCACCGGCGGCACGATCACCGGCGTCGGCCAGGTTTTGAAACCCCGCAAGGCCTCGCTCCGCATGGTCGCGGTCGAGCCGGAGGACAGCCCCGTTCTGTCCGGCGGCCAGCCCGGCCCACACAAGATTCAGGGCATCGGCGCGGGTTTCGTGCCGGAAGTCCTCGACCGCTCGGTGGTGGATGAAGTCATCACCGTCGGCAATCAGACGGCCTTCGACACCGCACGCGAAGTGGCGCGGCTGGAGGGCATTCCGGTCGGCATTTCCTCTGGCGCGGCCATCGCCGCCGCCCTCGAACTCGGCGCGCGGCCCGAATACGCGGGAAAGACCATCGTGGTGATCGTGCCTTCGTTCGCGGAGCGCTATCTCTCCACTGCTTTGTTCGAAGGGCTCTGACCGAATCAATTGGCGCGACTTTCCGTCGTTAACAACTCGTTAACGATCAAGCGTGTGCGTTAATTCGCGCACGCTTTTTTCTTATCGTGCTCTTTCCGCTTCTGCCTTGACTCCGCTCGGGGTTAGATTCTCCCGGTCGATTCGGGCGACTGGGGGCATTGGCGAAGGCCCTCGCAGTGGATGGCGGAATGCTTGAGCGGGGCAAGCGGAGGGGCGGAGCATTGCGCGCATGCTTGCGCCAAATCCCCGCCACCCTCCCCTTTGCGATCGCTGCGACCCCCGCTACCGCCCAGACCATGTTCGAGCAGATGGCGCAGGGTGTCTCCGGCATGCGCCAGCACGAATTCGTCACGCTCGCGATCCTGATCGGCATTCTCGTCTTCGCCGCCACCATCGCCGTCATTCTCGTCCGCACCCGCACCACGAACCAGCAGAAGCTCGCAAGCGCGCAAGCCGAGATCGCGCTCCTGCGCGACGAAGCCGACCGCGCCATTTCGCTCATGCTCGCCGAACCGCAGGTGGTCGTGGTGTGGCGCGACCCAAAGACCGACCCGGAAATTATCGGCGACGCCGCTTCGCTGACCGGCGCGCAGGCGACACGACGGCTGCTCGCCTTCGGCACCTGGCTTGAGCCGGTGCCCGCGCGCGCGATCGAGCAGGCGGTGGACCGGCTGCGGCGGCGGGGCGAAAGCTTCGCGATGACGCTGGCCACTTCGCGCAACCGGCACATCGAAGCCGAAGGCCGTCCGATCGGAGGCGCGGCCGTCCTGCGGCTGCGCGACGTCACCGGCTCGAAACTGGAACTTGTCTCGCTCACCGAGCGGCATGAACGGCTGGAGCGCGACTTCGCCGAGCTGCGCGACCTGCTTGACGCCGCGCCCACGCCGATCTGGCTGCGCGACAACGACGGCAAGATCGCGTTTGCAAACCGCGCCTATGCGCGCGCGGTCGAAGCTACTGACCCCGCCGACGCGGTGACGCGCGGACTTGAACTCCTGGACAGCAGCGCGCGCGGCGAGGCGGCGCGCATGCGCGGCGACGGGCAGCCCTACGAGAAGCGCGTCCCGGCGGTCGTCGCGGGCGAGCGGCGCGTGCTCGATGTCTTCGAGCTTGGCCGCGAAAAGGGCTCGGCCGGCATCGGCATCGATGCGACCGAGGCCGAACGCATGCGCTCGGAGCTCAAGCGCGCGATCGACGCGCACCGCCGCACACTCGACCAGCTCGCCACCGCCGTCGTGATCTTCGGCCCCGACGAGCGGCTGGTCTTTTGCAACGACGCCTATGTGAAACTCTTCGATCTCGACGCCGCCTTCCTCGACGAGCACCCGACCGATTCCGCAATCCTCGACCAGCTGCGCGCCGACCGTAAACTGCCCGAACAGGCCGACTTCCGTGCCTGGAAGTCGCAACTGCACGAAGCCTATCGGTCGCCGGAAGCGCGCGAGACCTGGTGGTACCTGCCGGGCGGCCGGACGCTCCGGGTCGTCACGACGGCGAACCCCGAGGGCGGCGTCACGTACATCTATGACGACATCAGCGAGCGCATCGCGCTCGAGAGCCGCTTCAACGCACTGATCCGCGCGCAGGGCGAGACGCTCGATGCGCTCGCGGAAGCGGTCGCCGTGTTCGGGAGCGACGGGCGGCTCAAGCTCTTCAACCCCGCCTTCGCCGAGCTCTGGGAGCTGTCGACGAAAGACCTCGCCGAACATCCGCATGTCGAGAAGGTCGGCGCGTGGTGCCGCACGGCGATGCGCGACGGGGCCGCAACCTGGCACACCTTGCAGCTCGCGGTGACGGCCATGGGCGCGCGGCATCCGCTGGCGCGGCGCGTCGAATTCACCGACGGGCGCGTGCTCGACTGCGCGGCCGTGCCACTGCCGGACGGCGGCACGCTCGTCACCTTCCGCGATGTCTCCGACAGCGCGCAGGTCGAGCGGGCGCTGAAGGAGCGGAACGAGGCGCTCGAGGCCGCCGACTCGCTGAAGAACGCTTTCGTGGGTCACGTTTCCTATGAGTTGCGTTCGCCGCTCACCAACATCATCGGCTTCGCGGAGCTCCTGAAAGAGCCGCAGACCGGCGCGCTCAACGACAAGCAGCGCGAATATATTGCGCACATCAACGATTCCAGCGTGACGCTGCTCGCGCTCATCAACGACATCCTCGATCTTGCGACCATCGACGCGGGCGCGATGCAGCTCGATCTCGGCGAGGTGGACATCCGCGCGGCGGTCGAGTCCGCGGTCGAGGGCGTGCGCGACCGGCTGCGGGAGCGCGGCGTGCGGCTCTCGGTCCGGCTGCCGAAGGACGCCGGGCGCTTTGTCGCGGACGACAAGCGGGTCCGGCAGGTCCTGTTCAACCTGCTCTCCAACGCCGCCGGATTCTCGCCGCAAGGCGAAACCGTGACGCTGTCGGTGGAGCGGCAGCGCGACGCCATCGCGTTCAAGATCGGCGACCACGGACCCGGCATTCCGGCGGAACTCAAGGAGCGCATTTTCGGCCGATTTGAGAGCCACACGCTCGGCTCACAACATCGCGGTGCGGGCCTCGGGCTCTCCATTGTCCGCTCGCTCATGGAATTGCACGGCGGCAGCATTGCCATCGACTCCGAGCCCGGAAAGGGTACGCTTGTGACCTGCGTTTTCCCGATCCATGCGGCTGCCGGAACGCAGGCCGCCGAGTAGCCGTGCCGATGCAGAGCGACAAAGGCCCGCGCACGACCTGGGACATCGAACTGCCCGACGTCAATGCCACCGAGCATCTGGCGATGGACCTCGCGGCGTCGATCGGACCCGGCGACCTGGTTACGCTCTCAGGCGATCTCGGCGCGGGCAAGACGACACTCGCGCGCGCGATCCTGCGCTATGTCGCGGGCGACGCCGAACTCGCGGTGCCGAGTCCGACCTTCACCATGATGCAGGTCTACCAGCTCCCGCTGATGACGGTCGTGCATTCGGACCTCTACCGCGTCAACACCGTTGCCGAACTCTCCGAACTTGGCTGGGACGAGGCGGGCGACAACGCCGCCGTCATCGTCGAATGGCCCGACCGCGCGGGCTCGCTGTTGCAATCCGACCGGCTCGACGTCGCGCTCAATCTTGCGCCGGGCCTTGGTCCGTCGCATCGTGTCGTGCGGCTCACGGGGTATGGCGCATGGGCGGCGCGGCTCAATCAGCTACGCGCCGCGCGATCGCTCCTCGACGCCGCCGGGCTCGGCTCGGCGCTGCGCACGCATATGCAGGGCGACGCATCGACGCGCGCCTATGAGCGGCTGTATCTCAACGAAGGCACGGCCATCCTGATGAAGGTGCCGAAGACGGGTGCAGAGCCGACCCTCTCCCACGGGCGGACCTACAGTTCGATCGCGCACCTCGCCGACAATGTCCGGCCCTTCGCCGCGCTCGATCGGGGCCTGCGCGAACGCGGCTTCAGCGCGCCGGAGATTTACGCCGCCGATCACGAAAACGGCCTGCTGATCCTCGAAGATCTCGGACAGGACCGCTTTGTGGCCGGCGATCTGCCCGCGCCGATCGAGCAGCGCTACGCGGCGGCGATCGATCTTCTGATCGCGCTTCACAGTTTCGATCTTCCCGACACGCTGACGGTGGCGCCGCGGATCGAGCACAAGATGCCGATCTACGACATCGACGCCTATCTCGCCGAGGTGGAGCTACTGTTCGACTGGTACCTGCCGTTCCGCGGCGCCAATCTGCGCGACGCGGCTTCGCGCGAAACCTTTCTCACACTCTGGCGCTACGCGCTCGCCGACATCATCCCCGAGCCGAAGACCTGGGTGCTGCGCGACTTCCACTCGCCGAACCTCTTGTGGCTCTCGCAGCGGCAGGGCATTGCGCGCGTGGGGCTGCTCGACTTCCAGGACGCGGTGATGGGCTCGCCGGCCTATGACGTCGCCGCGCTCCTGATGGATGCGCGCGTCGATGTGTCGGAAGAACTCGAGATCAAGCTCTTGTCGCGCTACGCATTGGGGCGCAAGGCGCGCGATCCCGCTTTTGAGCCCGCGAAGTTTGCCGCGCGCTACATGACGCTCGGCGCGCAGCGATCGACGAAAATTCTCGGCATTTTCGCGCGGCTCGACCGGCGCGACCGCAAGCCCGCCTATCTCCAGCACATGCCGCGCGTGTGGCGTTATCTCATGGGCGCCTTCGCACATCCGGTGCTCGCGGATCTCAAGGCGTGGTACGCGGCCAATGTCCCCCCGCCGATCATGCCGGAGGCCATCGCCGCCGTCGCCGAAGCGCTTGCGCTCGATGCGGCGGAAGAGGAAATTCCCGGCGAGCCCGACGCGGCCCCCGAGGACCCTCACCCCGAAGCCGAAGTCGCTGACGGCCTGCCGACCGAAAACCCCGTCCCCAGTTCCGAAAGCTCCCAGCAACCGTGACCGCGCTTCGCGACCCCTCGATGCCCGCCAGCGCCATGGTGCTCGCGGCCGGCCTCGGCACAAGGATGCGGCAGTTGTCGAAGCAACTGCCGAAGCCGCTTGTGCGGGTGCAGAAGCGCGCGCTGATCGACCATGTGCTCGACCGGCTGGCGCATGCCGGCGTCGCGCAGGCGGTGGTCAACGTCCATTATTTCGCGGACCTGATCGAAGAACACCTGAAGCCCCGGCAACGGCCGCGCATCTCGCTCTCGGACGAGCGCGAGCGGCTGCTCGGCACCGGCGGCGGGATCGCCAAGGCGCTGCCGGTGCTCGGCCATGCGCCGTTTCTGCTCGTGAATTCCGACAGCCTGTGGATCGAGTCGGCGACCGCGAACCTCGTGCGACTCGCGAAATTCTTCGACCGGCAGCGGATGGACGCCGCACTCCTGCTCACGGCCACCGACGAGGCGCTGGGCTATGAGGGCCGCGGCGACTATTCGATCGGGGCGGACGGTCGTTTAAGCCGCCGTGGCGAGCGCGGCACCGCGCCTTGTGTCTATATGGGCGTTGCGATTCTCTCGCCTACCCTGTTCGATGGCGCGCCGCGCGGCGCGTTCGGCCTCGGCGAGTTGTTCAACCGGGCCGAGAAGGCCGGCCGGCTCATGGGGATCAGGCTCGAGGGGAAATTCCTGCATGTCGGCACGCCCGAGGCGATCAAGGAAGCGGAGGCGGCGATCCGGCACGCGGGCGGCTGAGGCATGAGCACGCCGCGCGTCTTCACGATCCCTTCGTCGGCGCCGTTTCTCTCCACGCTCGCGAAGGCGCTCCTCGACGGCGAACTCATCGACGGCTTCGCGCCGCGCCACGCCCCGCTCGCGCTGGCCGGCGTCACCGTCTATCTGCCGACGCGGCGCGCGAGCCGCGCTTTCGCGGAAGCAATCCTCGATGCGCTCGGCGCGGACGCCGCACTCCTGCCGCGCATCGTGCCGCTCGGCGACGCGGACGAGGACGCGCTCGCTTTCGCCGAGTCTGTCTCGCTCCCCGAGCGGCCGACGCCGATCTCGCCGACCGCGCGGCGGTTGGTGCTCTCGAAGATTGTCCGTGACTTTGCGTTGATGAAGAAAGAGCTCGGCGAGCCGACGCTCTCCACCTCACCGTCCGCCGCGCTCCAGCTTGCCGACGAATTGGCCAGGCTCTTTGACGACCTGACCATTGCGGGGATCGACCCAAAGTCACTCAGTGACGCAGCCTTTATTCCCGAAACATTGGACAAGCATTGGCAGGACTCGCTCGTCTTCGTGAAGCACGTCTATCCTGCCTGGCAACGGCACCTGACAGATAACGGTCTCGCCGACCCAACGGCATGGCGCGATCGCCTGCTGACGCGCGAGGCGGCACGGCTGGAAGCAGGCGGCGGCGGGCCGGTGATCGCCGCGGGCTCGACCGGCACCATTCCGGCGGTCGCCAACCTGATCGCCGCGATCGCGCGGCGGCCGGATGGCGCGGTCGTCCTGCCCGGCCTCGACCAGCGGCTCGACGAGGCATCGTTCTCGCTGATCGAAGACGGCACGCCGGACAACGATCCGTCCTTCGGCCACCCGCAATTCGGGTTGAAGCGGCTGATCAAGCGCATCGGCATCGCGCGCGGCGATGCAGTTCCGCTCGGGGGTGCGATTGAGAGCGAGCGTGAAACCTTGCTTTCGGAAGCGTTCCGCCCCGCCGCGACAACCGACCGCTGGCGCGAACGAGGGACGGCGTTCGACCGGCAGGCGGAGCAGGCGCTTGCGGGTCTTTCGCTGATCGAAGCGGCCGATCCGCGCGAAGAGGCGCTCGCACTCGCGGTTGCGCTCCGCGAAACGATGGAAACGCAAGGTGCCATGGCGGCGCTCGTCACGCCCGACCGCGCGCTCGCGCGGCGCGTGGCGGCCGAGCTTCGGCGCTGGGCGATCGAAGTCGATGACTCAGGCGGCATGGCGCTCGCGGACAGCGACGCGGGACGCCTTGCCCGGCTCGCGGTCACGGTTGCCGCCGAAGACTTCGCGCCCGTGCCGCTGATCGCGTTATTGCGTCACCCGCTCGCAGGCTTTTCGCCGCGCGCCGCCGACGCGCTTGAACTCGCCGTCCTGCGCGGGCCGCGTCCGGCGGCGGGCGCCGACGGGCTGCAGCGCGCGATTGCGGATACACGGGCGCTTGCCGCCGGCGGCGCGCTGCACCGGCGCGACGCCCGCTCAAAGCTCAGTGACGACGATTGGCAACGCGCGGAGGTCCTGGCAGCGCAGGTCGCGAAGGCGCTCTCGCCGTTCGTCGCGCTCCTCGAGCGCCGCGCGCATCCGTTCGGCGACCTGATTGCCGCCCATCGTGCGGTGTTGGTGAATCTCGGCGCCGATCTCGCCGCCTTTGAGCCCGCCGACCTGCGCGCGTTGGCGCAGGCTTTCGAGCGGTTCGGGGAAGCGGCGCGCGAGGCGCCGCCGCTGACGCTCACTGAGTATGCCGACGCCTTCTCGCAGTTGCTGGCGGGCGAGCCGCCGGTGCGGCCCGCCTTCGACCGCGGCGCGCGCATCCGCATTCTCGGCCCGCTGGAAGCGCGCCTGTTAGAGGCCGATCTCGTGCTGCTCGGCGGGCTCAATGAGGGCACATGGCCGCCCGAGACGCGCTCGGACGCCTGGCTCAACCGTCCGATGCGCAAGGCGTTAGCGCTTGACCTGCCGGAACGGCGCATCGGTCTTGCCGCGCACGACTTCGCCCAGGCGATGAGCTCGCGCTGTGTCGTCGTCTCGCGCGCCAGGAAACAGGACGGCGTCGAGACCGTCGCCTCGCGTTTTCTCCAGCGTATCGCGGCGGTCGCGCCGGACTCCGTGCGGACCAGCGCGCGAGAACGCGGTGCGCGCTATCTCGATCTTGCACGCGCACTCGAACAGACCGAAGCCGTGAAGGCTATCGAGCGACCGGCGCCGACCCCGCCCGCAGAGGTTCGGCCAAACCGGCTGAGCGTCACCGAGATCGAGACGCTCATCCGCGATCCCTATTCGATCTATGCGCGTCACGTACTCAAGCTCGATCCGCTCGAGGACATCGACGCCGACCCGGGCGCCGCCGAGCGCGGTTCGGTGCTGCACGAAGCTTTCGCCGCTTTCGCCAAGGCCGCGCCGGGATCGCTGCCGGCCGACGCACTCGACAAGCTGATGGCCGCGGGGCGCGACGCCTTCGCGCAGATCGAGGACTATCCCGGCCTGCGCGCGATCTGGTGGCCGCGCTTCGTGCGCGCCGCCGAGTGGCGGGCGCGCGAGGAAGAAATGTTGCGCGTGGAAGTCGAGCGCGTATTTGCGGAGGTCGGCGGCGCGGTCGAGTTCGACGCGGGCGGCCGTACCTTCCGCCTCACCGCGCGCGCCGACCGGATCGACCGGCAGCGGGACGGCCGCGTCGCGGTCATGGACTACAAGACCGGCACGCCGCCAGGCCTGCGCGAGACAATCATCGGGCTCGCACCGCAACTGCCGCTCGAGGCGGCGATCGCCAAGGCCGGCGGCTTTGCCGAGATCAAAGATGTCGCAGGTATCGCAGGCATTCTCATTCTGGCGCTCGCGGGCGGCCAGCCGCCCGGACGGCGTATCGCCTTCGATCCCGCCACCGCCACGCAAAAGGCAAAGGCGGCCGCCGACGCGCTCCAGATCAAGACGTATGACGATCTGGCGGATGTCGCGCGGACGCGTGTCGAGACGCTGATCCGCGCCTTCGCGGACACTGCCACGCCCTATCATTCGATCCCGCGTCCGAAATGGCGCGGGCGCTTCGGGCAATACGATCACCTGGCGCGCATCAAGGAGTGGTCGGCGAACGAAGAGGGGCTGGAATGAACGCCGAGCTCAAGGTCCCTGCCGAGACGCTCGCAAAACAGGCGCTCGTGTCCGATCCGGACGTGTCGGCGTGGGTGTCGGCGAACGCGGGCGCGGGCAAGACCACCGTGCTCGTCCGACGCGTAATCCGCCTGCTGCTCGCGGGCAATCCGCCTGCGAGAATTCTGTGCCTCACCTTCACCAAGGCCGCTGCGGCCAACATGGCCAACAAGGTGCTCGACACGCTGTCGCGCTGGGTGAGGCTCGACGATGCCGCGCTCGATGCGGAAATCGGCAAAGTGTCGCCGCTTACGCCAACGCCGCTGCTGCGCGCGAAGGCGCGGCGGCTGTTCGCGCAGGCGCTGGAGACGCCGGGCGGGCTGAAGGTGCAGACGATTCACGCCTTCTGCGACCGCGTGCTGCATCAGTTCCCGATGGAAGCGCGCGTGCAGGCGGGCTTCGAGGTGCTGGACGACGTGCAGGAGGCGGACCTCCTGCGCCGCGCCCGCGAGTCGGTGCTGATCGAAGCCGCGAACGAGCCCGCCGGCGAATTGGGTCGCGCGCTCGCGGTCGTCGTCGCGGCAGCCACCGACGACAGCTTCAATCTGGCCCTGCTTGAGGCGGTGCGCGGACGGCGGCAACTGAGGCGGCTCGACGAGGAAGGCGGCGACGCGGCGCTCGCCCGCGCGCTCTGGCTCTCGGCCGGCGACACGCCGTCGTCCGTCATGGCGGAGATTTTCGGCGGGACCGGATTGCCGCGCAGCGAATGGAAGAGCGCCGCGGACTCATTGCTGCCGCTCGGCGGCAATGCCGCCAAATGCGGCGCGCAACTGGTGCGCGCGGTCGAGGCCGCGAACGACGAAAGCGCGATCGAGGAGTATCTCGACGTCTTCTTCACCGGCAAAGGCGAGCCGCGCGCGCAGACCGGCTTTGGCGACAAGGCCGCGCGCGCGGCATTTCCCGTACTCTACGAACGCATCCTCAAGGAATGCGAACGGCTCACCGCGCTGCGCAGCAAGCTTTTTGCCGCGCGCGCGTTCGAACGCACGTCCGCGCTGCTGACGCTCGCGCGCGCGACCACCGCGCGCTTCGAAACCGGAAAACGCGAGCGCGGCGCGCTCGATTATTCGGACCTTATCGAGCGGACCGCCGACATGCTGCGCGACACGGGCTCGGCATGGGTGCTCTACAAGCTCGACGGCGGCATCGACCATGTGCTGATCGATGAGGCGCAGGACACGAGCCCCGAGCAGTGGAGCGTGATCGAACGGCTGACCGAGGAGTTTTTCGCCGGTCGCGGCGCGCGCGAGGATCGCAAGCGCACGATCTTCGTCGTCGGCGACGACAAGCAATCGATCTTCAGCTTTCAGGGCGCCGACCCGCGGCTGTTCGGCGAGATGCGCGGCGCGTTCGAGCGGCGGGTGAAGGAGGCGGGAAAGCCGTTTCACCCGGTTCCTCTCTTGCTCTCGTTCCGATCCGCACCGGGCGTCCTGGAGGCTGTGGACGAAGTATTCAAGCGGCCCGCCGCGCATGCCGGTCTTTCCAGCGGCGAAGAGAAAGGGCCGATCCACGAGGCGATCCGCACGAGCGCGCCGGCCCTCGTTGAAATCTGGGAAACGGAGAAGGCCGACGACAACGAGCCCGACGGGCTCGCCTGGGACGCGCCGCTCAACGCGCGGAGCGAGACGAGCCCGACGGTCCGGCTCGCTCAGCGCATCGCAAAGGCCGTGAAGCATTGGATCGACGGTGGGTTGGCAATCCAGGACCGCGCGACCGAGGCGATGCGCGCGCCGCGTGCGGGCGACGTGATCGTGCTCGTGCGGCGGCGCGGGCCGCTGTTCGACGCGGTGCTGCAGGCGCTCAAGAAAGAAAACCTGCCGGTCGCGGGCGCGGACCGTCTTGAGCTTGCCGAGCATATCGCCGTCATGGACCTGATGGCGGTCGGCGACGCGCTCCTGCTGGAGGCGGACGATCTTTCGCTCGCCTGTGCCTTAAAGAGTCCGCTGTTCGGCCTGAGCGAGAACGATCTCTACGACCTCGCGCATGGCCGCGAGGGCTCGCTCGCCGACGCGCTGGCGAAGAGCGATCGATTCACAGAGACCGCGCGCAGGTTCGCACTCTGGCGCCGCGAGGCCGCGGCATTGCGGCCTTTCGACTTCTATTCGCGCCTGCTCGGCCGCGACCGGGGCCGCGCGACGATCCTGGCGCGGCTCGGCCATGAGGCGGCCGACGCGATTGATGAATTCCTCGCCCGCGCACTGGCCTACGAGCAGACCGAAACGCCGTCGCTGGCGGGGTTTCTTCATTTCCTGCGGCGCGCGGGCACCGAGGTGAAGCGCGATCTCGAAGTGGAGAGCAACGCCGTACGCGTGATGACGGTGCATGGCGCGAAGGGCCTCGAAGCGCCGGTGGTCATTCTTGCCGATACCGCCACGATCCCCGACGGACGCGGGACGCGGCTGCACGATCTGCCGGACGGCAATGCCTTTGTCTGGGCAACGAAGAAGGATCTCGACTCCGCGCCGGAGCGGAGGGCGCGCGAGGACACGGCGACGGCGCGCGAGGAAGAATATCGGCGTCTGCTTTATGTCGCGCTTACCCGCGCCGCCGACGCGCTGATTGTCTGCGGCGCGGAGGGACGCAATACGCTCAACGAGCGCTGCTGGTACAGGCTTGTGCATGACGCACTCAAAGGCGATGCATCGGCGCTCGTGCAGACCGAAATGCCTTACGGCAACGTGCAGCGCTGGCGGGCGGTCCCTACGAGCGCGGCGGCGGCGCAGGCCATTCCTGCGGCCGCGCCAATCGAAACAGTCTCGTGGCTGCGCGAGGCCGCACCGCCCTCGCCGCCCGCTCCATTGCGCCTCACACCATCAAGTTTTGACGCGGACGATGCGCCGCTGTCGCATTACACGCGCGCGGCCGCGGAGGTCGATCCGCGGCGCCGCGGCGATCTCCTGCACCGGCTGCTGCATCGACTGCCGGAGCAGGCGCCAACAAAACGGCGCGACGCGGCGCTCGCCTTCCTCGCCGGCATGGCGCCGGAATTTTCGAGCGCGAGCCACGCGGCGCTCGCGGACGAAGCGATTCGAATCGTTGAACATCCGGCGCTTGCTGAACTGTTCGGGCCGGAGAGCCGCGGAGAAATCGAACTCTTCGCGCAATTGAGCGGCGGCACCGCGCGCGAAATCTCGGGACGGATCGACCGGCTCGCGGTGAGCAAGGACCGCGTGACCGTGGCCGATTTCAAGACCGGCCGCGCGCCCGGCGAACCGGAGCCGGTGCCGGGGAATTATCTGCGGCAGCTTGCGGTTTACCGCCGCGTGCTGGCCCGCATTTACCCTAACCGAGCCATGCGCTGCCTGCTCATCTGGACTGAGTCGGCGACAATTCGCGAAATCCCTGCGGAAGCGCTCGATGCCGCGTCAAGCGCTGTTTTCGCTCAGACGTGAGTCGCCTTGACGGCGGCGGGGCGGACTACCTACTTATCGGTCGACATCTTCTCCCATAGCCCCGAGGTCATCATGGCTGTCGCCAAAGTCTCCGATACGTCGTTCGATTCGGACGTGCTCAAGTCGAACGAGCCGGTGCTCGTCGATTTCTGGGCCGAATGGTGCGGGCCGTGCCGCATGGTCGCCCCCGTGCTCGAAGAGGTCGCGGGCGAATTGCAGGGCAAGCTCAAGATCGTGAAGCTGAACGTGGACGAAAATCCGCAGACGGCGTCGAAATACGGCATCATGTCGATCCCGACGCTGATGATCTTCAAGAACGGCGAGCTTGCGTCGCGCCAGGTTGGCGCGGCACCAAAGGCGAAGCTCGTGCAGTGGATCAACGGCGCGATCTGATCGGCCTCTGATTGAATTTGAATGGCCGGGTTCGCCCGGCCATTTTCTTTTGCGCTCAGCGCGGCGGCGTGCCGTTCGCAGCGAGCACCGCGCCAGCGAGATAGAGCGAGCCGGTGACGAGGACGCGCGGCGGCGTCTCCAGATTGAGTGTCGCCACACGGGCGAGCGCTTCCTCAACATTTGCCACGGGCTCGGCAGCGAGCCCGACGTCGCGCGCGGAAGCGGCGACCTCATCAGGCGTGCGCGCAATCTCAGCCGGCACCGGAACCGTGAACACATGCCGCGCGAGATCCGAGAAGCAGGCCAGAAAGCCGTCAGTGTCCTTGGTGCCGAGCATGCCGACGATCAGAACGAGAGGACGTGGCGCGCGCTCTTCGAGTTCGGCGAGCGCAGCCGCAATGGCGAGTCCGCCCGCCACGTTGTGCCCGCCGTCAAGCCAGAGCTCGGAGCCCGGCGGCAACAACGGCAACAGGCGGCCCGTCGACAGGTTCTGCATGCGCGCCGGCCAGTCGGCGCCGGAGATGCCGGCCTCGATCGCCGCCGGCGGAACGGAAAAGGCGCGGCTGAAGCGGAGCGCGGCGATGGCGGTGCCCGCGTTCTCGATCTGGTGGCGGCCCATGAGCCGCGGCAGCGGCAGGTCGAGGAGCCCGTCGTCGTCGGCATAGACAAGACGACCCGACTCTTCGTGCGCGCGCCATTGTTCGCCGGAGACCGCAAGCGGCGCACCAAGCTTGTGTGCAACGCGCTCGATCACGCCGAGCACCTGCGCTTCCTGGTGCGCGATAATTGCTGGCACGCCGCGCTTCAGAATCCCCGCTTTCTCGGCGGCGATGTCCTTCACCGTCGGCCCGAGGAATTCCGTGTGGTCGATGGAGACGGGCGTGATCACGGTCGCCGCGGCCTTATCGATCACGTTCGTGGCGTCGAGCCGGCCGCCGAGGCCGACTTCGAGCAGCAGCGCATCGGCGGGATGACGTGAATAGACGAAAAACGCTGCGGCCGTCGTGATCTCAAAGAACGTGATCGGATCGCCGTCGTTCAGCCGCTCGCAGGTGGCGAGCGCGTCGGCGAGTTCGATGTCGCTGACAAACTGTCCGCCGCCTTTGTGCGCAAGCCGGATGCGCTCGTTGAAGCGCACGAGGTTCGGCGAGGTATAGGTATGGACGCCGAAGTTTGCCGCTTCCATCATGGCGCGCAGGAAGGCAACCGTCGAACCCTTACCGTTCGTGCCGGCGACGTGGATGACGGGCGGGAGTTTTCGCTCGGGATTGCCGAGGCGTTTGAGCAGCCGCTCCAGCCGCGCAAGCGAAAGGTCAATCCGCTTGGGGTGGAGCTTGGCGAGACGCGCGATCAGCTCTTCGGCTTGCTCCTGCTCGCGCGCGGCTTCCGCGCTCACATCACCTCCACCGGACCGGGCAACGCATCCTGCATGGTCTCGTTGTCGGCCTTGGTGAGGAGCTTGCAGAGTCGCGCGAGCGTCGCGCGTATCTCGTGGCGGTGGACGACCATGTCCACCATGCCGTGGTCGAGCAGATATTCCGCGCGCTGGAAGCCTTCCGGCAGTTTCTCGCGGATCGTCTGCTCGATCACGCGCGGGCCGGCGAAGCCGATGAGCGCACCCGGTTCGGCGATCTGCACATCGCCGAGCATGGCGTAGGACGCCGTCACGCCGCCCGTGGTCGGGTTCGTGAGTACGACGATGTAGGGCTTCTTGACCGCGCGCAGATGCTGGATCGCGACCGTCGTGCGCGGGAGTTGCATGAGCGAAAGCACACCCTCCTGCATACGCGCGCCGCCCGAGGCCGCGAACAGGATGAAGGGCGTCTTCTTCTCGACGGCGGTCTCAAGTCCCTTGATCACCGCCTCACCCGCGGCCATGCCGAGCGAGCCGCCCATGAAGTCGAAATCCTGCACGGCAATCACGACCGGCAGATTTTCAACCCGGCCGTAGCCGAGCTTGAACGCGTCGTTCATGCCGGTCTTGGCGCGCGCATCCTTCAGGCGGTCGGCGTAGCGGCGCTCGTCACGGAATTTCAGCGGATCGACGGGGACGTCGGGCACCGCGATGTCGAACCAGGTCTCGCCGTCGAACATCGCCTTCAGGCGCGCGGTCGCGCCCATGCGCATGTGATAGTTCGAGCCGGGGATGACCCACTGGTTCGCCTCGACGTCCTTGTGGAAGACGAGCTGACCCGTCTCGGGGCATTTGACCCAGAGATTCTCCTTCACCTCGCGCCGCTGCAGGAGGCTTCGGATCTTCGGGACGGCGTTGGAAATCCAGTTCAACGGACGGCTCCGCACTCGAACGCGAATGATATGGGGTGTGGCCTCAAGACAGTATAGCCCGAAATGGCCCGGAAATGCCTATTCCGCGGCCTGACGGCGGGCGGCACGCACGCCCGCGGCAAGCGAGGCCACGAGATCGGTGACGGCCTTCACGGTGGCGGGTGTTGCACGATTCTGCCCATCAAGGGTCGTGCGCAGCGCATCGACGAGGGCCGAGCCCACCACCACCGCGTCGGCCTGCTCGGCAATTTCACGGGCCTGATCGGCGGCACGGACGCCGAAGCCGACGGCCACGGGGAGCTTGGTGTGGCGTTTGATGCGCGATACGGCGGCCGCGACCTTCGAGTTGTCGGGTTTCGCCGCACCCGTGATGCCGGTGATCGAGACGTAATAGACGAAACCGGACGTGTTCTTCAGCACCGCGGGCAGGCGCTTGTCGTCGGTCGTGGGCGTGGCGAGACGGACGAAGGCGAGGCCCGCCTTCAGCGCGGGCAAGCAAAGTTCTTCGTCTTCCTCGGGCGGCAGATCGACCACGATCAATCCGTCGACGCCCGCGTTTTTCGCGTCGTTGAGAAATTTCTCGACGCCGTAAATATAGATCGGGTTGTAGTAGCCCATCAGGATGATCGGCGTGTCTTTCTCGACCTTGCGAAACGCGCGCACCATGTCGAGCGTCTTCGCGAGCGTCTGTCCCGCTTTCAACGCGCGCAGGCCCGCGCCTTGAATCGCCGGACCGTCGGCCATCGGATCGGTGAAGGGCACACCCAGCTCAATCAGGTCCGCGCCGGCTTTCGGGAGCGCCTGCACGATCTCAAGCGAAGTCTTGTAGTCGGGATCGCCCGCCGTCAGGAACGTCACGAGCCCCGCGCGGCCTTCCGCGCGCAGCGCGGCAAAGCGCGCGTCGATGCGGCTCACAGCTTGCCCCCGAGGTGTTCGGCGACCGCGAAGATGTCCTTGTCGCCGCGGCCGGAGAGATTGACCACCATCAGGTGATCTTTCGGCTTCTTCGGCGCGAGGTCCGCGACTTTCGCGAGCGCATGCGCGGGCTCAAGCGCCGGGATGATCCCCTCGACGCTGCTCAGCAGTTGGAACGCCTCGAGCGCTTCCTTGTCGGTCGCCGACAGAAACGTGATGCGGCCCATGTCGTTGAGCCAGGCGTGCTCGGGACCGATGCCGGGATAATCAAGCCCGGCCGAGATCGAATGCGCGTCGTTGATCTGGCCGTCGTCGTTCATCAGCAAGTAGGTGCGATTGCCGTGCAGGACGCCGGGACGGCCGCCCGCGATCGAGGCCGCATGCTGGCCGCTCTCAATGCCGTGGCCCGCGGCCTCGACGCCGTAAATCTCGACCGAACGGTCGTCAAGGAACGGGTGGAAAAGGCCCATGGCATTGGAGCCGCCGCCAATGCAGGCGACCAGCGAGTCAGGCAGCCGCCCTTCCGCTTCCTGCATCTGCGTCCGCACCTCGTTGCCGATCACGCTCTGGAAGTCGCGCACCATTGCCGGATACGGATGCGGGCCCGCGACGGTACCGATGCAATAGAAAGTGTTGTCGACATTCGTGACCCAGTCGCGCAGGGCTTCGTTCATGGCGTCCTTGAGCGTCTTCGTGCCGGACTGCACGGGCACGACCTTGGCGCCGAGCAAATTCATGCGGAAGACGTTCGGCTTCTGCCGCTCGACGTCGACCGCGCCCATATAGACGACGCAATCGAGCCCGAAGCGCGCGCAAGCCGTCGCCGTCGCGACCCCATGCTGGCCCGCGCCGGTCTCCGCGATGATGCGCTTCTTGCCCATGCGGCGCGCGAGCAAAATCTGCCCGAGCACGTTGTTGATCTTGTGGGAGCCGGTGTGGTTCAGCTCCTCGCGCTTGAGATAAATTTTTGCGCCGCCGAAATGCCCGGTCAGGCGCTCGGCGAAATAAAGCGGGCTCGGCCGGCCGACATAATGCGTGTGCAGGTCCTTGATCTCGGCCGCGTAAGCCGGGTCTTTCTTGGCGTCCTCATAGGCGCGCTCCAGCTCGAGGATGAGCGGCATCAGCGTCTCGGCGACGAAGCGACCGCCATAGATGCCGAAGCGCCCGTGCTCGTCGGGACCGAGGCGGAGCGAATTCGGCGCGTGGCTCACGATACTTTCTCCGTCACGAGGGCCGCGGCGCGCGCGTTCTTGACGAAGGCCTCGATCTTCATCGCGTCCTTCACACCCGGACTTTGCTCGACGCCGGACGATACATCGACGGCGTCTGGACGCACGGTACGGATCGCGTCGGCGACATTCTCAGGGCTCAGTCCGCCCGAGAGCATAACCGGCTTGTCACGCGGAACGCGCGCCAAGAGCGTCCAGTCGAAAGCGCGGCCGTGGCCGCCGGGGCGCGTCGCACCTTTCGGCGGACGGGCATCAAACAGAATTTTCTCCGCCACCGCCTCATAAGCCGGAACGACATCGAGATCGGCGGCTTCCGCCACCGGCAGCGCCTTCATCACCGGAATGCCGGTGCGTTTGCGCACTTCGCTGACGCGCGCCGGCGTTTCCTTGCCGTGCAATTGCATGAGGTCGGGCTTCACCTGCGTCGCGATGCCATCGAGCAACGCATCGTCGGCGTCGACAGTGAGCGCGACGACGCGCGCCTTGCCGCGCGCGCGGGCGGCGAGCTTCGCGCCTTCTTCCAGCGACACCGAGCGCGGGCTCGGCGGAAAAAAGACGAGGCCAACCATATCCGCGCCCGCTTTCAGGGCCGCGTCCATGGCGCTTAAGTCCTTGATCCCGCAGATTTTGATCTCGACCATGGCTTTCGATGGCACGGCCTTGGGGGCCTTGTCCACAGGCCCTCAGTGCCTGCCAACGCGCTTCCAAACAAGCACCGCGGCAGCCAAATCCTCAACTGCGGTCCCTGCCGATTTGAACATCGTGATCTCGTCGGCTGTACCCCTGCCCTTCACCTCGCCGCGGCAAAGCTGGAACAGATCCCCCTGAATGTCGTGCTCGTGGATGACGCCGCGCTGGAGCGGACCTAACAGATCGCCCGCCTCTACCAGTGCGTGGCGCGTGTCGACGTAAATGCGCGAGCGGGTGAGCGTCTCGTCGTCGGACTCGCGCATGGCGGGCTTGAAACCGCCGACCAAATCGACATGGGCGCCCGGCTTCAGCCACGCGCCTTTCAAGACGGGTTTATCGGCGCCCGTGAGACCCGTGACGATATCGGCTTCGCGCACGGCCGCTTCGAGATCGGGCACGGCGCGAACGGGCAAGCCTTCCGATTTTAGTTTGGCGGCCACTTCTTCCGCACGGCTTGCCGTGCGATTCCAGACCGCAATATCTCGGATCGGACGGACGGCGAAATGCGCTTTCGCGAAGAAGGGCGCGAGCGCGCCGGCACCGATGATCAGGTAGCGGCTCGCGTCTTCGCGGGCGAGATAGCGCGCGGCGAGCGCCGATGCAGCGGCCGTGCGCCAGCGGGTCAGCAGGCCGCCATCCATGATCGCGAGCGGAATGCCGGTCTCGCCCGAGAGCAGCATGTAGCTGCCCGTGAGGCTCGGGATGCCTTTCGCCAGATTGGTCGGGAAAATCGCAATCGCCTTGATGCCGACGAAGGATTCCTGCGCGCCATCGATCCAGGCAGGCATGATCAGCAGCGTCGCCTCCGCGCCCGGACGCGGGATCGCGACATGCGCGCGCGGCGGAATCTTGATATCGGCGCGGAAAGCGTCGCCGAGCGCATCGATCAGCGCGGGAAAATCGAGCGCGCGGTCGATTTCGTCCGGTGCAATGACGCGCATGCGGTCAGTGCGGCGGCAAGAGCGGCGGCACCACGCCGGGCGCTTCCTGCGTGAAGCGCCGGTCAGCCTCGGCCTTCTCCGCCTTCAGCCGTGCCACTTCTTTCTCGGCGCGATTCGCGGCCATGCGCCAATGCATCTTGCCGAACCAGACGGCGACGCCGCCGATGATGACGCCAAGGATCAGCGCGATGAAGACAAGCAGGAAAATCGGCAGCTCGATCGACCAGGCGGGGGCGTCGGCGGAGAACGGGTCGAACGAGACCGCGATCCAGCGGCGGTTCGCGACCGCGAACAGCAGCACGATGCCGGCGAGCGGCGCGAGAACGATCCATGCGAAGACTTTTCGCACCCTGCCGGCTCCTGAACGCGATGACGGGGTCAGCGGGGACGGCGGTTGAGCCGCTCGCGCATTTCCTTGCCGGTCTTGAAATACGGCACGACCTTTTCGGTCACCTTGACCTGCTCGCCGGTGCGCGGGTTGCGCCCGAGGCGGGCCGGCCGCTCCTTGACGGAGAAAGCACCAAAGCCGCGCAGCTCGACACGGTCGCCGCGCGCGAGCGCACGGGTGATCTCGTCAAGAATCGCGTCGACGATGTTCTCGACGTCGCGCTGATAGAGATGCGGATTGGTCTCGGAGATCCGCTGAACGAGCTCGGACTTGATCATTTCGCTCAGCAGCCCCCGAGCTAAAAACCCGAACAATCAAAACGGGTTGGATGGACTTCAATCCGTCAAGGAAGGGTGCCAGAGGGCCAATAGGCCGTCAAGTTGCGCGCGGGCGGCGGCATTGTGCATCGCTTCGCCCGACAAGAGCGCGCCTGCGAGCGGCAAGCCCAACGCCTGCGCCACGCCGCCCGCGGTAGCGAGCCAACTGAATTCGGAACCGAGACGGCCCGCGCGCCAGTCGCGCACGCGCAGATCGCTCGAGACGTTCTTGTTCTTCTCGAGCCAGCCGCGGGCCGCACGCTCGCCGCCGAGCTCGTCGACGAGCTTCAACGGCATTGCCTGGTTGGCGGTGAAGACGCGGCCGTCGGCGGCCTGTGCGAGCTCGGTGCCGTCGATCTTGCGGCGCTCGCGCACGAGGTCGCGGAACCAGGCGTAGCTGTCGGCCACGAGCGCTTCCATCGGCTTGCGTTCTTCGGGCGTCGTGGGCGAGTACGGGTTGGGCTCGGCTTTGAGCGGCGAGGACTTAATGTCCTCGACGGTGACGCCGAGCGTTTTCAAAAGCTCGCTGACATTGGGGTTCTGGTAGATGACGCCGATCGAGCCCACGATGGCGTTCCGCTGCGCAAAGATGCGTTCTGCGCCGAGCGCGGCAACATAGCCGCCCGAGGCCGCGAGTCCGTTGACGACCGCCACGACCGGCTTCTTTTCGGCGAGGCGGCGCAGGGCGTCATAAAGCTGTTCGGACCCGACCACCGTGCCGCCGGGACTGTCGATCGTCACGATCACCGCTTCAGCGCCGGAGCGGCCGATGCGTTCCAGCATGCGGATACGCTCGCGGTCGGTGCGGATCACGCCCCCGACGGTGACGCGCGCCACATGCGCGCTCGACTCGCCGATCAACCCGCCGCCGCCGAAAGCCATGTAGATCGCCGCGATCACGCCGACGACGGCGATCAGCGCGAGCGTACGCCACAGCGTCACCCTGCGCCGCAGACGGCGGCGGTCAACGATCGCATCGGCATTGAGGGACATGGCGGGGCTCCGTTCTGGCAACTCCGGCGTGAGTCGCGTCACGCGGAGACTAGAGCCGCGGCTGCGGCGGCTTCAAGGCATTGCGGGGACAGGGTAATCGAATTGGAAACGCGCCGGATGCAGGCTCAATCCGGCATAAAATCCTTGCGCGTGAAGAGCGCCTCGAAAGGCACCTTGGCGGCGGCGAAGCTCTCCGCCGCCCCTTCAAGCCGATCCACCATGGACAGGACGAGAACCACCTCGGCGCCCGCGGCGCGAACTTCTTCCACCGCCTGAATGGCCGAGCCCCCGGTCGTGGTCACGTCTTCGAGGATCGCGACCTTCTTGCCGGCGACGCTGTCGATGCCGTCGATCCGCTTCTTGGTGCCGTGATCCTTCGCGGCCTTGCGCACGAAGAAGCCCGGAATGGGCTGGCCGGCGTCGAAGCTGAAGGCGGACACCGAGGCGATCAGCGGCACCGCGCCCATTTCCAGGCCGCCGACGAGATCGACATTGAGCTTCGAAAGCCGCGCGAGGATGAGACGCGCCAAGAGCGCCGCCCCTTCAGGGTGAAACATCGTCGGCTTCATGTCGAAGTAGAAATTGCTCTCGCGGCCCGAGGCGAGCGTGATTTTCTTGCGGCCGAAGGAGCGCTCGGCGATCAGTTCGATCAGGCGGGCACGGATCGCGGCGGTGTCGATCTGGTTCATGCTCGCGTCTTTAGCGCAAGACATCGGATTCGTCATGCCCGCATAAAAAACCGGCCGGGGTTTTCCCGGCCGGTTTTTCGTCTGATTGAGTTGGTCAGTCCTTTTTCTCGCCGCGCTGTTTCAGGGCGCTGCCGAGAATGTCGCCGAGCGTGGCGCCGGAGTCGGACGAGCCGTATTGCGCGACCGCCTCCTTCTCCTCGGCGATTTCGAGCGCCTTGATGGAGACGGAGATCTTGCGCGCGCGCTTGTCGAACAGGGTCACGCGGGCGTCGAACTTGTCGCCGACGGAGAACCGATCGGCGCGCTGCTCGCCGCGATCACGCGAGAGGTCGGCACGCTTCACGAAGGAACTCAGATCCGTGCCGACGATCTTCACGTCGAGACCGGCATCCTGCACACCCGTCACTTCGCAGGTTACAACGCCGCCCTTCTTGATGTCGCCGGCTTCGGCGAAGGGATCGCCCTGCAACTGCTTGATGCCGAGCGAGATGCGTTCCTTCTCGACGTCGACGTCGAGAACGACGACCTTCACCATATCGCCCTTCTTGTACTCCTCGATCACCTGCTCGCCCGGACGGTTCCAGTCGAGATCGGAGAGATGGACCATGCCGTCCACTTCGCCCTCGAGGCCGAGGAACAGGCCGAACTCGGTCTTGTTCTTGACTTCGCCTTCGATATTGGAGCCCACCGGATGCTTTTCGGCGAAGGCTTCCCACGGATTGGCGAGCGTCTGTTTGAGGCCGAGCGAAATGCG